>JAEEGL012373948.1_pt1 | contig 13735 bp, 13 predicted proteins | sample 9134231 | NCBI WGS metagenome assembly JAEEGL01 (sample SAMN16246548, study PRJNA631951) | gut metagenome | biome: gut microbiome; feature: rumen; material: fiber-attached | host: Bos | place: Iran: Karaj | collected 2018-10 | reverse complement strand
GGATAAGAGGAGAGTAACGGTGCTGTTTAGTTTGATAATACCTGTTTATAATACCGAAAAGTACCTGCAGGAATGTCTGGATTCGGTTGCGGCGCAGGATTTTGATGATTTCGAAGTGATCCTGGTTGACGATGGTTCCACTGATGGCTGTCCCGCAATATGTGACAGATTTTGTGAACAGTTTAATGGGCGTGCGGGACGGAAAAGTACCGCTAAAGTCATCCATCAGAAAAATGCCGGACTATCGGGTGCCCGCAATCGTGGGATCAGTGAAGCTTCCGGAGAGTGGCTCTGGTTTGTGGACAGTGATGACTGGATACCTTCCGATGCGCTTGATGTACTGCATGAAAGAATGCGCTATGCCAAGGGCGAGCAGTATGTATTTGAATATATCAAGACAGATGCAAACAGACAGAATGAGGAACGCGTTTATTTCAGGGTCGAACAGGAAGCGTATAGGCTGCCCGATGAAAACGCACTTCTTTCACATCTTACGGACAGGCTTTTTGATTACAGGGATGGTTGGGAGGCACCTACCAGACTTTACAGAAGAGATATCGTATTAAGTAATGATCTGCGGTTTTACGAGACGGAATTCAATTTCGGGGAAGATCTGTGTTTTGCGGCAGAATATTCACTGTGCATCCGGTCCACGGTGATGCTTGTAAATTATCTGTATTATTACAGACAACAGAATTCTTCCATAATGCATACATTGGATCAAAAGACTATTCTTCCCAGGCTGACCATTTTGCTGGAACATGTATTCAGAGAAGCCGTGCGGTTGAAGAAAAATATCGTAAGCAGTAACTTTGATAAGATCTGTCTTTCGTCCTTCGGCAATCATATAAAGAATAAACTGAATGAACTGTCCGACGAAGAGGTCCGCAGCGAGATTCTGGATGCAGCTAAAAATCCTGTGATCGGAAAATATATCTCAGCCGTATCTCCCCAGCTGGAACAGGTGTTGCCTGAAAGGCGAAAAGGCTAGTGCTGTAACGGATGCACAGGTTTGCAAAATTATAATTTGGATAAGATTCGAAAAGAAACGAAGGGTCTATTATGGATGATGTGATTTTAAAGGTTTCAAATGTCGGAAAAGATTACGTGCTCGGAACTGTTACCGGCGAAACCCTGAAAGATGCCGTAAAGAGGCAGGCAAATAAAAAAACAGGCAAACTTCATAACGAAAGCTTCACGGCATTGAATGATGTTTCATTTGAAGTAAAGCGCGGAGAGACTCTCGGAATCATAGGATCAAACGGTGCGGGAAAATCAACACTGTTAAAATTGATCTCCCGCATTACAAGTCCCACGAGAGGAAAGATCTGCATTAACGGAAAGGTGGCCAGTCTCCTGGAGGTCGGAACAGGTTTCCATCCTGAACTTACCGGAAGAGAGAATATCTATCTGAATGGCTCGATCCTTGGTATGACCATGAAAGAGATCGATTCCAAGATCGATTCCATTATCGAATTTTCCGAGTGCGGACGTTTTATAGACACACCTGTAAAAAGGTATTCTTCGGGAATGTATGTAAAGCTGGCATTCTCTGTGGCGGTTCATCTTGATGCGGACATCCTGATCATGGATGAAGTTCTGGCTGTAGGAGATGTGAAGTTCCAGCATAAGTGCCTTAAAAAAATGCGTGAGATCGCAACTCAGGAAAACAAAACGATCCTTTATGTCAGCCACAATATGGGAACTGTCAGAAGACTTTGCCAGCGCTGTATCATACTTGATCATGGCACACTTGTTTTTAACGGTGACACTGAAGAGGCCTGTGACCGCTACTTTGGCAATGAAAGTGTTAAAACCGAAAAATTCGTGGATTTTTCGGATTATGTAAGGCCGGGATGGCTCGGCAGGGAAGATGTAAGGCTTATAAGTGCTGAGTATGAAAATGAAGACAGTGAGATCACCGGAACGGAAGAACTGGAGATCAAACTCAAATGGAGAGTTCTCAAAGATGTTGTAAAAGTCGGAGTCAGGGTTGAGATCAACGATCAGGAAGAAAGAGCTTTTGCAACGAAGGTATTTTATAACCTGATCGAGGGTGCTCCGGGGGATACCGGTGAGAGTGTTATTAAGCTGGATCTGTCCCAGGTGAAGAACGGGGAATACAAGACATTTTATACCGTATTTGCCATGGAACAATTCGGTGAAGGCGCGGATCTTGACTGCGTAAAGGGATTGGATATAGTGATACATCGTGAGGAACATGAAGACTCAAGACTCAACTGGCATAATTCGGCTTGGGGAAATATTGAGCTGATGTAACGGACGATCCATCACTCAGTCACCGGTCACATATATTTGAGGTTCAGGATGAATAAGAATGTATTTGTTTTTTCAACGGATGATAATTACACTGTTCCGACATATGTAGCGATTCATTCATTGATGAAGCATTCAAATCGGGATGAAGAATACTGTGTGTATATTCTAATCTCAAAAGATCTCAGTTCCGACTGTAAGGATCTGATCGATTCCATCAGCCGTGATTTTCAGAATCTTTCCCTGTCATTTATTAATATGGGGAATTCATTTTCTGATACAAAGCTTGTGATAAAGCATACCACTTTGCCGTCAATGTACAGATTATTGCTTCCGGAACTGCTTCCGGACAGTGATCGCTGCGTTTATATAGACGGGGATATCATTGTTACAGGTGACATGGCATCTGTTTTTGATATTGACATAAGCGATCATTATTTCGGTGCTGTTCGCGATATCGAAGCAATGCCGTATATCAGCAAATTCGACTATTCATGCGATCGTCCCGATCCGTCCGGATATGTTAATTCCGGTATGTTATATATGAATCTGAAAAAGATGCGGCAGGACGATCTGGTCTCTAAATTTCTTGAACTGTCAAAAGAGCGTCTGTTCTTCGGCGATCAGGATATCTTGAATATTGTATGCAAGGACAATATCAAATTTCTTGAACTGAAATATAACGTTCTTGTCAAATATCGCTTCGTAAACCACAAACAGGATCATTACAGCGATTTCGTAAGTCAGTATTTTCAGACATCCGAAATACATGAAGCAATTGATACGCCGGTGATGATACATTATGCACAGCCGACCAAACCCTGGCAATGCAGGTACGTTTACAAAGGAGAAGTCTGGTACGGATATATCCATAAGAATATAAATAAGGATATATACAGTAAATATATCTTACCGTATATAAACAGCCATAAAGCAGATCGTAAGGTTTCCGGGAAGCTGTTCAGGCACTGGATACTGTATAAAGCGGGAATTTTGAAACCCTTATTGAATCTTCAGCATAAACTTTGATCCGGATATTAAGAGATGTCGACTATCAGCAATACCTCCACTCAGCCAAATACCGAATCCGGCCTCCGGACCATTCCCAAGATCATTCATTACTGCTGGTTTGGGAGGGGTGAAATTCCTGCTGAGATTGAAGAATGCATAAACAGCTGGAGAATACTTAAGGACTATAAGGTGATCAGATGGGACGAGAGCAATTGCTCTTTTGATGAGAATGACTTTGTCAAAAAAGCTTACTCCGAAAAAAAATACGCTTTTGTCTCGGATTACTACAGATTAAAAGCATTGTATGAATATGGCGGTATCTATCTTGATACCGATGTGATCGTAAAAAAGGAACTGGATCCTTTGCTGAATAACAGCGTCCTTTTGGGATTCAGCTATAATTGCTGTATCGGCACGGCGATAATAGGTGCCACAAAAGGAAATGATTTCATAGCTTCACTTTTATCCATGTACGATAAGACCGTTTTCACCGATAATAAAAATGTTCTTCAGCTGGTGGAAAAGGACGGCAGGTTTTACATATCCGATTATGTGACAAATAACTACTATATCACATGGTATGCACTGAAAAATTACCCGGCATTTAAGCTCAATAACCGTTATCAGGAATTGTCGGATTTCACAATATATCCCAAAGAATATTTCGAGATCGGTTCGCTGACAGGCAAACATTATACAATCCATCTGAATACAGGTTCTTGGAGATCTAAAGCCAAAGAATCGAAATCATGCAAAGACAAAATAAAATTGTTCCTTTCAGGACATCCTGCGGCATTTGAACTGATTCAGATAATCATCAGGAAACCCAGGTATTACAGAAAAAATAAAAGAATCCCTTTTTACGGATATTCACAGGCTCAGAAATATCATAAAGATCTTCCTGATATATAATTTTGCGTTTACATACACCCCCTGCAGATTACAGGGGGTATATATATAGGATTGGAAAAGGGAAGAGAATTAATTCGTTCATAAGGAAGGAATCGGAAATATGAGCAAGGATTTTGGAAAAGTAAGTATAATCGTTCCTGTATATAATGTTGAAAAGTATTTTGACGAATGCATCAATTCCATATTGCAACAGACTTACCGGAATCTGGAAATAATAATTGTTGATGACGGAACAAAAGACAACTGTGGTAAGAAAGCAGATGAATTCGCAAAACAGGACGAACGGATAACGGTTATTCACAAAGAAAACGGGGGCTTGGCAAGGGCACGAAATACCGGAATGGAACATTCAACGGGTGAATATTACTGCTTTATTGATTCGGATGATTATATCGAGCCGGAATATGTTGAAAAATTGCTTAACGCACTGATCAAACATGATGCAGGGATGGTTTTTTGCAATTATTATTCCTGTTATCCGAATAAAAACATACCCAGTCACAGTCTTTCCGGAATCGAAGACGGAAAACAGTATTCTCCGGAAGATTTTCTCCGCAAGATATATACAACGTATTCGGGGTCCTTTTCTTTTGCGTGGAATAAGATGTATAAAAAAGAGCTGTTTCAGGATCTCGAGTTTAAACCTATTTTGTGCGAAGATGTGCAGATCATGCTTCCGATAGCCGATCGCGCCAAAAAAATAGTTTTCGTGTCTGACATTCTTTACTATTACCGCAGAAGAAAAAGCAGTCTGGCCAATAATAACCGGGAAGCGCTTCTGTTTGGAGATATAAGCTGGATCAATGATCATCTGGAAGGATTAAAAGCTACCGGCAGAGATGATCTGTATAACATACTTCAAAAACTTTACATCAAAAGACTTATTGAAAAGTATCATCTCTGCAGCAGGAAAACAAGGAAAGAGAAGCTGAAACCTCTTTTGAGGAAAGAAATGAAAGAGTTTATGAACAATTCCGAAATCAGCGGGAAAACCAGGTTTAAATGTTATATTCAATCCTTGATGCCGTACATTTACGGGAAGATCAAGTTCCGCAATGTGACCACTGAAACGTATTGGGATTGATCCGGTTTTATCGCCTTGTTTGGGAGAATGAGTTGTGACTGTAAAAGAAGTAGTCAAAATATTGGAAGAGAATAAAGCCTTTTACATTATTTTGGACGATCCCGAGTGCAATCCTATTGAAGTATTGTTTTTTCTGAATGCTGTTCCGGAAACATTAAATAGTGAAAGTAACAGATTCGGTTTCATTGACGGTGACAGAAAACGGATCATTGTTCTTCAGACCTTTAAAGAAGCGGGACTGTCCGAATGGTATCGTAAAAAGCAAAAAAACGGATTTGATCTTTCTTCCGATGATATGGCTTTCCTCTGGCTGAATATAGCTTATTGCCTTTCGAACCGGGCTTCCTGGCTCAGGGGAAATATAATATCCCGGTATATGAAACGCCTTATGAAAGATGAAAAGGGTGTTGAGGATTTTTTTGTCGATTATACGTTGAAAAACGATGTGAAAATCGAACATGCAAATAATACTATTTATTCGAGACAGATCGGTAAAAGAATAACCTTTTCAGGTAAAGCTCGGGCTGATCTTTGCAAAAAGCTGCGTCTGCTTGTAATGAGAACATATTTTAGGGTTAAGTTTTACCGGATCGGAAGAGATAAAAAACATTCATGCGAGGCGTTTATAGACCGGCTGGTCAGTGAAAATGTTATAAGCGCCGATTCGTATGACAGAGAAGGAAAAACTTTCAACAGTAACTCCGGAGGGAATATTTACATATTTAATGAAGGGGGAAATAAATCCTTTATTAAAGGTAATGAGCCCGGACCTGTACAGGCAATCAAAAATGAAATAATTGTTCAAAAGAGAATTATCGACAGCAAAGAGGATAATGATTGTTTTGTCCTGATGGAAAGACATGCGGATGATCATTCCTGGGTTAAATATCCGTTTGTTCCGTATGATACGCTGGATAATTATTTGAAAAAGCATCGGTTGGACCGGGATTCGATCAGGCTGTTAGGGGCGTTTTTGTGTAATATCCTCGATGTTCTTTATCGAACAAATATAGTACATAATGACCTGAGGGATACGAACATAATGGTAGTAACGGATCAAAATGATCGTGTGGAGCGTTTTTTGCTTATCGATTTTGGTGCTGCCAGCATCGACGGAAAATCTCCGTGGAGCCAGGACACCTACGAGGGAAGGTATCTTATCAGAAATGTGTGCGGGGATTACAGATACAATGAATTTATATCGGACGATGCGGCTTCTGCCATGCTCATATATTCGGAAGCAGGGGGAGAAACTGATGACGAAGTGGCACGCAATCTGAGGAGCAAGATCGGAAGAGTATACTTTTCGTATATAGTAAATTAGGAATAAATGGATTATCTTATGAAGAAGGTCAGTGTCATCATCCCTGTCTATAACACCGGTGAGCTTATGCGAAGGTGTTTTGACAGTCTTGTATGTCAGAGCATCGGAAAAGAGAACATTGAAGTGATCGTTGTGGACGACGGATCTACGGACGGGAAGTCGCCGGATATCATCAAAGAGTATGCGGACAGGTTTCCGGAAATGTTCAAAGTGATCACTAAGCAGAACGGAGGCCAGGGAAGTGCGAGAAATCTGGCTTTTGACGTGTGTACAGGTGAGTATATCACCTGCCTTGATTCGGATGACTGCTTTGATCCCGAGTGGGTTCGGAAGATGTATGGTGCCGCAAAGGAGCAGGATGCAGACTTTGTCGGGTGCGGATACAAGGCGGTAAGGTATGAAAATGACCGGGAGATCATTGTAAGAGCGATGGATATGCGCCCGATCTGCCGCAATAACAGGGAAATGTTTATTGACGCCAATGTAAGCATGTTCACCACGCTTTTCAAAAGAACTGTTTTGGAGGCGTCCGGAGCCAGATATCCCGAAGGGTGCATTTACGAGGATACGGCATTTTTTATAGAACTGCTCCCCTGGATCAGGAAGCCGGTTTATATCGAAGAGGCTCTCAGTTCCAGAACTCTTCATGCAGGATCCACAATGACCAATGCCAGGCCGGAAAAAGTGGCTGATATATTTATCGTATTTGAGGCGCTTATTCACTTTTTCGAAAGCAAAAATCTCAGAAATGAGTATAAGGATGAACTGGATTACTTTGTGGGAAAGGTTCTTCTGTGCAGTTCGCTTAACCGGATCGGTTTCGTAAAGGGTTTTGGCTTCAGGCGTGATCTTGTGAACAGAACATATGAATTCCTGAGCGGGAATATTCCGGATTTCAGAAAGAATCCATATATCAGGGGCGGTGCGAAGGGCTTTTACCTTAAGCATTACAACAAGCTTTTTATGAACCTGCTTGCCGAGGGGCTCAGGTTAAGATTTATCATCAAAAAAGACTACAATACGTGACGAAAAATTGCTGTTTTTCATTGCAGGTCGAAATATTGAATGTTTTTAAGTAAAAAATTGACATTTAATCCGAAGCACGTATAATTAAAAAGGTTGGGCTATTTTTTATGTCAGTATCTGTAGTGATGGCCACTTATAACGGGGCTGAGTATATAGAAGAGCAGCTGGACACGATATACAACCAGACCAGATCTGCGGATGAACTGATCGTCTGTGACGACGGCTCAACGGATAACACGGTTGAGATAGTACGGGAATATATCTCCCGGCACGGCCTCGATGAAAAATGGCATGTTTATGTAAATCCGGATAATCTGGGGTTTGCAAACAATTTTAACCATGCGGCATCTTTGGCAACGTGTGATCTTATCCTTTTTTCGGATCAGGATGACAGATGGGATCCGGAGAAGATTGCTGTTATGGAGAAGATCATGCAGGAGCATGAGGATTGCTCGGTTCTTTGCTCCGATTATCTTCCATGGGCTCCTGAAGATCCGATATTCAAGGCTCCGAAGAATATCAGGGATAAAATGCCTGATAACGGTATTCTTGAGAAGATCAAACTGGGAAACCGGAGTCTGTATATAGGAGCTATCGGATGCTGTATGTGCGTCAGAAAGACGTTTTTTGACAGAGCAGAGCGGTTCTGGTTTGACGGATGGGCTCAGGATGACCGGATGTGGCGGCTTGCGCAATGTGCGGACGGATTGTATGTACTTCACTCCAATCTTGTATGGCACAGGATTCATGCTCACAATACTTCAACATTCGGAAATTATCATAACAGGGCAAAAAGGGCAGACCTGTTTAAGAATATGCTTTTTGCCTGTGAGCAATCTGAATTAGCGGCCAAAGAGTTTTCAGCCTCTGACGGGGATATGAAGATCCTTTCATCTCACACGACTATGATGAAAAGAAGGAGTGAGATGCTGGAGAAAAGGAAGCCCGGTCATGCTTTGAAACTGATAAAGTTCCTTAAGTATTACCAAAACTACAGATCCTATCTTATCGATCTGTATTGTTTGAGACAGTCCTGAATCAAATAAACTATAATTGCCTAACGGACGGAAAGGAGAATGCAGATGTGCCTATGAAAAAAAGAATAGCCATGGTTCTGTTTGTGGCAGGTGTTGCTCTGATCGGTGTATTTGCATTCAGGGCGTTTCGTCAGAATATACCCGATCAATCCACGGATAATTCCGGTGAGGTGATCGAACAGACGGAAGAGGTTTCTTCTTCCGGTGCCGATCTTTCGATTCAAGAGGCTGTTGAAGCGTCCAATGTTGTCGGAGATCTGTCGATACCGGAATCGGACACGGAATCTGAAGCAATCTCGAATCAAGAGGATGCTGAGCCTGAAGACGTATCGGAAGAGAATCCGGGAGAGAATCCGGAAGAGAATCCGGAAGTGGATCCGGAAGTAAACCCGGTAGTGAATCCTGAAACGGATCCCAATGTAGTTACCGTTCAGCAGGTTTCACAGGATATAGATCACCAGTCAACTGACGTCCTGATCGCCACCAGGCAGGAAACGGATCTGCATGTTATTCCTGACCGATTCAACTGCGGAGCGTGGGGAAACTTTACAAAGGTTCTGGCAGGCGACACGGTAAACGGGATCGTATTGCAAGAGAGCGAAGGAATCAATTCATTTGATTTCTTTAACAGAAACACAGATATCTCGGGGGAGATCTACTTTAGCGGTTATGATTTTTCTGACTATATCGTCGAAATCTATAACTCCGATCTGATCGATCGCGATATCACGCTTGTATTTGAAAATTGTAAATTTTTTATTTTCAGGTCGCTTTCAGCTTATCCCAGGGTAAAACTTGTATTTAAGAACTGCACATTCAACAGTTTCTATGGAAGCTGTGCAGAGTTTACATATTGCAAGTTCGGTGGATATTACAGGGATGGACTCGTTCCTTATCATGATGTTACGGTAAGAAATTGCTACTTCAGTAATTTCACAAGCCAGGACCCGGCGGGGTCCGGATATCATTCGGACGGGACACAGATCTACGGAAAAGAAGGAATAAACGCCGAAAACATTCGGTATGAATTTTGTCGTTTCGAAGTGCCGTGCATTCCCGGACCAAATGCAGTCAATGCATGTATCATGCTTCAACTTGAATACAGCAGCGGAATCAATATTTTATTTGATAAATGTTACGTGAACGGAGGCGGATACAGTATCTATGCGTCATCCAAGGATAAAGGATTCCAGTTTTACCGGAATGTGGTGATATCAAATATTTTGGTGGGCCAATCCCGAAAGTATGGCATGGTATATCCGACTGTAGCTGAAGGTGTGTCAGTTTCGAATATCTTTGATATCGATTCGCTATATGTTGCCAGCGTATGGAAGGCAAACGGAAAAACTCATTTGTCTGTGACCAATGATACCCTGCAGGACAGATTGCTTGTTGTTTATGCGGATGGTGTGAGAAGTGAATATCCTATTCCAGCAAGCAGGGGTGGTAAGGATAGTTATTTCGATTGTTTTGGAGACTATCCAATTGATATCGATATCTGGATAGATGCAGATTGTCAGAATATAGTTTGTTTTGATTGTACCGGTGGTTTGTATAAGCAGATCAGGTTTGTTACATGGGACGGAAGTGACAGTGTTTCAATCCCTTTGTAAATAAATAATGGAAATAAAAATTTTAGACGGGAGAAGCTATGGATCAGGAAAAAAAGAAAGTAGAACTGTATGAGAACAAAAGCCAGACGGTCAGTGCTGCCATTGATAAGATAGCTGTAGATCTTATCAATAAAAGCAACAACCAGTCACAGGTTCTGTTGTTTACCAGTTGTTCACCTCTTGCGGGAACAACCACAACCTGTATCGGTATCGGTATTGCTGTAGCAGCCGGAAAGCGCAAAACCATTCTTGTTGACTGCGATGTAAGAAAGTCGGCAAGATACAAGAAGCTGAACGATAATGTAAACAGCGGGCTGGCAGATTTCTTAAGTGCTCCGGAGGCAGTTACGGATGCGGGAGTTGAAAGTATAACCTATTCTTCCAATATTGAAAATCTGTACTACATTCCCTGCGGTGAATGTGATGTCAATCCTACCCGTATTCTTTGTTCGGTTAAAATGAAGGAGCTTGTTGAGCATCTTCGTAAGAAATACGATTATGTTATTCTTGATTGCCCCTCCATTAATATCGTGCCCGATGCAAAGGTCATGTTCGGCGTAGCAGACGGCATTATTACAATAGCCGCACTCGGTGAGACCAGAAAAGGTCAGATCAAAAATGCAAAGAGAATGCTGAAGGATTATCCTGACAGATATTATGGCATGATCATCAATAAGATCGAAGGTGAAATGTACAAGAAGAATGTTAAGGATTACGATTATTACTTTGTCAATGCAAAGGGTGAACAGCACCTTCAGGAAAACATTGCAGGTAAAATGAAGAAAAAAGGAGCACATTAAGCGATGAAAATAAGAATTAAAGCTTTCACGATTCTCTTATTGATTTTGATGCTTGCAATCCCCAATACTGTCCATGCGGTTGAGTTTAATCCGGGTTATTGGGTTGAAAGCGCCCACGTTATCGTGGAATCATACAGTGTCACCAATGAAAGGATCAATCCCGGAGAACCCTTTGTACTTACTGTGGTTATAAAAAATGCCAGCTCAAATATAATCGCAAGAGATACACTGGTTGAAATAACCAATCCTGCAGGCGTAGCGCCGGAGTATGGTAAGGTAGCCGAGTTCTATATAGGCGATCTTCAGCCGGATTCGTCACAGACTGTTGAACTTAAATATAATTCATGGACTTCGATCGATTCGGACACATTGGATTTCTATGTTACCATTGCTACTTCAGACAGAAGTCATACCACCACACTGAGAATTCCTGCCGGATCGGAAGAACAGTTTGCAATTCTTTCTTCCGAGATTCCCGATTCAGGAAGACAGTATGACAGCCTTTCCACATCACTGACATTCAAAGCACTTGGAGAAAGTAACTTAAAGGACGTTGCTTATATTGTTAAAGTTGACGGGACGGAAGTGGCATCTTCTTCCATCGGAATTATGAAGCCCGGAGCAACCAAGAATTCGGCGGTTGCGTTTACCATTCCTGAAGCAGGACAGCACACAATTGAAGTGCTCATCAGATATGCCGACGAGGCAGGTCAGGTATATTATATGGAGGTCGGCAGAAAGAATATCACGATTCAAAAAGGTGAAAACCCGCAGGTTACACCGGGAAATACCGATTATGTCAGGGGAGACACTACCGAACCTAATTATGCAGGAATGGGAGCTTTGGCGGCCGTCATTGTTATTCTGTTCTTTACTTTAGTGATAATTTTGAAGAAGAAGTGAGGGTGAACGGATTATGAGGTTAGAAGTTAAAGAATTAGAGCTGGCTGATTACGATCTGCTGGAAAACATAAAAGCTGCTTTTTACAGATTGTGGAAACTTAAAAGTGCTGTATTTGTTATGACGCTCATTGGCTTGACATTATCGTTTATATTTGTCAGCTTTGTAGGTGTCAGGACGAATTATAAGTCTGTTTCCACTATCTTCAGTGCCGCTTACGGATCGATTTCAGAATCAAACGTTGGTGTATCGGCAATGAATACATACAGCAACCTGCTTAACAGTAACCGTGTATGTGAAAAAGCTGCCGCAGAGCTTAATAATGCTCTTTACACTGCAGATGTTCTCAAAACCATGGTTGAGGAAGGCGAAATATATATAAGTGGTGCGAGCGCAAATTCAAAATATTTCGGATATAAGATCGATCTGGTAGCGATTGCCGGTGATCCTGAAGATGCGGTCAACATTGCCAATGCGATGGCAAATGCATTCGTAGTTGAGATCAACGATATTGTCGGAGGCGGAACTCTTCAGGTGCTGGATGAGGCAAGAGAAGTTGAGGAGTCAAAGAGTATAAGTGTTGTTTTGGTCGCGCTTATTTTTTCCGGAGTTACATTTGTATTTGCATCGCTGCTTGTTTTTGCAAAAGAGTTCTTCTCTGAGAAGGTTTATACTATCCCTCAGTGCGAACAGAATAATGATCTTATCCTTGGGCTGATCCCCAATGTTAAGGAAAAAGGCATTATATGAAAATAATTTTCGGTGCCTCCTCCGGGGGGCACCTTGAACAGCTTATGATGCTTAAGCCGTTAATGCAAAGATATGACAGCATACTCCTTACGGAGAAGACTGAATATGGTGTCAGATTTGATGACGTGAAGACATATTATGTCGGTCAGATCAACAGAAAAGAGTTTTTCTTTCCTTTAAAGCTCATTTCTAATGCATGCAGATCTTTTGCTATCATCCTAAAGGAGAAACCCGATGTGATGATAACAACAGGAGTTCTTGCCATGATTCCCTGTGCATATCTTATGAAGGTTATGGGAAGAAAACTGATCTATATCGAGTCTTTCGCAAAGGTGACTTCCGGGACACTCAGCGGTAAGTTTTTGTATAAATATGCCGATCAGTTTTATGTTCAGTGGGAAGAAATGCTGGAACTGTATCCGAATGCCATTTATAAAGGCGGAATTTATTAGGATTACTCATGATTTTTGTTACTTTGGGTTCACAGAAGTTTCAGTTTGACCGGTTGCTGAAAAAGATTGATGAACTGATCGATAAAGGCATAATCACTGATGAAGTCTTTGCCCAGATCGGTGCAAGTACTTATATACCTCGGAATTATAAGTATACCCGTTTTATGGACAGGGAAGAGTTTTCCAAATGTATTGAAGATGCTTCCCTGATAGTGACACACGGTGGCACCGGTGTGATCATAGGAGCTGTAAAGAAGGGTAAAAAAGTCATTGCTGTTCCACGATTGGCACAGTATGGTGAACATGTGGATGATCATCAATTGCAGCTTCTTCATCAGTTCGATGAACTTGGAATTATCTGTTCCTGCTATGAAATGGATAGACTGGATGAGTGCCTTCTGGAAGTACGGAACAAGACATATAAACCCTATGTGTCTAATACACAGGCAATCATTGAATCTATTGAAGATTTTCTAAAGATGACTGAAAAACACTCGTAAACATTCATCTGATTGGAGTGAAAAATTGGAAACATCAAGTAAGAAACT
>JAEEGL017254710.1_pt1 | contig 13736 bp, 11 predicted proteins | sample 9134231 | NCBI WGS metagenome assembly JAEEGL01 (sample SAMN16246548, study PRJNA631951) | gut metagenome | biome: gut microbiome; feature: rumen; material: fiber-attached | host: Bos | place: Iran: Karaj | collected 2018-10 | reverse complement strand
GGACATCAATGCTGACATCGTTGGCGACCGTGCGTTTGCCGTATTTTTTTACGAGGTGCTCAGTGCGGAGCACCATTCTTTCGTTTTCCATATTACTCAATCTTTACCATGACGGGACAGTGGTCGGAATGGACGGCCTCGGGGATGATTTGTGCGTCTTTGATTCGGTCTCGCAGGGGCTCGCTGACCCAATGGTAATCGATGCGCCAGCCGGCATTGCGTTCGCGTGCTCCGAAACGGAAACTCCACCACGAGTACTGGTTGGGTTCGTGGTTGAACAGTCGGAAGGAGTCAATCATGCCGCTTTCTTCCCAACGGTCCATCCACTCGCGTTCCTCCGGCAGGAAGCCGCTGACGCCCACTTGTCGTTCGGGGTGGTTGATGTCAATGGGTTTGTGGCAGATGTTGTAGTCTCCGCATACAACCAGGTTGGGCCGTTCCCGGCGCAGTTCGCGTACGAACTTGAGGAAGGCCTCCAGGAAGTCCATCTTGAACTCCTGCCGGATGTCGCCTGTGGTTCCGCTGGGGATATACACGCAGAGGACGCTGATGTCGCCGAAGTCGGCTCTGAGTACGCGTCCTTCGCTATCGTATCGCGGGTTGCCCATGCCCGCCACTACGCGGTCGGGCACTTGTTTGGAGAAGATGCCCACGCCGGAATAGCCTTTCTTTTCCGCGCTGTGGAGATAGGCATGATAGCCAAGTTCTTCGAACGCGAGCAGGTCGATTTGTTCAGGCTGGGCCTTGCTTTCCTGAATGCAGAACACATCCGGGTTGTACTGTCCGAGCCAGGTGAGCAGTCCTTTGTTCATGGCGGCGCGAATGCCGTTCAGGTTGTAGGAGACTATTTTCATTTGATGTAGATTTTTACGCCTTTTTCTTTCTTGCCGTTGCTGACGGACACGATGTACATGCCTTGCGGCAGGTCGTTAAGGTTGCCCTCACTGTGCACTTTGCGTCCGGCGGCGTCGAACACGGCCACCACTTCGGTGTAGTCCTCGCCATACCATTCTTCGGCCTTCTCTTTTGCGAGATTGCCGATGTGGTCACTTCCGCCCTTGAAATCGAAGTGGATAGTGTTGTCGTCGTGGCGTTTGATGCCGCTGACGGGTATGTTGTCGAACAGCAAGCAACTGTTCACATCCTCCGTGGGGAACGCATCCGTGGCTTTGCCCATATAACCCACATCAGGGTATTGGGGCGCTTTGCCGTCGGCCTCGATGATGTAGTAGCCTCGCGGTTCGTAGTTGTTGACGGTATTGCTCATCCATCGTCCGTAGGAATAGTTGATGTAGGTGATGAGGAGTCCTTCGCCGGGCACATACATATCCCAGCTCTCGCGCATGCGGTTCTCGAGCATGTAAAACTTGGTGGGATTGGGGTCATTGCCCTTGAGGTTGCTCTCTCCTGTCTCGGTAACGATGTACATCTCGCCGGTGGAGACGAGCGATTGCATCGAGTCGATGGTGACCGGTTCGTTGAGGATAATCGGCGTACCCCAACCCATGAAGAAGCGCTCGTAGGCGGTGTAGCCTGCGGGTGTATTACTGTTGTTGTTGTAACTGCCGGAGCACATCAGGTCCCAGTAGCCGGTTTGCTTGACGAGGCTGTTGTTGGTGGCATAATGGTCGGGCAGTCCGAGCACATGACTGAACTCGTGGCAGAAAGAGCCGATGCCTTCGCGTGTCAGGCCGAAGCCCAGGACATAGTGTAACTCGTTGGAGCAGGCGTAGGTGTTCAGCATCAGGCCGTCCAGATAGACAGTCTTTCCGTAACTCTGGTAGATGTATGCAGTATGTGGCCAGATGGTGTACGTAGGACCGCCGTCCGCCTCGCCCTGACCGGCGTAAATGACATAGACGAAGTCGATAACACCGTCGTGGTCGTTGTCGTAGGGCGTGAAATCCACGTTCCACTCGGTGTTCGCCAGCTGACAGGCCTCGATAATCAGTTCGTCGGGATGTGAATCGTCACCCATGCGGGAGTTGGCGCCGTAGTATTTCTGCGGCTGGGAGACGGTGACGGGTCCGACTACGTCGAAATCGGGGCGATACTGTCCGAAGGACTGGTCCTCGAAGTAGCGCCGGGCCGAGCCTGTTGCGCCGTGGTAGGTGTAGGCCTCGCTGTCGAACATTGCCTCAAAGGCAGCCAAGGTGTTCTCCGCGGAGAAACTTACGTCGCTGAAGTTAGCCAGGATGATGAGTCCCCGCGGTGCGATGTTCAGTGGCCTTGCCTGATTAGTGGCCGTCATGACGCGCTGAGGTGCCAGTTTGGCGCGTCGGGCATTGTGGCGATTCATTATCTCGTCCTGCGAGAGTGCAGGCACTTCGGCCAAGCGGCCGTTCTGCATCTCCACCCAGCGGCCGTCGGCCAGCGTCATGTAGTGAAAAAACTCGTCTCCGTGCAGATACACCGTATGTTCTGTGCCGTCGGCATCGGTGATGATGGTCGGTCCGGGTTTGGCCGGAACAGCCAAGGCAGTTGTGGCAAAGGCCACTATCAACCCAAGTAATGCTATCTTTCTCATTGTACTAAAACTTTTTCTATTCCGTCGGTGTGATGAACGAGGTAGAGTCCTCTATCCAGCGTCTCGAGATGCACACCCAAATATTGTCCTGTTACGCTGTAAATGCCGATGACGGGTCCTTGCGGCTGTGCGGATTTGACCTGCTCCAGGCCCTCGGGGTTCTCGGTTTCTTCAGCGAAATGGATGAAAATCTTCTTGATATACAGCGCTTTGTTGAGGTCGCAGAAACCTATGTCCAGCGTGCCGTGGTACTCTTCGGGATTGTTGAAGCGAAACTCTGTCGGCTCCTCATTCAGCCATTCCGATCCGAGCCATTCGTCATCCAGCACAACGGCCACATACCCCGAGCCGCCTTCGGCCTGACTGGCCACGATGCAGACTTGCGTTATCAGGCAGTTGCTCATGTCGGTAGTAATGAACTGCACATATTGTGGGGCGGTGCTGCGGCTACCGAATTGCGCACCTCGGTCTTTGCCGGAGGTGTCGAATCCGCGATATGTACTGCCGGTTACGTTCAGGGTCCAGTTGACGTCGTCCACGAGGAGCGCGTTGCCCTGGACGGGTTCATTGGGCTGCCAGAAGAAGTACATGCAGTGGTCGTAGTCGAACGGAATCTTCTCCGCCTTGATCTCTACCATCAGGTCGCCTGTGAGGGCGGGGATGGTGAAGACGTTGTTTTGGAAGGTATAGCCTACGCCCTCAACGAGCGGGGTGCCGCCCATTATGACCGTGAAACTGGTGTCTGTGAGTTGGTAGTTCTTGGCCGGCAAGACAGTCATGGAGAAAGGTTGGTTGGCGGGGTAGCAGACGCTTTCCTGCGGCGTGGTGATATGGACGTGCGAGGCGGTGATGTCTGCTATATAGCCGTCACAGCCAGCGACGAAGTGGAACTGAATCTTTCCGGCAGTCTCGAAGATCTGGCTGATGGAGTAGATGGAGTTGGGCACCTGGAACCCGGTGATGCGTCTGGTGCCAGGGAAGGGGTCGCCGGAGTCGCCTCCATAGAGGTATGTGCCGTCTGCGGGAATGAACATACAGCGGGGCTTGTACGGTTCGTTGTTGGGCTCGTTACTGCTCCATGCGTCCTCGTCGTAAACGACGCGCCAGATGAGCATGCCATGTCCGGGCAGGCCTTGGTCCCAGCCTGTTTTCTGCCTGTTCTCGAAGTAGTACACCGTATCAGGGGTGTTGTAGGGCTTGTTGTTGCCATCCGGCGAGGCGTAGAAGTAGTCTTTCGAGGCTTCCATGGTGACGTCCTGCGTGCGGTTGAGGTTGGTAGGAGTAATCCAGCCGAACTGGTATTTCTCGAAGACGGAGTAGTTGGCGGGTCGGCGGCTGTCGTCGTTATAGCTGCCGGAAGACATGATATCCCATTCGCCGGGTATGAGTGCTTCGCTGTAGTTGGTTCCGTACTGAGTGTCGTAGTAGTCGGGCTGCCCGAGTACGTGGCTGAACTCATGACAGAGTGTGCCGATGCCGCAACGTTGCGTCGTACTAATGTCCTCCAGTTCCGCCGAGCAGGCGTACTTGTTCAGACGTTTGCCGTCGAGGAATGTTTGGGTGTTCCATGCGTAGCCCTGATGCGGCCAGATAAGATATGACGGTTGCCCGGTTATGTTCTCGCCGTTGCCTGCGTGTATCATATAGACGAAGTCGATCTCGCCATCGTTGTCCGAGTCGTAAAGCGAGAAGTCGGCTCCGAGCGAGTCGTGGGCGATGATACATGCCTCAGCCACAGCCTCTTCGGGGTGCGCATCGAAGCCGTATTCGTCGTTTTGGCCATAGTAGGCGCGCGTACGAGAAACGCGGATGGGGCCATATACGTCAAAAACGGGCGCATAGGTGTTGCTCGACTGGTCGAGGAAATATTTCCGGGCGGAACCATAGGCTCCACCGTAGGTGTAGTTGTCGCCATTGCACATCTCGTTCATGCTCTCCTGCGTTGTAGCGGGAATGCAGGAGAAGTCGGAGAACTCGACAATGACCACTATGCCTCGCGGTGCGGGAGTGTAGCCGCCTATGCGTTTCTGTCCAGCGGCCACTTCACGCAACTGTTTGGCCGCGCTTCTGCGCTGCAGGAACTCGCGGTGCGAGAGTCGTTCCGTGGGACGATAGAATCCGTCCGCGTCTTTCTCCACCACCTCGCCCTGTTCGTTGGTCAGGTAGTGATAAAACTCGTCTCCGTGCATCGTGAGTATGATCTGTGTGCCGTCGGGCTGTGTGAAAACCGCCGGTTTTGGTGATGCGGGGACTGCCAATAACCCAAATTGTATAGCGCAAACAAAGGCGCTAAGCAAAAATCCTCTCTTCATATTATCGAATAATTATTTTCTGTGTTTTTCCGGTGCTTCGGCGCACAAGGTAGATGCCTGCAGGCAATGCTTGCGTGCCTTGGCCCATGTATGTGCCTGTAAGGCTATAAACGGCTGTTACAGCGCCTTCTTCGGCTTCGTTGGCAGGGAAAAGTGCCTCGCCCTGCGTGCCGCCCATGAACTTAAACGAGATGAGTCCGTCGGTCTCGGTGATGTCAGTGAGGGGGTAGTTCGGGAAGAACGCGCATGCGGTGGCGTTGGCTGTGCCGGGGAAGGGGTCGCCGTCATCGCCCTGGATGCCAGTGCGCGAGTTGTACGTGTACGTGCCGTCTGCGGGGATGTGGATGTACCGCGGAGCTCCGCCGGTGTTGTTAGGCGAATTGCTTGACCAGATACTTGCATTATACACGACGCGGAGCACGTACAGTCCGTGTCCGGGCAGGCCTTGGTCCCAGTTGGCCCACTGTCTGTTCTCCAGATAATAGACCGTATCCGGCGTGGTGCTGAGGGCGGAGTTGCCGTCGCGCGTGATGTAATAGGCCGACTGATGGTCCGCAGCCATGGTGACGTTCATCGAGTCGTTGAGTAGAGTGGGTGTGTCCCAACCCATCCACCAGCGCTCGTGGATAGAATAGGCTGCGGGCACATACCCGTCGCAGTTGTACAGGCCTACGTCCATCACATCCCAGTTGCCGGGCGTGAGGAACTGATTATAGTTGATGCCGCTGGTTGTGTCGTAATAGTCGGGCAGGCCGAGTACGTGGCTGAACTCGTGGCAGAACAAGCCTATTCCGGACCGAAGGGGGATACTATCGCTGTATCCCGGGGTAGGGCGGATGATGGTGTTGTAGTAGTTCAGCTCGGGACTGTAGGCAAAGTACATGATTCGTTTTCCCTGGAAGGTATAAGCGCTGGCGGGCGACCCGGAAGGAAGGGAAGTCTTGCCGGTTGCCACAGCGCTGGGCATAGTCCAACTGGCAGGCCAGATGAAGTTGTCAATGTGGCTGTCGCTCTCGCCATAACCGGCAAAGATGACGTACACGATGTCGAGGTCACCGTTGTTGTCGGTGTCATAAAGTGAAAGATCGACGCCGGGCAATTGGCTGGCGATGGAACAGGCTTTGAGGACCATGTCGGGAGCTTTGGCGTCGGTGCCTCGTCTGTCGCTGAGGTTACGACCGTAGTAACTCAGGCTGTCGGGCAGCTGAATAGGTCCGACAACGTCGAAGACGGGCGAGTATTGGCCGAGAGACTGATCCTCGAAGTAGCGTTTGGCCGAGCCGTAGGACTTGTGGTACTTGTAATTGTGGCCGTTCAACATCGAATCCATATCTGCGACGGTGTTGATGTCGCGGAAATGTACATCCAGGAAGTTGACGAGGATGACGAGTCCTCTCGGCGCCAGATTTCTGACTCCGGGCGTGCGTGCGGGTTCATCGTACATCGTGCTTCGGAACTGTGTGACAATGGGGTCTATTTCCACGGAATCGCGGAGCATGGGGTGCGATGGTGCGGCAAAACTCCAGCCGGAGCAGAGACACGCTATGAGTATGTTCAGTATTTTCTTCATTTCTTGGCTTGTTTTTTGGCCGCTTTGGCCTGTTGACGTGCAATCCAGCGCTGTTCGCATTTGCTGCGCTTGGCGGCATTGCGTGCTTTGCGGCAGGTAGGCTTGGCCACGCGGTACGTCTGGCCGTCCTCCTTGATTTCCTGCCATTTGGCGTAGCAGTAATAGCCCTTGTCGTTCTTGGCAATAAGCACGCCGTCTACGGTGGTAGTGAAGTGGAAATGCTCGTCTCCGACCAGGCGGATGACGATAGTGTCGCCGTTAGGCTGTACATACTCCATAGGTCGCGGGTTGGCGGGAACAGCCCATGCTGCGAGGCTCAGGAGTGTTAAACTCAATATAATCAAACTCTTTTTCATAATCCATTAATTATTAGCCTAATTGGGCTTATGGTTTATTGCTTTTCGTTGTGCGCGGCCTTGACTTTCTTGAACAAGTTGCTGGCGAAGACAAAATCGTCGAGGTCGGCGTTGTTGGCGTGGAAGATGGTGTCTTTGTTGCCGTTCCAGACCATTTGTCCGAGCTTGAGGAAGATGATGTTGTCGCCAATCTCCATGATGGAGTTCATGTCGTGCGAGTTGATGACCGTGCAGATGTTGTACTCCTGCGTAATCTCGTGAATCAGTTTATCGATGACGAGACTGGTGTTGGGGTCGAGTCCGGAGTTGGGCTCGTCGCAGAAGAGATATTTGGGGTTGAGGGCGATGGCTCGTGCTATGGCGACGCGTTTCTGCATGCCGCCGGAGATCTCTGCGGGCATCAGGTTCCACGCTGTTTCCTGGATGTTGACGCGGCTGAGGCAGAACTTGGCTCGGTCCTCCATCTCTTTGCGCGTCATGGCGGACCACATCTCCAGCGGGAACATGACGTTTTGCAGGACGGACTGGCTGTCGAAGAGCGCGGAGCCCTGGAAGAGCATACCCACTTCCCGACGAAGGAGCCTGATCTCTTGTTCCTTCATGTCCGGCAGATTCCGTCCGTCGTACTCGATGCGTCCGGAGTCGATAGTATGCAGGCCGATGATGGATTTCATCAGCACCGTTTTGCCCGAGCCGGACTGGCCGATAATCATGTTGCAATGCCCATCGTGCATCTCCGCAGAGATGTTGTTCAGGACTACATGCCCGTCAAAACTCTTATGTACGTTCTTCACTGCTATCATGACAACATCAGTTTGGTGAGGAAAATATCCAGGAAGAGGATAATCACGCTCGAGTTAACTACTGCGTTGGTTGAGGCCTTGCCCACCTCGAGTGCGCCGCCGCGGGTTGTGTAGCCGTAATAGGCGCTGACGCTGGTGATGACGAAGCCGAAGATCATGGACTTGATGATGGCATAGGGTACGTGGAACTCGATGAAGGCGTAGGTGATGCCATAGACATACTCGTCCACGGTGAGCACTCCTCCCAACAGTGCCATCAGGTAGCCTCCGATCAGAGCCGATGCTACGGAGAAAATCACCAGGATAGGCATCATTGTGATGAAGGCCGTGATCTTGGGCAGAATCAGGTAGTTGGCGGAGTTGACGCCCATCATCTCCATGGCATCTATCTGCTCAGTGATGCGCATTGTGCCTATCTCGGAGGCGATGTTCGAGCCCACTTTGCCCGCCAGAATGAGGCAGAGGATGGTGCTGGAGAACTCCAGGAGCATCGTGTCTCGCGTGACCACACCTACGGTGTAGCGCGGCAGGAGCGGATTCTCCATATCCAACTTGATTTGCAGCGTCATGATGGCGCCGATGAAGATGGAGATGATCAGGTCGATGGGCACTGATTGCGTGCCTTGTTTGTCCAGTTCGAAGGCATACTGACGCCAGAACATCCGCTGCCGGTCCGGCATACGGAACGTCCGCCACATCAGTAGCACGTACTCGCCGATATGTTGTAAAATCTTCATGTTTTTTTATTCTTCAATTATCGTGCCACGCGTGCTCGACGCATCTGTTCGCGTACACGCACAATAGGCAATATACATAATTCGGGCTGCAAAGTTAATGAAAAGTTTTGACATGTGCAAGAAAAAAATGCATTTTCTTTGAAAAAAGGCAGCGAAGAGGTAAAAACGGGGCTTCCCCGCGAGAAAAACAGGGAAGCCGGCGGTAGATGTAGGCGTGGAATCGGGGTGGAGGGCGAGTGTGGCGTGTGATGGGGGAAGCGAGCGCGCGGGGGCGGTAAACGATGCGAGAGGTATAAGAGAAGTATGCAGGCTCTCTTCACCAGGTCCCGATAAAAGCGGTTTCGGGGTCGCGAATTACGTATTATACGTAGTATAATACGGTTTTTGTGGTGATAAGGGTATGTTTTTGAGTGGATTTATGGCCGTTTGTTCATGTATTTGGATCGAAGGAAATCGATAAATCTGCGCTTGCGTACCTTGCCAGTTTTCTTGGTCAGGCAGGTGTCGCCATGTTCGGCGCAGAAAGCTTGAAAATCAGCCAACTCGGCGGCCTTGGCTTCGGGGTCGTTGAGGACTTTGTGGATGGTTGTATTGGCAGCGATGAGGCGTGAGTCTTGACCGTTCATCTGTGCGAGTTGCGCTTCGGTGAAGGGTTGTTTTGGGTTAGCCTTGATGCTGACTTCTTCGGCGGGTTGGCCGGGTCTTTGGGCGATGTACTGGTTTTTCCCCCATTTGCCGTGCCATTGAGTGCCTTTGATGAGTTTTGCTTTTGTCATACGTAATGTAGATGATATTTGAGTTTGCAATAGTTTTGCGGGTACAAAGGTAACGCTTTTTTGTGAACAAAACAAGAAAAATGCGTGAAAAGTGCATTTTTTTTTGCTTTTCTCTTGCACAATTGGATTCTTTTTGTTAATTTTGCAGTCCGAAAGTGAAAATTTCATCATGATTATGAAAAGATATGATTGGAAACAAGTGCTGCCGTATGTGGTGGCGGTATTAGTATTTGTGGCACTGGCCGTGGGCTATTGTACTCCTTTACTGGAAGGAAAAGTGCTTCAAGCGGGTGATGTAAAAAATTGGGAGGGTATCGCGCAGGAGGCTCGCGAGTACCAGGAAAAGACGGGCGAGACGACGTTTTGGACGAACTCTCTATTCGGTGGCATGCCGACGTATCAGATTACTGGCAGTTTACCATCAAACAAAGTGCGTTGGTTTTTAGAAAAAGTAGCTCATTTTGGTTTTCAAGACAATCTGGCCCCTATCGGTATTATTGCTGCGTATTGTATAGGTTTCTTTCTGATGCTACTATGCTTCGGTGTGAATCCCTGGCTTAGCATTGCCGGTGCTTTATCACTTTCGCTTAGCACATATTTCCTATTGATTATCCCAGCGGGGCACATAACGAAGGCTTCGGCGTTGGGATTTCTGGCACCGATGATAGGCGGATTTTACGCTATATTTCGTAAGAAGTATCTTCTCGGTGTTCCCGTTTTTCTCGTATATGGAGTAATAGGTGTGACGTTGCACCCGCAGATGACGTATTACACGGTGATGCTGCTGGGGGTACTTGGGATAGCGGAAGTGTACATCCACATCCGCGACAAGCAATGGAAAGACCTGGGTATCAGTATAGGTGTGCTGGCGTTGGCGGTGTGCCTAATTGCGGGGACAAAAGTGTCGTGGTGGCAGATGAATAACGAGTACCTGGCGGAGACCATGCGTGGCGGGCATTCGGAGTTGACCAAGAACGAAAGTGAAGATAAGAAAGTCGGCCTGGATATCGACTATGCCACGGCATGGAGTTACGGTAAGGAAGAAACGCTTACATTGCTGATCCCCAATTATATGGGCGGTGCAAGCGGTTACGATTTGGGCAAAGACAGCCAACTGGAAAAATCCCTAAAAAAGATGGGTGTACCGAGTGGTCAGGCTCGCGGATTTTGCAGTCACGCTCCGACCTATTGGGGTGAGAAAGCGTTCACCAGCGGTGCGGTGTATGTGGGAGCTATCATCTGTTTCCTGTTTGTGCTGGGTTTGCTGATCGTTCCGGGTCCATATAAATGGGCGCTACTGATAGCCACGTTGTTCTCTATCACATTGGCTTGGGGGCGCAATATGATGGGCTGGACAGAGCTGTTTTTCAATTATTTCCCGATGTATAACAAGTTCCGCGCGGTGGAGTCGATTCTAGTCGTGGCGGAGATTACGATGCCGTTGCTGGGCTTCCTGGCGGTGATGAAACTGAGCGAAGCAGGCAAGGACGAACGGCAGGACAAGTGGATGCAGAAGGCAATTCTGATTGCGGGTGGTTTGACGGGTGCTGTTTGCCTGTTTGTCGCGCTGTTTGGTGGCGGTTTCAACGTCACTTCATCTTACGATGCGCAATGGAAGGGTCAGGTAGGCGAGCAAATCTACGAGGCTATTTTGGACCAACGGCACGCCATGATGCAGGCTGATGCCTGGCGCAGTCTGATTTTTGTACTACTGGGTGCAGTGCTCTGTTTGTGGTACTTGCGTCCTGTGAAGATGGATAAAGGCTTGGGGACAAGTCAGCCCAAGACGCTGATTTTTGCGGGTATTCTGGCGGTGCTGATTCTGGCGGATATGGTGCCGGTGGACCGTCGTTTCTTCAACAACAACAATTTTGTTTCGCAGAAAGACGACAAGCGCTATTTTGCGGAGCAGCCGTGGGAGACGCAGATTTTGCAGGACAAGAGTCTTGATTATCGTGTGTTCAACTTGGCAGCGAACACATTCAACGATGCACGAACGAGCTACCGTCTGAAGTCTATCGGCGGGTATCATGCAGCCAAACTGCGCCGTTATCAGGACCTGATAGACGCGCATATCAGCCAGAACAACTGGAACGTGCTGAACATGCTGAATACCAAATATATCATCACGCGAGACGGGCAAGTGCACCTGAATCCAGATGCGATGGGTAATGCGTGGTTTGTGGATGATGTTACCTTCGTGGATAAGCCTGATTCTGAGAGCGAAATGCTATGGAAAATAGACATGCGTCACGAAGCCGTGGCAGATAAGCAGTTTGCGGATGTGCTGGCTGCACAAACGGAGGGATCGGGCAGCATCGTGATGACGGAATACAAGCCCAACAAACTGAGTTATCGGTCCGCATCGGATGCGGAAAAAGTAGCAGTTTTCTCGGAGATTTACTACCCTCACGGTTGGCATCTGTATGTGGATGATCAGGAAGTGGAATTGGGGCGCGTCAACTACACACTTCGTGCCGCGACGATTCCAGCGGGCACGCACCAGCTGCGCATGGAGTTTGTGCCGGATGCTATGGGCGTCGACAAACTGAGTTTGGCGGCAATTATTCTTGCCCTGCTATTAAGTTTTGGTTGTATCGTTATGGCGCTAATTAAGCGTTAAGCAATCCGCTCGTTACATTCTTGCGGAAACGAATTAGTTTCAGTCCTTTCTGAGGCTGAAAAGCCAGTGTGTACAGACAGCATAGTACAAGTGTACCACCCCATTTGACGGCCTCTGAAAGCAAGCGTTTTCTATACTTGGCAGGACTGATGGCTTGGGTTCGCATGCGTTCGCTCATGCCTATCTGTAGCGTAAGTCGGCGGAAATAAGGCTCTTCCAGTTTGGTTTGCGGGATGATATGATGCAGTACCGGTTCCGGCAGGTACATTACCTCCATGTCCAAAGCGTGCATTTTGTCGAAGATATCTTTTTCCTCGGACCCCATGAGGTTGCCGCCTTTGCGTCCGAGACTTGTGTTGAATAGTCCCACTTTGTCGAACACCTCTTTGCGATAGGCCGCGTTGCCACCTCCGGGATAGCGCCCATTGGGGTAGTGTCGCATGCGCTTCCCGAAGTCCATCCATCCGGTCAGTAGCGCCTTGGTGTAGGGTGTCATCCATTTAGGCTCTTCCGTCTCATAGAGAGGAATAATCGGTCCGCCAGCGGCCATGGTCTTGGGGTAGGCTGCAAAATGCTCGGCATAATCGCGGAGGTAATGCGGATCCACAAGAGCATCATCATCCACATATACGAGGATATCGCCATGGGCCTCACGAATGCCTTTGTTTCGCGCAGCAGAAAGGCCTTGCTCGGGCTCAGTCATGTAGCGGAAAGTCAGTCCGGGATGGGCCTTGCAAAACTTGCCGCAAACGGCACGCGTATTGTCGGTACAATTGTTGTCCACGAGCAGAATCTCGTACTCGTTTTTGGGTAAATCGTTCGCGGCTAAACTCTCCAGCAACGGCCGGATATATTTCTCGCGATTATATGTGCAAATAATTACTGATAGCATAAGTTACGTATTTTGAGTACCCCAATACTCTTTCACAAGTTCTCTCTGCTCAGTTGTGATATCGAAAGAGAAGGAATGAAAAGCGGTGATAAAAGTATTCTCGATTATTTTTAATTTAGGGACATTAGAAACCTTCCCACTTGCATCCGTATAATAATGGTTCTGTTGGTAAAAATAGACCGGTTTGTTGAGGTACACTGCATAACCAATATGTGTCCCCAATCCATTTGTCATGACCATATCTGCAAGCGATATTAAGTCCTTTTGCCTTGATAAGAAATTGGGGTCGCTTCCTAATCCGTTGCAGACAATTGTGAATCCATTGTCAATGTAATGTTGAAGACGGTTTTGGTTGAGGATGTCTTTCCAATACAAGCAGATGAAGATGTTGTCGAATAGGTCTTCGTGTTTGCGTATTTCGTCAATAAGAGATTGTTCGTCGTATTTAGCAAGGGCAGTATCAATGGAATGTGAAGGATAGACAAGGAGAATCTTGCCGTACTTGTGTTTTATTTGAAGCAGTTCTTCTTGTGAGTGAAAGTTTTTGGCTCCTGCGATATAGGGTCCGACCGCAATGACATCTTTTTTTATGTTTTTCATGCGGAGGAACTCCTCGATGATGGCCTTTCGATGGTTGCTATAAGTGTAAATGTGTTTAATTCCAAGTCTTGTGGCATATCCCATTAAAACAGTAGATTCCGGGGTGTCGTGGAAGCAAACGCCGTGCTCTAAATAGTCGCATACCAAGTTGAATCTCCGGTGCGTAATACTCTCAATAGCTTTGTTGTTGCCATATAGAAGGACGGAATTGAAAAAAGGCGGTAAGATAAATGGTCCTTTGAGAAGTTCTTTATGATCAAAGAAGTCGATATGGCTTAACCTGCGCGATTCCTTGTAGTATTGGACTACAGAAGGAATGAACAGAAAGAGTTTTTTTATGATATCCCACATGGCTAATCTTATTTATGGTTATTCTTGTTCGTTTATTAAGTCCCATGTCATTCTATCCCCTTTTTTGCAATCTTTGGAGAAAGTACGGCCTAATACTTTTTGAAGATATTTCGGATGCAACCCGAATCCGGGTCTAACACTACGTACATTTTTTTCTGTGACCACATCTCCGGCTTTCACGTCTTCTGC
>JAEEGL015117169.1_pt1 | contig 13736 bp, 9 predicted proteins | sample 9134231 | NCBI WGS metagenome assembly JAEEGL01 (sample SAMN16246548, study PRJNA631951) | gut metagenome | biome: gut microbiome; feature: rumen; material: fiber-attached | host: Bos | place: Iran: Karaj | collected 2018-10 | reverse complement strand
GGCGACTCTGTAGAAGATGATAACATGAAGGCAGGTTATGTAGGCGCATTCATGCACAACTGGGATTATCCTTTCAGAGGCGGTGAAGATTCCATCAACGCTAACTTAAAGAGAATCGTAGGCGACAACGCAAAGTTCGTAGCAGTTGACTGCTTTGAAGCATCCAACGGCGAGTACATCAAGTATTGCGACTCCACCGCAGGTGACAGAAAGATCTTCTTCCCTACCACCAATGATGAGCCTCTTGCATCACTGCTTTACCTTGACTGGATCTCTGATCCCGTACACATCGAGTATCTGCAGTGTGGTGATGAAGGTGTGACACATACAGTTAACGCTGACGGATCATATTCCTTCATGGCTGCAACCGGTGACGCTATAATGAACTCCGGACAGAACATCGATATGACTATCACATGTAACGGTCTTAACCTTTCAACACCTGAGCTGACCAACGCATCACTTAACAACAACTATCCTCCTTGCAATCCCGAGGATGTTGACAAGGCTAACAAGGTTGCCAACAACGGCAAGAAGCCTGCTAAGAACTCCAAGATCACCTCTATCGAGGCAGAGACAGGTATGGGTGAAGCTCTCAACGCTAAGAGAAACATCATCTATGATACCGTAATGAGCTGCAAGCCCGAAGAGTTCGACGCTAAGTGGGATGAGCTGATGACTGATTACTTAACATCAGGCGGACAGGCAATCATCGACGAGCGTACAAGCGCTTGGGAAGGCCTCTATGGCGATAAGGTTACACTTGAGTAATATTTACCTACCCTAATGAATAAAGGGCGCCCCGTTTTTTGAAGCGGGGCGTCTTTTTTGCTTTCAGGCATAGTGCAAAAAACGGTAGGTAATTATCAAATATCAGTTAGCGGCAGGTTGTAAAAAGATATACATTTGAATCGTAACAGTTTCATTCGGAGGACAATACAATGATCTATTATGTTGATGCGTTTGTTGCCCTAAGCGGCGACGGGAGTAAGGAGAAGCCTTTTAAGAAGATAGGGGAAGCGGCAGCGGTCGCTATGCCCGGAGACGAGGTGCTGGTATTGCCGGGTATTTATCGTGAAGATGTGAGCCCTTATAATGCGGGAAAAGAAAAGCAGAGGATAGTATACCGTTCAGTAAAGAGGCGTGAAGCCGTGATCACCGGAGCTGATGAATTCAAGACCTGGGAGAAATATGAGGATGATGTATGGAAACTTAAAATATCAAATGATCATTTTGGCTCGTATAATCCCTATAAGACTTATGTCAGCGGTGACTGGCTGAACATACAGGTGCCCGTGCATACAGGGGAGGTATATTTAAACGGCAAGTCCCTGTATGAATGTGACAGCCTTGAAAAAGTACTAAAGCCTGAGTATTACGGACAGTCTTGGGATATAGATTTTACCAGACACTGCTGGTATACCTGTCAGGCAAAGGATGAGGATGCGACAGAGATCTATGCAAATTTTCAGGGAAAAGATCCGAATAAAGAATGTGTTGAAATAAATGTAAGACCTCACTGCTTCTGGCCTGTGGCCGAGCATGTTGATTATATAACTCTGTCCGGCTTTATCGTAACAAAAGCCGCAACACAGTGGTCACCGCCTACTGCGCTACAGGAAGGAATGATAGGTCCTCACTGGTCAAAAGGCTGGATCATCGAAGACTGTGAAGTATCACATTCAAAGTGCGGGGGCATATCTCTCGGAAAATACAGGCAGCAGCATAATGACAATAAATGGCTTAAGTATAAGTACAAGGACGGAGCCCAGACTCAGAGGGACTGTTCGTTGATCGCGCAGCTGGACGGTTGGAGCAAGGATACCATAGGTTCCCATATCATAAGGAATTGCGATATACATGACTGCGGACAGACAGGAATAGTAGGTAATCTGGGCGGCGTATTTTCACTGATAGAAAACAATCATATACATCATATCAACAACAAGAGAAATCTTGCAGGCGCCGAGATAGGCGGGATCAAGCTGCATGCCGCTATCGACGTGATCATTCGCAACAATCATTTCCATGACTGTACCCGCGGCATATGGCTGGACTGGCAGTGTCAGGGAACAAGGGTAAGCTCCAATCTGTTCCATGATAACTGTTTATCCAGAGACCATCTGCTGAAGCCGGAATGCGCTCAAGGTCTGGGTCTTGGTGAGGATCTTTGGATAGAGATAGCCCATGGTCCGACACTTGTAGACAATAATATAATGCTCTCAGAGCGTTGTGTAAGACTGGCTGCCCAGGGCGTAGCCTTTGTACATAATCTGTTTAAGGGAGCGATCACCGGTGTGGGACGCGGTGTATGCAATGGGACTAATACTTATGCATCACCCAGATATACACCGATACACAGGCCGCATGATACGGCGATCACCGGCTTTATGACTGTGCTCCACGGGGATGTGAGATTTTACAATAATGTATTCGTGCAGCCCGAGTTAAGACAGGGCCTTATCGATATCTGTGAACCTCTTAAGGATGATGAATGGGATGATTATAACCTGACAGCCGGAACCGTGCCCTTCAGCGGATATATGACTGAAGAGGTGTGGAAGAGCCACTTTGCAGGCTATTGCGGTGAAGGCGCTACTGAGTCAAGAGACAGATATTACATGCCGCTTCCGGTATGGACCGGGGGCAATGTGTTCTTTAACGGCGCCAGGGCCTGCGATATAGAAGAGAACGCCGTAATTGACGATACTCATGAAGTTAGCATTGAACTGAAGTGTGAAAACGGGATTTATGAAGTTATCAGCGATTATGCGGCATATCTTCCGGAGGCAGCGCTGATCAGCAGTGATACCCTGGGAGAAGCTTTTGAACCGGAAGAACGCTTTGAAGCCCCCGACGGAAGCGATATAGTATTCGACACTGATTATTACGGGAGAAAGCGCAGCAGGATAGTGGCAGGGCCTTTCGCGGGATAAGAAAAACTTAAATGATCGGATTTGACGGGAACTCGGCCGGAAAAAACGGCTGCAGTTCCCGTTTTTTGTGTTTTTAAAGAGGGGTTTGAATTTATCCGCGGGATGCTATATAATACATGCCGTGACACGAAACCGATAATGTGGGGGAATGAAATGGAGTTTCGTACTTTTGGCAATCAGGGCAATGAAGTAATGGTACTGATACACGGCATGCTGACCCCGTGGCAGATCTGGGAAGATGCCGCCGAGTATTTTTCTAAGGTATATTATGTTGTGATCCCAGAACTTGACGGACACTCCCAGGACAAGACTACGATTTTTGAATCTCTGGACAGAGAGACCGAGATGATCAGGGATTACCTGCTGCATAATTTTGAGGGTAAGATCCATGTGCTCTGCGGGCTTTCTCTTGGCGGAAGGATAGCTGCAAATCTGGCCGGGACACTGGGTATTTCCGTGGATTATCTGGTGCTGGACGGCGCGCCCCTTTTCAAGATGCCCGGTGTGCTTACCGAGGTCATGAAGCAGAGTTATGTGGGCATAGTCCACAAGACCAGACAGAGAGATTATAAGACGCTTGAGAGCTGCAAAAAAGAATTCCTGCCGGAGAAGTATCTCGGCAACTATCTGAATATAGCCGACAATATAGAAGATCAGTCGGTGAAAAACATAATTGACGGAGCTTTCGGCAATTTTAATTTCAAGACTTATGATTCGGGCATGAAGATCATGTTCATGCACGGGACTAAGGGAAACGAGATGCTGGCTAAAAAGGCTGCATTAAAGATGAAAGAAATGAATCCGCAGACGCTGATAAGAGTGTTTGAGGGATACAGACATGCGCAGCTGGCTTGTTTTGAGCCGGACAAGTGGATCAAGGAAGTAGACATCTTCCTGCTGTCATAGTGCAATACCCGAAAGGGAAAAAATAAAAAACCTGATGACAAAGCTTCGAGCTGAGTAGAAAGGAGAGGAAATGAAAAGGTTTTTAGCAAGATTTGTTGCCTGTATGGCAATACTTCTTTTGGTGGGAGGCTGCGGCAGCCCGGCAAAGGATGACACAAAAGTCAGGGTGGGAGCGCTTAAGGGGCCCACATCGATAGGTCTGGTGAAGCTCATTCACGAACAGAACGATTCAAATTATGAATTCAGGATGGAAACACAGGCAGACGTGCTGATCTCGGCGGTTGCTTCAGCTGAGGTGGATATAGCGCTGATACCGGCTAATGTTGCCAGCGTTCTGTACAAAAAGACAAACGGCGGGATAGCTGTCATAGATATCAATACGCTGGGAGTTCTTTATATGGTGAGCGGTGATGACAGCATCAGTTCATTTGCGGATCTTGAAGGAAAGACAGTGTATACCACAGGCGCGGGGACTACTCCGGAGTATGTGCTGAGATATCTCTTAAAGGCCAACGGCCTGGAAGATAAGGTCACGATAGAGTTTAAATCCGAAGCAACCGAAGTGGCCGCAACTCTGGCAGCAGAGCCTTCGGCGGTGGGAATGCTGCCCCAGCCTTTTGTTATCGCAGCTCTTTCACAGAATGAAAGTCTTTCCATAGTACTTGATATGACTAAGGAATGGAATGCGCTGAATAACGGTTCCAGCCTGCTTACAGGAGTTACCGTGGTAAGGAAAGAATTCCTGAAGGAACATGAAGAGGCAGTCAGGAATTTCGTGAAGGACCATGCGGACAGCGTGAACTTTGTAAACAGCGATACGGAGACTGCAGCACAGTATACCGTTGATGCGGGCATAATCGAGAAGGCGCCGGTTGCCCAGAAGGCAATTCCCTTCTGCAATATCGTCTGTCTGACCGGTGAAGAGATGAAGTCCGCGCTTTCCGGCTATCTGCAGGTGCTGTATGATGCGGATCCTTCATCGGTGGGCGGAGAAATGCCTGCTGACGACTTCTATTCGGATATGGGAGTAAAGTGAAAAACAGGTTCATTAAAAAAACAGCGATAATACTTTTCTGGGTATTGTTGTGGTTTCTTACAGCGATCCTTGTCAACAATCCCGTGTACTTTGCGTCTCCCGCGGAAACCCTGCGGGAGCTGGCAGTACAGGGGAAAACGTCAGCCTTTTGGCTCTCTGTTGCGGGATCGCTTTTGCGTATTATCGGAGGCTTTGCGGCAGCTTCTTTTGCCGGCTTTATCCTGGCCTTTGTTTCACTTAAATTTACAGCTGCAGAAGAAATACTCAAGCCCTTTGTGAACTTTCTCAAATCCGTTCCCGTGGCGGCAGTGGTGGTGATACTGCTGATATGGTGGGGAGTAAAATATCTGGTCTTATGCATCAGTTTCATGGTAGTGTTTCCGAATATATATGAAAACATGCTGACAGGTCTTAAAAAAACCGATAAGAAACTGCTGGAAATGGCGGAAGTATTCGGTATGGGCAGCCTGCAGCGTTTTTTGTGGATATACAGAGACGCATACAGACCGTATCTTATCCCGGCGCTCTCGGTGGCTCTCGGTATGGCTTTTAAATCCGGCATAGCTGCGGAGATCATCGGTCTTCCCAAGATGAGCATAGGAGAGCAGCTGTACAGGGATAAGATATATCTGAATACGGCAGGGGTCTTTGCCTGGATCGTGACTATTTTGCTGATAAGTTTCATCAGTGAAAAGCTGCTGATGTTCATTATAAAGAAGACCGGGACATTGCCCAAAGCCTGTCCGGAAGGTGTAAACACGGTCCGCAGGGAAGTGAAAATGAGCAACGGTGATATTGTAGTAAAAGAACTGAAAAAATGCTACAATGAACGGGTGATACTGGATACCTCTTTTGAACTGAAGGCAGGGGGGATATACTGCCTCAGCGCCCCTTCGGGAAGCGGCAAGACTACGCTGTTCCATATACTTGCGGGAATACTGGATGCCGACAGCGGAAGCTGTGAAAAGAGGAATGTGAGCATGGTATTTCAGGACGACCGGCTGATAGCTTCAGCCAATGCCCTGAGAAACCTGCAGGCAGCAGGCTGTGAAGGTTCACTGAAAGATGTGCTTGATAAGATTCTGCCTGAAGATGTACTTAAGCTCCCTTCAAAGAACTTAAGCGGCGGAGAAAAGAGGCGTGTCGCCATAGCAAGGGCGCTGATGCATCCTTCGGAGATACTGATAATGGATGAGCCCTTTGCGGGACTGGATGAGGAAACTAAGAAGACGGTAATAGAACTGATACTGTCAAAGCGCGGGGGAAGGACACTGCTGATGGCAAGCCATGACGCGGAAGATGCGCTGCTTCTTAACGCAGAGAAGCTGGTACTTGCTCAGGGCAGGGTATCAAAGGTCTAAGGGGGAAGAAAATGGAAAAAAGGATAGCTCTGGTAGGTATCATAGTTTCGGATATGAGTCAGACGCCGAAGATCAATGCCATATTGTCCGGCTATCAGGAGTATATACTGGGACGCATGGGGCTGCCTCATCAGCATCATAACGGCGAAGAACTGGCTATCATAAGCATAGCTATAGAGGCGCCGGCTGACGTGATAAGCGCGCTTTCGGGCAAGCTGGGCATGATAGAGGGGATCACTTCCAAGGTGATCTATCATAATATAAAGTCGGCATAAAGAAGGATGGTTCAGTGAATTTAAGAGAGCTGGAAAAAGGAAAGACGGCAAGGATAAAAACCGTGGGAGGTTCAGGCGCTCTGAGGCAGCATTTCCTGGATATGGGAATGATACCCGGGGTGGAGGTCTCCCTTATTAAATTTGCGCCTATGGGGGATCCCATGGAGCTGATGATCTCCGGTTATGAACTGACCATCAGGCTTGCGGATGCGGAAAGCATAGAGATAGAAGATGTAAGAGATACGAAGGCTGATGCGGCGGGAGCAAAAAAGGAATTCCTGCCGGACATACCTCACCCGGCATTGGGCGAGGAAGCGGATACCCATGATTATTCCCTGGAGCACACCTCGGATAAAGAGATAAAAGGTCCCTTAAAATTCGCGCTGGTGGGTAACCAGAACTGCGGAAAGACCACGCTGTTTAACCGTCTGACAGGTTCAAACCAGCATGTAGGCAATTTTCCCGGAGTGACTGTGGACAGGAAGAGCGGGGAGATCATAGGATATCCTGACACCGAAGTGGTGGATCTGCCGGGTATATATTCCATGTCACCTTATACAAGTGAGGAGATAGTCTCGAGAAGGTTTGTCCTGGAAGAAAAGCCCTCGGCGATAATAAATATAGTTGACGCCACCAATATAGAAAGAAATCTGTACCTTACCATGCAGCTGCTGGAGCTGGATATACCGATGGTGGTAGCCATGAACATGATGGATGAGATGGCGGGAAACGGCGGAGCGGTAAAGATCAACAGACTGGAAAAGCTGCTGCAGATCCCGGTGGTGCCCATTTCGGCTGCGAAGAACCAGGGTATAGAAGAGCTGGTAAGGCATGCGGTACATATAGCAAAATATGCGGAAAAGCCCGGACGTGAGGATTTCTGCGATAAGGATGATCACGGAGGCGCGGTGCACAGGGCCATACATGCGGTAATGAGCCTTATAGAAGATCATGCCGAAAAGGCAGGCATACCTCTCCGCTTTGCTGCAAGCAAGGTAATAGAAGGGGACAGGCTTGTAGCGGATGCTCTTAAACTTGATAAGAACGAGGAAGATGCTCTTGAGAAGATAATCAGTCAGATGGAGACCGAGAGAGGCTTGGACAGGGCTGCAGCCATGGCAGACATGCGCTTTACCTTCATACATAAGCTCTGCAGTCAGACCATAGTGAAACCCAAAGAAAGCAGGGAACACTTAAGGAGCAGGAAGCTGGATCTGTTCTTTACGGGTAAGTGGACAGCGATACCTGCATTCATCCTGATCATGGGACTGGTATTCTTTCTTACATTTAATGTAATAGGAGCTTTTTTCCAGGGGCTGCTGGAAAGCGGTATAGGTCTGCTGACGGAAAAAGTTGATGCGCTGCTTACTTCGGCAGGAGTATCGGATGCCATACATTCCCTTGTGATAGACGCGGTGTTTACGGGAGTCGGTTCGGTCTTAAGCTTTATGCCCATAATAGTGACGCTGTATTTCTTCCTTTCCATGCTGGAAGACAGCGGTTATATGGCAAGAGTGGCTTTCGTGATGGATAAGCTGCTGAGAAGGATAGGCCTGTCGGGGCGCAGTATAGTGCCGATGCTCATCGGTTTCGGCTGCACCGTTCCGGCGGTGATGGCTACGAGGACGCTGCCCTCCGACAGGGACAGGAAAATGACGCAGCTTCTGATACCTTTTATGAGCTGCAGCGCGAAGCTGCCCATATATGCCTTCTTTGCGGCGGCTTTTTTCCCGAAATATGCGGGGCTCGTAATGGTGGGACTGTATTTCACCGGAATAATAACAGCCATACTGGTTGCTCATATAGGAAAGTTTACTCTGTTTAAGGGAGAGGCTGTTCCTTTTGTAATGGAACTGCCCAACTACAGGCTTCCCGGGCTGAAAAACGTGCTGATGCTGATGTGGGACAAGGCGAAAGATTTTATACAGAGAGCATTTTCGGTGATCTTTATCGGAACCATAGTCGTCTGGTTCATGCAGAGCTTCAATCTGTCTTTTCATCTGGTGGAAGACTCGGAAAAAAGCATACTGGCACTGCTTGCCGGGATGATCGCGCCTGTCTTTAAGCCCTTGGGCTTCGGAGACTGGAAGATGGTGACCTCACTGATATCCGGTTTCCTGGCAAAGGAGAGCGTGGTGTCGATGCTTACAGTCCTGTACGGAGGGACCGAAGGCTTAAAGGCGGCCCTGAGCGGACTTACGGCCCTGTCATTTCTCGTGTTCTGCCTGCTGTATACTCCCTGCGTGGCAGCAGTAGCTACCGTTAAAAAGGAAGCGGGAGGAAGGACTGCGCTGAAGACAGTGTTGTTCCAATGCGCGGTGGCCTGGCTGGCGGCCTTTCTGCTTAAACTTATCGGGTCGGCTTTGGGATTTTGAAAAATTTCTTATAAATATGTTGACATTCAAGATAAGGAGTGCTATCTTAATTAAAGATGTTAGCACTCCTTTTGGTTGAGTGCTAACAAACGAGGGAGAGCAGATGTCAGCAGAACTTGACGAAAGAAAAAAGAAGATACTGCAGGCGGTGATCAGGAACTATCTTGAGACCGGCGAACCCGTGGGAAGCAGGACCATCTCCAAGTATACGGATCTGAACTTAAGCTCCGCTACCATAAGGAACGAGATGTCCGACCTGGAGGAACTGGGATATATCATCCAGCCCCATACTTCCGCAGGCCGTATTCCTACCGATCAGGCTTATCGTCTCTATGTGGACAGCATGATGGAGGAAAAGGACCGGGAGATCGGCGAACTTAAAGAGATGCTGATCGAGGCCGAGAGCAAGGTAGATAAGGTGCTTAAGAATGTGGCAAAAGTACTTGCCACCAACACCAATTACGCCACGGTGGTGTCCGCGCCGCAGATAAGAGGCAACAAGCTTAAGTTCCTGCAGCTTTCCAGAGTTGATGAGACTCAGATACTGGCGGTCATCGTGGTAGAAGGCAATGTGATCCGAAACGAGATGATACCCGTTGACGAGCCGCTGAACGATGAGACGCTGCTGAAGCTCAATATACTGCTTAATACTCATCTTACGGGACTCTCCATAGACGAGATCAATCTCGGTATGATAACGGCCATTAAGGAGCAGGCAGGCATACACAGTGACTTAGTCGCAACCGTGATGGATGCCGTAGCCCAGGCCATAAAGGGAGAGGAAGACCTTGAGATATACACCAGCGGAGCCAACAACTTCTTCAAATATCCGGAACTGGCGGACAACGAGAGAGCAAGCGAGCTGATAGGAACCTTTGAAGAAAAGAAAGCTCTGGCCAAACTGGCGACGGAGAACCTGGCAGACGAGCAGAATACGGGCATCCAGGTTTATATAGGTGAGGAATCGCCCATCAAGGCCATGAAGGACTGCAGCGTGGTAACGGCGACTTACGAACTGGAAGAGGGAATGAGAGGAAGCATCGCGATCATAGGTCCGAAACGTATGGATTACGAGAAGGTGGTGGCAAGCCTTAAGACCATGAAGGACGAGCTGGAAAGAATATATAACAGGAGAAAGGAAGCGGATCCAGATGGCTGACAAGAAGAAAAAAGAAGCTGAGAAAGAAAAGCTGAAGGAAGAAGAAACAAAAGAGGAAGTAAAGGAAGAAAAGAAAGAAGCCGAAGAAAGCCCCGAAGAAGTCGAAGATAAGGAAGGAACAGAAGAAGCTTCACAGGTATCGGAAGAAGCCCCGGCAGAGGAAGGAAAAGAAGAAACTTCCGAAGACGGGAAGAAAGATAAGATGCAGGAAAAGCTCGATGAGCTGAATGATAAAGTGATGCGTCAGATGGCCGAGTTCGACAACTTCCGGAGAAGGAGCGAAAAAGAAAAGCAGGCCATGTTTGAGACAGGAGCAAAGAGCGTGATAGAAAAGCTCCTTCCGATAGTAGATAACTTTGAAAGAGGACTGGCTGCGATCCCTGAGGAAGAGGCAAAGACAGCATTTGCCGAGGGAATGCAGAAGGTATACAGGCAGCTGATGGACGAGCTGGAAAAGCTGGAAGTAAAGCCCATCGAAGCAGTAGGGCAGGAATTTGATCCGAACTTCCACAATGCAGTGATGCATGTTGAAGATGAGGAAGCCGGTGAAAACGTGGTAGTCGAAGAACTTCAAAAAGGATACATGTACCGTGAGAACGTTGTAAGACACAGCATGGTGAAAGTTGCTAACTAGCTTCCGCCAAGTTTGAATAAATAAGTACATTAATTAACTTTCAGATATAAGGAGGAAAAGATCATGGGAAAAATCATAGGAATCGATCTTGGTACAACAAACTCATGTGTAGCTGTTATGGAAGGCGGTAAGCCGACAGTTATAGCAAATACCGAAGGGTCAAGGACAACACCGTCTGTTGTGGCTTTCACAAAGACAGGTGAGAGACTGGTAGGTGAGCCTGCAAAGCGTCAGGCAGTTACCAATGCGGAGAAGACCATCTCCTCGATAAAGAGGGATATGGGTACCGACAGGGGCCGTACCATCGACGGCAAGAAGTATTCACCCCAGCAGATATCTGCAATGATACTGCAGAAGATGAAAGCGGATGCAGAGGCATATCTTGGCGAGAAAGTTACAGAGGCAGTCATCACTGTTCCCGCATACTTCAACGATGCACAGAGACAGGCAACCAAGGATGCCGGTAAGATCGCAGGTCTTGAAGTTAAGCGTATAATCAACGAGCCTACGGCAGCAGCTCTTGCATACGGTCTTGATAATGAGAAAGAGCAGAAGATAATGGTATACGACTTAGGCGGCGGTACCTTCGATGTATCCATCATCGAGATCGGTGAAGGCGTTATCGAAGTGCTTGCAACCAGCGGTGATAACAGACTCGGTGGTGATGACTTTGACCAGAGAGTTACCGACTGGATGCTGGATGAGTTCAAGAAAGCCGAAGGCGTAGATCTGTCAAACGACAAGATGGCTATGCAGAGACTTAAGGAAGCTGCAGAGAAGGCTAAGAAGGAGCTTTCGGCTTCCACTACCACAAATATCAACCTGCCCTTCATCACTGCAACACAGGACGGACCCAAGCATCTGGATCTGAACCTTACAAGAGCTAAATTCGAAGAGCTGATCCACGACCTGATCGAGCGTACTGCAGTTCCGGTACAGAACGCTCTGAAGGATGCGGGACTTAATCCTTCCGAACTCGGACAGGTACTGCTGGTAGGTGGTTCCACCCGTGTTCCTGCAGTACAGGAGAAGGTAAAGCAGTTGACCGGCAAGGAACCCAGCAAGAGCCTTAACCCCGATGAGTGCGTAGCTATCGGTGCTTCCATCCAGGGTGGTAAGCTGGCAGGTGATGCAGGCGCCGGCGAGATCCTGCTCCTCGATGTAACACCGCTTTCACTTTCAATTGAGACCATGGGCGGCGTTGCTACCAGACTGATCGAGAGAAATACTACGATACCTACAAAGCACAGCCAGGTATTCTCTACGGCAGCAGATAACCAGACCGCAGTTGATATCAACGTGGTACAGGGTGAGAGACAGTTTGCAAAAGACAACAAGAGCCTCGGCCAGTTCAGACTGGACGGTATACCTCCCGCAAGGCGCGGTGTACCTCAGATAGAGGTTACCTTCGATATAGATGCCAACGGTATCGTTAACGTATCCGCAAAGGATCTGGGTACCGGCAAGGAGCAGCATATCACCATTACCGCCGGCTCCAACATGAGCGATGAAGATATCGATAAGGCAGTAAAGGAAGCTGCAGAGTATGAAGCTCAGGACAAGAAGCGTAAGGAAGCCATCGATACAAGAAATGATGCCGACTCCATGGTATTCCAGGTAGAGAAGGCACTTAATGAAGTAGGTGACAAGATCGATGCTTCCGAGAAGGCTTCACTGGAGGATGAGCTGAAGAAACTGAAAGACCTGCTGGAGAGCACCAAGGATACTGAACTTACGGAGGATCAGGTAGGCCAGATCAAGGCTGCACAGGAGAGCATGATGGAGAAAGCTAACGGTCTCTTCACCAAGATGTATGAGAACATGCAGGGTGCAGCAGGCGGTGCAGGTCCCGATATGTCGAACATGAACATGGGCGGCATGGGAGGAATGGGAGGCATGGGCGGAAACGCCGGTGGAGCTTCCGGTAATGCAGGCGGTGCCGATGATATCATTGACGGAGATTTCAAGGAAATCTAAGCAGAATAAAGAAAAAATAAAGGATCAACACATGGGGCATTTGCTATGCCTCATGTGTTACGTTATAAGGATGTGAACCGACATGGCTGATAAAAGAGATTATTATGAGGTACTCGGCGTAGAAAAAACTGCCGATGATGCCGCTATAAAAGCAGCATACAGAAAGCTGGCGAAGAAATACCACCCGGATATGAACCCCGGTGATAAGGAAGCCGAAGCAAAATTCAAAGAGGCATCCGAAGCGTATGCCGTTCTTTCCGATGCGGAAAAAAGAAGACAGTACGACCAGTTCGGACATGCCGCATTTGAAGGCGGAGCAGGCGGAGGCGGCTTCGGAGGTTTCGATTTCGGCAGCATGGATTTCTCGGATATATTCGGAGATATCTTCGGTGATTTCTTTGGCGGCGGAAGGTCAAGGGGCGGCAGAGGCAATGGCCCCATGAAGGGTGCGAACCTGCGGACCAGTGTGCGCATGAGCTTTGAGGAAGCCGTATTCGGCTGCACCAAGGAAGTGGAGCTTAATGTCAAGGAAGAATGCGCTACCTGTAAGGGAAGCGGTGCAAAGCCCGGCAGCAGTGCGGAGACCTGTTCGAAGTGCGGCGGTAAAGGCCAGGTGGTATATACCCAGCAGTCCATGTTCGGTGTGATAAGGAATGTTCAGAACTGTCCCGATTGCGGCGGTTCCGGAAAGATAATAAAAGACAAATGTCCGGATTGCCGCGGAACGGGTTATGTTTCCATGAGAAAGAAATATGCGGTGGAATTCCCCGCAGGCGTGGACAACGGCCAGTGCAAGCGCATGAGCGGGCTCGGTGAACCCGGTTCCAACGGCGGACCGAGAGGTGATGTGCTTGTAGAAGCTGTAGTAAGTCCCCATCCGATCTTCCAGAGAGAAGATCAGAACATCTTCTCGACAGTGCCTGTCAGTTTCGCGATAGCAGCCCTCGGCGGTGATATCGTGATAGAGACCGTTGACGGTCCCGTTATATATGAGGTAAAGCCCGGAACCCAGACGGATACCAGGGTAAGGCTGAAAGGCAAAGGCGTGCCTTCACTGCGCGATGCGAGAAACAGGGG
>JAEEGL014670250.1_pt1 | contig 13736 bp, 15 predicted proteins | sample 9134231 | NCBI WGS metagenome assembly JAEEGL01 (sample SAMN16246548, study PRJNA631951) | gut metagenome | biome: gut microbiome; feature: rumen; material: fiber-attached | host: Bos | place: Iran: Karaj | collected 2018-10 | reverse complement strand
TCGCTTCCAAAAAAGTCACCTATCTTGTCGTATTTCAAACAGTTGCTTCCTTTTCTGGGAATAATTTCGTCGAAGTTGTATTCCATAATTTCCGTGCGTGATATTTTGCGTGCAAAGGTACGGCATTTTTTTTGATTTTTTAGAATTAAAAACTCTTTATTAAAAAGCGATAAGTCAAAAAGAATTTTTATTTTTGCAATTCTTACCGAAATATGAATAAAAGAATACAACTTCTTGTTATACTGTTACTTGCGATATTTTCGTGGGGTTGCTCTTCTGATAAGAAGGAAGGAGAGGGTGCGCAGAATAGCGTGGTGATGAAGGGAACTGTGAAGAATAGTGAGGGAAAATCGCTGTATCTTCACTTGATGTTGGTGGACACTACCGGCGTGGGTGGGGTGGAATATGACGGTTTGAGCAACAGCACGGTCACAGATGGGGCATTCAGCCTCCAATATCAGCCCGACGATGCCGAGCCGCAGTTCTACCGTATCGGTTTTGGCGGGCAAAATACCATCACCACGATTGCCCGGCGCGGCGAGCAGCTCACCTTCACCTTCAACAATGCTGACACATTGTGTCGCAACTACAAGGTAAAAGGCGGAGAGGATGCCCAGCTGATGTGGGAACTCGACCAGCGGCTGTCGCGTTTCATAGATTCTGCCGAACACCTCACCCTTTGGTATGAATACACCGATGACGACAGTTCGCATGTGCTCATCAACAATGCTTATACACTCATCAAAGGGCATCATCGGGATTACCTTACACATTTCATCACCACCCATCCGGCTTCTCTGGCTACCATTACGGCATTCTACCAAAAATATCAGATGGGAACCTTTTTCGATGAGGCGGAAGATCTTGATTTTTTAGAGAAAATATATGAAAATTTGAAGAAAAAGTATCCGCACAACCGCAATGTGATTTGGCTGTCCAAGCGCATTGATTTTATTCATAAAAATATTGATAATCAAAATAATAAAGAAAGTAATTCATAAATATTTTATCAACTTAAACATCAAAAAAATGAAAAAAATCCTTACCCTTTTTGTCCTTGCGCTGATGACGGTTTTCACCCTCAGTGCGCAGAATGACCCCCTCTTTTCCCAAGATTTTTCTTCGGTAACGGGCAGCGGTACACAGCAGTGTGATGCCAGCGGTACTGCATTCAACAACACCACTTTGGGTGACGTGCTCCCCGGCTGGAGCTCCTACAAAGCCTATCCTGCTAACGGGAAAGTGAAAGTAGGTACCGGTTCTGAGCACGGTTGGATTGAGACTCCCGCCATCGATTTGAGCGGTGTGGGCAGCATCCGCATCGTGTTCGACGCCCGCGCATGGAACACCAACAACGCTAACGATGGTAGCACCATGACGGTAACGGTCAACAGCACCGCTTACACCGTGGAAGGTCTTCCCAATAGCGGCCAGACCAGCGATGTGCAGTGTGACCTCGCCACTTTCGAGATTATCGCTGCGGGCGGCGGTGCCACCACCATCCGCTTCGAGGGTACTCCCAGAGCTTTCATCGACAACATTTATATCTATGCTGCTACCGATCCGACCATGAGCGTTCAGGGTACCACCACCTTCAACAATGTGTCGGTCAACCAGGCCTGCACCTCCACGCTTACGGCCCATGGTTACAACCTGACCGCCGGCGGCACCACTACCGTATCCATCAGTGGTGATACTCAGTTTGCTACCACCGCCACCACCGTCGCCAACGACGACCTGATGACCGACAACGGCGTGGCCATCCCGATCAGCTTCAGCGCTGCCGCTGCCGGCAACTACACCGCCACCCTCACCCTCACCAACAGCGACTACACCGCCACTGTGGAGCTCACCGCTCACGTCATCGAGATTACCGATGTTCCTACTATCGCTGCCCTCCGCGCCCTCATCGACAACAGCGATGTGAACGCCAACGTGACCGACACCTCCGCCTTCTACAGATATACCGGACAAGGTTATGTGACCCAGGTCTTCAAGACCGGCAGCTACACCAAATGGATCCAGGACGAGACCGGCGCTATCCAGCTCTACGACCCCGATGCTCATCTTACCAATGTGTCTGTTGACCAAGAGATTACCAACGTGATTGGTCATGTCAGCAACTATTTCGGTTACACCGAATTCAAGGTGATGGCAGGTATTGCCAACGCCGACATCAACGCCTTCCCCTCCGCAACTCCCGCCCCCATCGTGGTGACTTTGGCCCAGCTGCAGGATCAGGAGTACATGGATGGCATTCAGGGACAACTCATCAAGCTTGAGAATGTCACTTTCAACGAGACCGGTACTTTCACCAAGCAGATTCGCTACACGGTTACCCAGAACGGTGTTACCGACACGGCCGTATATTTCACGGGCCAGTACGACACGCAGGTGGGTGCTGACATCCCGACCACCGCTTGTAACATTATTGGTGTGAACATGCGTACTGCCGCCTACTCCAATGGTTACGGTTCTCCTCGTGTAGAATCCCGCTACTACATCCTGCCCAAGACCCTCGGTGATGGTACGCTGGTGAACGAGAATCCGGCTCTCCAGACTGTGGTTTATCCGAACCCGACCCCGGGCAATATCACCCTCGAAATCAATGGTGAGGCCACCCACGCAGCCATCTACAACATGATGGGCGAGCTGGTCGACAGCCAGGCCATCAACAATGGTGCTAACACCATCAAGATGAGCCAGCTTTCACAGGGCGTTTATTTCATCTGCATCTTCAACGGCAACGAAATGGTGGGTAAGACCAAAGTTGTGAGACAATAATCTTTCCAAAGAACCTCAAACGGGCACATTTTCATGTGCCCGTTTTTTTAGAAACATAAAATTTATGGCTCGAATCTTATTCTTCATCCTTTTTATGGCCTTCATCATCGTGATGTTGGCATTGGACTTGGGTGTTTTTCATAAAAAAGACCATGCTATCAGCAACAAGGAAGCGGCCACGTGGACGTTGGTATGGGTGCTTTTGGCCATGGGTTTTGCCGCACTGTTGTGGTTCAAGGCCGAGTGGATTCACGGTATCGGCAACATGGAGGATTTGCTGGCCTTTGTGGGCAACAGCGACCTCTCGAAGCTGATTCATGAGGGGATGGACTATGAGAGCAGTTTACAAATCTATCGCAAGGAGATTTTCACCCAATACTTGGCTGGCTACTTCTTGGAAGAGTCGCTTTCCATCGACAATATCTTCGTGATGATTATGATTTTTGTGAGCTTTGGCATCGACAAAAAGTACTATCATCGGATATTGTTTTGGGGAATTTTGGGGGCCATCATCCTGCGTTTCGCCTTCATTTTTGCATTAGGAGCCATGGTGCAGAAATTCTCGTGGGTGCTGGCCATTTTTGGTGCCATCTTGATTTATAGTGGTATCAAAATGTTTGTCAGCAAGAGCGATGAGAAGGTGGATACCGCCAACCATCCCATTGTGAAGTTTGCCGCCAAGCACTTCCGCACCACGCCGGAGGTGCATGGCCACGATTTTTTCACCAAGATTGACGGCAAAAATTTCATGACCCCCCTGTTTTTAGTGCTGCTGGTCATCGAGTTCAGCGACATCATTTTTGCGGTGGACTCCATCCCGGCGGTTTTTTCCGTCACCACAGACCCCTTCATTGTGTTTTTCTCTAACATATTTGCTATCATGGGGTTACGGTCTCTATTTTTCCTGCTCAGTAATGTCACTTCGCTCTTTTGGCTGCTCAAATATGGTTTGGGCGTGCTGCTGACCTTTATTGGGGTGAAGATGATCGGGCATGAATTTTTCCACTTGGAGATTTCCACCCTGCTCTCCCTGTTGATTATTTTGGGGATTTTGGTGCTGTCGATCGTGGGGTCATTGATTTTCCCGCACAAAAAAGCGACAGAGTAGCCGATGACTTTTGTAGAAGCCGTTGTTTTAGGACTTGCCCTTTGTGTGGATACGTTAGTCGTATCGACCACTTGCGGTCTGAAGTCGAAATTCAGCTACTCGCGGGGGGTGCTGTTGGCGGCCACTTTTGCGCTGTTTCAGGGCGGGTTCCCGCTGTTGGGCGCGCTCATCGGCAATGTGTGCCAGCGGTTGATCGAGAGTGTGGACCATTGGATCGCTTTCGGGTTGTTGGCCGCGGTGGGAGTCAAGATGATCGTGGACGGCATCCGCAGCGATGAAGGCAAAGGCAACTTCGATGTGTCGCGTTTCTGGGTGATTTGCACGTTGGCGGTAGCCACCAGCATTGACGCCTTCGTGGTGGGCATCGGGTTGGGGGTGGACAACACCATGCCACAGATTCTGATGACGGTGCTGGTGATTGCGGGGGTTACCTTTCTGTCGGCCATGTTAGGTGTGTTTCTGGGAAAGCGGAAGTTTCCCATTCCGGCGAAGTGGGCCTCCATCACGGCAGGCGTGGTGCTGATAGGCCTTGGCGTACACACCTTGTACGAGCATGGCGTTTTCTCTTTTATAAATTTGTAAATAAAATAGTGGTATTAAAATCTGGCCATCACCACAAAAGATGCCGTGAGAAATATCAGCAAAACTTCGGTAGAAATGGCAAAATTCTTTACAGGAATGAACGCAATGACTGCGACTGTTACCGGAATTAACACATAATGAAGAGAGTATGGATAGACCACATTGGTGGTAAGCAACATGAGGATGTTGAAACCAAAAAGCACACAGAGGAAAAGAAATCTTCGGCGAACAACTATTAATTTGTTATTATACAAGACTTTAATTCTAATCAAAACATAAATAGTTAATAGGAGTCCCAGCCCTAATGCTATAAATGTAAAAAGTGTAAAATGGCTTTGGGTGAAAAGGGGAAACTGAAGTCTGATTTGGGAAAAAGAGTGCAAATACTCAAGCAAGGAACCCACAAGATAGTGGCACACAAACAGATAGCAATAAGGAAGAACGATACCACATATAGTAGCCATAAGGTCTCGTAGCTTATCGATCTGATTGATAAGAATATGCAGAATGAAAAAAAGTATCAGCAATAAAGCTGTCATATCAAACAAGGTTGCAACTCCCAACACAATACCAGCGACTAACAGAAAAGTCTTGCTGTGAGGTGTGTTGTTGGCATAATTGCTAAGATTCAACACAGCCAAAGCCGCCGTGTTGGTGAACCAAGCGGGCGACAAAGGGAGAAAAATGCCCATGCCCAATGAAATTGCACAGAAAAATAGAATCGAAAGTACATTTTCTTCGTCCAAAAATCCGCTCATCCTGACATAATGGAACAGCAATCCCACCTGTAACAAAAACAAAGCTAATTCAAAAAAATGCGCTCCAACAGGATGCGCCATCAGCCACTGAACAAGGAGGGTTGCACAAGGAAGAGAATTACAGAACAAACTGGTATCCAGTGGTTTAGTAAAAATCTCCACCCCGCAAAACAACAGGATTGACAGACCAACAAACAATTGCAAAAGATGCGCTTTTCTGAGCAGATAGAACATGTTAGAAATTTTGAAGTGCAAACATACATGAATTTTTTTTATAAAAACGAGAAAATGTGCTGGCATAATCTGAATTTTTAGTATTTTTGCCGTCAGTTTTTTTTCAGATTAAGAATCCAATAAAATCAACGAAATACTATGAAAAGTAAAGTGGCTTTGACTGTCTTTTTAGGACTTGTAGTAGCAGTTCTTATCTTTTTCAACTTGCGAGCTATCCTCCGTCCTGCCAAGTATGAAGCGGTGTACAATGAACGCTGCGAGCTGAATACCAACCGTCTCACCTCCATTCTGCTGTTGCAGGAACTTTATCATGAACGCTACCATTGCTATGCCTCTCACATCGACACCTTGATTGACTTTTATGAGAATGGCGTTCTGATTTCCATCAACTCAAGAGAAAATCCCCCCAAAGACAGCCTCAGTGATGAAAAATTCATGGAAAAATTCATGAACATGACCATGAAACAGCGAGAGGAACATGGTTATGTGGTTTTCGATACTACCGAGACTTCCGTTAAGATGAGAATGGAGAGCGAATTAGCCGAGAAGAATGCTAAAAAAGACGGCAATTTGATCACCATGGATGAGTTTTACTACATCCCTTACACCAAAACCAAATACAAAATTGAAACTTCCGCTGCCGACAGCGTCATCACCAAATTTGCTGTGTATGTGCCCATCGAAAATCTGATGGCCAACTTTAACGAGTCTCTGCCGAAATCCTTCCTGACGAAAGGCTTCTACAATCACATGGACGACGTTTACAATCCGGAAGTCAAGAAGAAAAGCCTCAAGGATTTGCGTGAAATCCGTAACTTCACAGGGTTGCAGTTAGGCGACACCACCGTCAACTCACTTGAAATCACCGCCTATGGCGCCGCGCACTAAGCCTGTCCATCACGCCATCCATTTTTCTCCCGTAGGATTCTCACTACTTAAAAGCCAACCTTCGGGACCCTTTATTGTTGAAACTTACAAAAGCACCACACTCTCCACGATGCAACGGGAGTGTGGCTCTTTTTTCACCCCTCCCGCCGAACAGACCCTGGTGTCGCTCAACTTCACGCCTCCGTTCCTCGTGCCCAAGGCATTATACCAAACTCCCGCCTCACAATACTTGAAGATGCAGCAGGAGGTGTCGGACAGCGACGAGGTGTTTGAGGATGATTTGGGAGAATATGTGGCTATATACGCCCTGCCGTTGAGCAAGACTTTGCCCATGCGCACCACGCTTCAGAATCCGAAATTCCATCACACCTATACGCTGCTCTACCAATATCTGGCACAGTGCCCGTCGGAATTTCCCAACCAACTGTTGCTCCATTTCTGCGGCAATAGGATGGGGTTTATTTTGATGAAAAATGGTAAATTGTTCATCATCAGCGAATTGACCTATACTACAAAAGAGGATGCCTTCTATTATGTGTTGCACCTCCTTCAGCAGCAGCAGGCCCGCCGCGATGAAACCGACCTGGTGATCACGGGCGATGCGCCAGAGTTCAAAAGCATTGTGCAACTGATGAAACGCCACCTGCCTCACGTGCGTAATGTGGACAAAGGGGTGAGTGTGACGGATGTGAAAGGTCAGAAAGAATCGGCTGCTGCTTATATACAACTTATTGGAATTCAGTAAACTATGCGCATTATTGCCGGAAAGAATAAAGGAAGGAAGATTGTGGCACCCACCACGCTTCCCGTCAGGCCCACCACCGACTTGGGCAAGGAGAGTCTGTTCAACATTCTCAACAACTACTTTTTCTTCGATGCCATTACCGTCATCGACCTCTTTGCCGGCACGGGCAACGTGAGTCTGGAGTTTGCCTCGCGTGGGGCCATCTCCGTCACCTCCGTCGATTCCTACGCGGGGTGCGTGGATTTTATCAAGAAGACCGCCGCCCAGCTGCAATACCTGAATGTGACCGCCATCAAGGCCGATGCGTTCCAGTATGTGGAGCGGTTGCGCCAGCCGGTGGACATCATCTTCGCCGACCCGCCCTACGACCTGGAAGGGGTGGAGCGCCTGCCGCAGATTGTGTTCGAGCGCAACCTTTTGAAACCCGACGGCTGGCTCATTATTGAGCATGGTAAAGACCGTGACTTTTCACAACATCCTAATTTTTACCAACTTAGAAAATATGGAAAATTGCATTTTTCTTTTTTGGTGAATATGACGGAGTAGATTTTTTGACTAATCATCTTAAATATATATAGTATGAAAAAATTGGTGGTACTATCGGGTGCGGGGGTCAGTGCCGAAAGTGGCATCAAGACCTTCCGCGATAGCGACGGACTGTGGGAAAATTATAACGTGGAGGAGGTGGCCACCATTGAGGGGTGGTATAAAAATCCCGCGCTTATGGTGCAGTTTTACAACGAACGCCGCCGCCAGCTGAAGACCGCCCAGCCCAACGAGGCACACAAGATCATCGGTGAGCTGGAGCAATATTTCGACGTGACGGTGGCCACCCAGAATGTGGACAATCTGCACGAGCGGGGCGGCTCCACCCATGTCATCCACCTGCACGGTGAATTGACGAAAGTGTGCAGCGATAGAGGAAAGAAGTGTGTGGAAGATATTGGTTATGAGGAATTTGAATACGGCAGGAAGTGTGCCGATGGCGGCATGATGCGGCCGTTTATCGTATGGTTTGGCGAGGATGTGCCGCTGCTGGCCGATGCCGCTGACGCGGTGGAGAAGGCCGACATTCTCATCATTATCGGCACCTCGCTCAACGTATATCCGGCGGCGGGACTCATCTACTACGCCCGTCCCGACTGCAAGATTTATCTGATTGACCCGAAGGAAGTGCAGACGCACTCTTCTCGCGTGGAGTTCATCCAGGAGAAGGCCACCGTAGGTATGCGTATCTTGAAAGAAAAGTTGCTGCAATGTTTGTAAGACTCTTGGGTACAGGAACTTCGCAGGGTATTCCCATCATTGGGTGCCACTGTCCGGTTTGCACCAGCACCGATGAGCGAGACCACCGGTTGCGCACCTCCGCGCTGGTGGAGGTGGACGGGGTAAACATCCTGATCGATGCGGGTCCCGACCTGCGGCAGCAGCTGTTGCGCTGCGGCGTCACCCGTCTTGATGCGTTGTTGCTGACCCACGAGCACAAAGACCATACCGGCGGCATCGATGACGTGCGCCCCATCAACTTCCTGATGAAAACGCCCCTCAACATCTACGGACAGCCCCGTGTGATGAAGGCCATCCGCAACGACTACTCCTACGCTTTTGGTCCCGACCAGTACCCGGGGGTGCCGCAGCTGGTACTGAATCCCTTGCAGCCCGAGCCTTTCGAGGTGAAGGGGGTGGAGGTAATTCCCGTGAAGGTGCGCCACATGACACTTCCGATTTTTGGCTATCGCATCCGCAATTTCGGTTACATCACCGATGCGAGTTTCATATCCGAAACCGAGAAGAAGAAACTGATGGGTCTAAAAGTTTTGGTTATCAATGCGTTGAGAAGAGAACAGCACTATTCACACTTCAATCTGGAGCAGGCGTTGGCCATCATTGAGGAGATCAAGCCCGAGCGCGCCTACCTTACTCATGTCAGTCACCGTCTTGGCAAGTATGTGGACGTGTCGCAGGAGCTACCGCAGAATGTTTTTTTAGGGATAGACAATCAGCTGATTGAGGTGTGATTAAGCTACCGTTTTTTATCGTATCTTTGCAGCCGAAAAAACTCACTATCGAGTTTTCATGATTTTTTAGATATTCTTGGTATGATCAAATCAATGACTGGCTTCGGCAATGCGAATATCAACGCTTCTGCCAAAAGTATTATTGTGGAAATCAGAACATTAAACAGCAAACAGCTGGACCTGAACACCCGCATCGCTCCCCTCTTCCGCGACAAAGAACATGAAATCCGCTCGCTCATCGCGCAAAAGTTAGAACGCGGAAAAATCGACTTTTCACTCTACGTGGAGAAAAACGACACCCCTACCATCAGCATCAACACCGAACTGGCCCGTGCTTACTACAACGAATTGGTCAAGTTGTCGTTCAACTTGCAGAACCCCGTAGAGAGCGACATCTTCGTGCAAATGCTGCGCCTGCCCGATGTCATCACCACCCCGAAAGAGGAACTGAGCGACGAACTCTGGCAGCAAGTATCGGAGGCCATCGCCGCGGCCTGCGACCACTGCGACGACTTCCGCACCCAAGAGGGTAAGGTGCTGGCCGCCGACTTCGACAAGCGCGTACGCCTTATCGATGCCATGATTGATGAGATTACGCCTTTTGAAACACAACGCATTGTCAATCAGAGAGAAAAATTTAACAAAGGATTGGAAGATCTCAAACAAAAAGGCCAGTACGACCCCAACCGCCTCGAGCAAGAGATGATTTTCTACATCGAAAAACTCGACATTACCGAAGAAAAAGTGCGCCTGCGCAAACACTGCAACTACTTCCTGCAAACCATGAACGAGCCCAACTCACAGGGCAAAAAACTCGGTTTCATCGTGCAGGAGATGGGCCGCGAGGTGAACACCATCGGCTCCAAGGCCTGCGACTTCAATATCCAACAGATTGTGGTGCGGATGAAAGACGAGGTGGAAAAATTGAAAGAACAACTGGCCAACGTGCTGTAAAACAATATTGTAGAGACGTAGCGCGCTACGTCTCTACATAAACCGGTAACCAACAAGATAGAGGCGCGATGCATCACGTCTCTACGTGAAAACCTGAAAATTGAAACCAACATGAGCAATATATTATCCCTGGTCGGACGACCGAATGTCGGCAAATCAACCCTTTTCAACCGCCTCACCCAGAGCCGCGAGGCCATCGTGGACAGCATTGCCGGTGTGACCCGCGACCGCAACTACGGCAAGTCTGACTGGAACGGCTACGAGTTTTCGGTCATCGACACTGGCGGCTATGTGGTGGGTTCCTCCGACATTTTCGAGGCAGAGATCCGCAAGCAGGCCGCTTTGGCCATCGACGAGTCGGATGTGATTGTGCTGGTGGTGGACGGCCGCGAAGGCCTCTCGCCGTTGGACGAGGAGATCGCCTCCATCCTGCGCCGCTCCAAGAAGCCTTTCTATCTGGCCGTCAACAAAATCGACAGTCCCTCCAACTTTTTCGACTATACCGAATTTTACGCCCTCGGCGTGGATGAGATCTTCCCCATCTCCGCCGTGTCGGGCAGCGGCACCGGCGATTTGCTTGATGCCGTGGTGAAACACTTCACCCACGAAGAGGACCACATCATCGACGAACTGCCGAAGATTACCGTGGTGGGCAAGCCCAACGTGGGTAAATCCTCCATTATCAATACTTTCCTCGGCGAAGACCGCCACATTGTAACCCCTCTCGCCGGCACCACCCGCGACTCCATCTTCACCCGCTATTCCGGCTTCGGCTTCGACTTCTACTTGGTGGACACCGCCGGTCTGCGCAAAAAGAAAAAGGTAGAGGAAAATCTCGAGTTCTACTCCGTGATGCGCGCCATCCGCGCCATCGAAAGCAGCGACGTGTGCATCCTCATGTGCGATGCCTCCACCGGCTTCGACGCACAAGACCTCAACATCTTCAGTCTGTGTGCCCGCAACAAAAAAGGCATCGTGGTGGTGATGAACAAGTGGGACCTCATCGAAAAAGACAATCACACCCATAAAGAATACGAAGAGCTGGTGCGCAAACGCATCGAGCCGTTCGACGATGTGCCCATCATTTTCACCTCGGTTATCAACAAACAGCGCATTTACAAGGTGTTAGAGACCGCCGTGGAGGTGCATAAAAACCGCCAGCGTCGCATCCCCACCTCCGAGCTCAACGACTACCTGCTACCCATCATCCAAAAAACTCCGCCACCCATCAACCGCGACAAGATGATCCGCATCAAGTTCGTGACACAGCTCCCCACCGCTGTCCCCTCCTTCGCTTTCTTCTGCAACCTGCCCCAGTACGTGCGCGAATCATACAAACGCTACCTCGAAAACCGCATCCGCGAACAGTGGGATTTCCACGGCGTTCCCATCGAAATCTATTTCCGCCAAAAATAAAACACCATGCCCAACTTTCCCATCCACGCACAAGACTACATTCCGCAAAGACCGCCTATCGTAATGATAGACAATATATTAAACAGTGAAGACAATGTCTTTGTCACCGACTTGCTGATCCGTCCCGACAACATTTTCGTGGAGAACGGACGGCTTCGCGAGACCGGACTGATGGAGAATATCGCGCAGACCAGTGCCGCCCGCGTAGGATTTTGCGCTGGAGGAGTCAACGTGCCCATCGGAGTCATCGGCGGCATCAACCAGTTCCAGCTTCACTTACTGCCCAAGGTGGGACAAACTCTTGTCACCACTATCCACGTGGTGGCCGGCGTTGCCAATGCCTTAGTGGTGGACGCTACAGTGACGTGCGAAGAGCAACTGGTGGCCACATGCTCTATGAAAGTATTTATCACACAATAAGATATGAAAGAGCCCGTACTTTCTGCCGAAAAAATTATCGACATCCGCTTCTCGGAAGTGGATTCCATGGCCATCGTGTGGCACGGCTCCTACGTGCAATATTTCGAGGATGCCCGCGAAGAGTTTGGCAGGAAGTATCAGCTGGAGTATTTGCGGATATACGACCACGGCTACTATGCCCCGCTGGTGGAACTGAAACTCAATTACAAACAGCCCCTCCAATACCAGCATCAGGCACGGGTGGTCATCACTTTCCGTCCGACCGACGCCGCCAAGATTGTCTTCGACTACGAAGTTTTTGATCTGGAAACCAATCAGTTGGCGGCAACAGGACACTCGGTGCAGGTCTTCATCGACCACGACCGCAACCTTGTGCTCCAGACTCCCGATTTTTTCCAAAAGTGGAAGGAAGAAAATGGGGTGAAATAAATTTTCATTTCGATACAATTTCAGATATTACGTTTCGTTTTCATTTTAAATTTAAAACTTTAATCCCATGTCAAACACACACAAAATCATCATCGCGTGCATCGTCGGCCTCTGTTTTGTAGGCGGAGCACTTGCAGTGGGCCTCTCTTTCTTCAAGGCAAAAGCCCCTGTTCGCACCATTTCTGTCGTCGGCCTCGCCGAAAAAGACTTTGAGTCTGACCTGATGGTTCAGAGTTTCTCCTTCTCCATTATCAATAAAGATATGAAAGAAGGTTATGCTAACATCAAAAAAGAATCTGAAATCGTAAAGAACTTCCTGACTTCCAATGGCATCAACTTGAAGGATGTGGAGTTCAAGACTGTTTCCACCGATCGTGAAGAAGAGTACGTTTACGACCGCGTCGCACAGCGCAGCTACTATGAATTCAAGGGCTACCGCTTCACCCAAGAGGTACGCATCGAAAGCAAGGACATTGCCACGCTCGAAAAACTGAATCTCGCCGAACTGATGAATGAAGATATCAACATCAACATCTACGACCCGAGCTACTATTATACCAAACTGGCTGACCTGAAAATCAAGATGCTGGAAGATGCCACCAAGGATGCCAAAAACCGCGCTGAAACCATCGTAGAAGCTGCTGGCGGAAAACTCAACGGTTTGAAATCCAGCAATATGGGTGTTTTCCAAATCACCTCCCCCAACTCCAACAATGAAGACTATTCATGGGGCGGTGCCTACAACACCTGGTCAAAGAGCAAGCGCGTCAGCATCACCATGCGTTTAACCTACTACGTGAAATAATCATTTTTCTTGTGCATAAAAAAAGGCGCTCTGAACAGAGTGCCTTTTTTGTTTTTATCTATTTGGAATACCCTTCAACTTTCCATTCTCAGTTTTCAATTTTCAGTTTTCAACTTCCCTTACCATTTCAGTTTCACGCCGCCCATGAAGTTGATGCCGGCTTGCGGGAAATAACCATCATCGCGACACTCCTCGCCGCCATAATAGTAGCGATACAACCATGCGTTGCTTTCGTATTTCGCATTGAAGATGTTGTTGACCTGGAAGAAGAGTCCGATTTCAGGAATCGGCTTCGTGTTGATGGTATAGCTCAACTGCAAATTGTTCACGCAGTAAGGATCTATCGAGTACTCCTTGCGGGCAGAGTTGTCGATGTACTGGCGGCTGACGAATTTGGTGATGAAAGAGATGTCGAAATTCTTCACCGGCGTGAACACAAACTCGTTGTTGGCCACGATGCTGGGCGAGAATGAGATGGTGGTAGTGCCCAGATAATTGGCAATCTGTCCACCATTATCCCAATCGTCCACATACTCGGTATAGTCCAAAATCTTGTTCAGCGAGAAGGTACCGTTGATTTCCCATGCGAACCATT
>JAEEGL013433814.1_pt1 | contig 13736 bp, 15 predicted proteins | sample 9134231 | NCBI WGS metagenome assembly JAEEGL01 (sample SAMN16246548, study PRJNA631951) | gut metagenome | biome: gut microbiome; feature: rumen; material: fiber-attached | host: Bos | place: Iran: Karaj | collected 2018-10 | reverse complement strand
TCTACCGAACTGACGAATTCCGCACCGTTCTTCCAGAACATGTCGACAACGACCGCCAGGTTGTCGGCCAGGATCACTTTCTTACCGAGGCCGACGCAGAAACGCGTAAGCCCCTGGTACATGTCGTCAATATTGACCGTACGCTCCTTCAGCTCGCTTCCGATGGTGGAATAGCGTACGATCGGTCCGGCGACCGTGCAGGGAAACAATGACGTAAACAGCAGAAAGTCCGGGAGATACTTCTCGGCGCTGATCTTTTCCCAATGGATGTCCAAAAGGTAAGAGACCGTGCGGAACGTGAAAAAGCTCATTCCGAGCGGCACCCACATCGACGGGATCCGGGCGGAAGTCCTGAATATCAAATTGATGTTTTCCAGGAAGAAGCCGGTGTATTTGAACACCAGCAGCATGCCCAGGTCCAGCACCAGGCCTACCGCCAGCAGCGCAGTGCCTGACTTCTTGCCGCGTTTGAGTTCGATCAGGCGGCCAAGTGAGAAATTCAGCAGCGCATACAGTATAATAAACAGGAGCGCCCAGGCGTCGCCCCAGGCGTAAAAGATCAGCGAAAAAACAATTAATACCGTGTTCTTGTATTTTATCTTCGGTGAAATAAAATATACGATCAGGCACAGCGGTAAAAACGCGTATAAGAAAAACAGATCGGAAAAGTTCATTTCTATCCTTTCTTACCCAAATCGCAATTACAGTATCCCCGTCTGAACGGAGAGCGGATCCAAACCGCGAATCGTTTAGAACGCCAGCAGACCCATGAACGCCAGTTCACCCTGCGTCGTATCGCAGCGGCTGTACTGCACTACTACAGGCACGTCGGATTCCACCAACATAGCATACGGTACGGAGCGTTCAACACCGTTCCCATCGTCGTCCTTGATTTTATCCATCCGGATATGGTTGGTGCGCTTGGCGCCGCAGACCGCGTGGAAACCGGTGCGGGGCTCGCGGTCCTCAAAATACAGCGTGATGTTGAGATGCGCGTCTTCGTCGCCGGTATTGAGCACGCAGACCGCTTCGTGGCTCACGTATGTGCCGTTGTCAACGCCCGGATAATATGCATCGGGGATCAGCCAGTTCTTTTTGCCCTTGCCCTTCATAAACTTCACTCAGCTCCTGTTCAGCAGTTTTTTCAGCAGTTCGAAATACAATTTGGAAGAGTTGTTCTTCCATGCGTTTACGATATAATCCGCGTCCTGTTTGTCCGCCACCGGCAGTGTGATATCCACCACCGCCCGCATCCCGTCGCGCACAAAACAGTGCACAAAAAAGTTGCCCTTGGTATCCTGCGTCCAGGTCGCGTCGATCTTCGTGCGCTTCTTTATGTCATCGCGGTGGCAGCGGATGTAGCTTTCGTAAGCGGCACCCAATCCCCCGCCGAGCATGTATTTCAGCGACTCATATACTCCGCGTCCGGACTCGGTAATATCATACAACGCTTTGCCCATACTGTCAAGGCTGCGGCTCGCATATCCCGCGTCCACGAGCGCGCTCAGGCACTGCCCCGCGGTGAAGTAATTGACCAGTCCGGGCCCCATGATTATTTCGGTCAGGAGCGTGTCCGGAACGGGCTCTCCCATCAGCGCCAGAATGTGCAGGATCAGCACGCCGTCCGCCGTCATCTGAGTATCATTTTCAAACATTCCGTTTTTGTTTTTCATATGCTGATCCCTGCCTCAATCCATATAATCAAATTCGCACTCATATATGCGTACCGTGTCGCCGTCCTGTATGCCCATCTGCCGGAGCCGGTCGAACAGGCCTTTCTTGCGAAGCTGCTGCTGGAAGTAACCGAAAGACTCTTCGTCGGTCATATTGATGGACAGTGCGAGATTGCGGATCCGGCGGCCGGTCACGCTGTACGCCCCGTCGGGGTCAATACTAATCTCGTACGCATCGTCGTCAATCTCTTCCGCACTCTCCGGTATCTCTTCCGGCATAAACTCTTCCGCTTCAAAATTCTGCAGTATGCTGCCTGTGTATTTCATCAGGTTTGCGGTACCTTCCGATATTGCCGCCATGATCTCAAATACACGCCAGGCGCCTTTTTCACGGTTTTCTTCAGTCTCCTCGGCATTGTCGGAGAGCCACTGCTCAAACCTTGCGCGGAACGCGGCGGTCTTGCTGCCGTCAATATCCATATCCGTCTTGTTCAGCACAATTATCTGCGGTTTTTTCGCCAGTTTCGGGTCAAACTCCGCCAGTTCTTTATTGATGGCAATGAAATCCTCAAACGGATCCCGGCCTTCCGAACCGGATACATCGATCAAATGTAAGAGCAGCCGCGTGCGCTGGATATGGCGCAGAAACTCGTGCCCCAGCCCCGCGCCCGACGCCGCGCCTTCGATCAGGCCCGGTATGTCCGCCAGCACGAAGCTCGGCTCGGAGTCATCGTTGTATACGACGCCGAGATTCGGCGCCAGCGTGGTAAAATGGTATTCGGCGATCTCCGGTTCCGCGGCGGTCGTTACCGACAGCAGCGTGGATTTGCCCACGCTGGGGAAACCCACCAGACCCACGTCGGCGATCAGTTTGAGTTCAAGTCTGACTTCCATTGTCTGGCCTTCTTCGCCGGCGCGGGCAAAATTCGGCACCTGTCGGGTCGCGGTGGCAAAATGCTGATTGCCCTGACCGCCCTTGCCGCCTTTAAGCAGTACGATCCGGTCCTCCGGCTTTTTCAGATCGGCAAGCAGCCGTCCGGACTCGGCATCAAATATCATCGTGCCTGCAGGCACCCCGATCAGCATGTCGGCGCCGCTGCGGCCGGTGCGCTTCTGATTGGCGCCTTTCGAACCGTCTTCGGCAATAAACTTATGGCGGTATTTGAAATCGCCCAGCGTAGTTGCCCGCGGGTCAACGAAAAACACCACATCGCCGCCCTTGCCGCCGTCGCCGCCGTCTGGGCCGCCCGCGTTGACATACTTCTCCCGCCGGAACGAGACGCAGCCGTCGCCGCCCTTGCCTGAACCGATCAGTATTTTTGTTCTGTCCATGAACACGCCTGCTCACCGCCATTCTGTTTAAAATGTGAAAAAGGCCGCCGGATGATCATTTTCGGCAGCCTCTGATCGCTGTGATAAGCGCAGTCATTATTATTCTTCAGCAACAACGACTGCCTGTTTCTTGTCTTTGCCCAGTCTGCGGTACGATACCTTACCGTCGATCTTAGCGTAAAGAGTATAGTCAACACCGATGCCTACATTCTCTCCGGGGTGGATCTTGGTTCCACGCTGTCTTACGAGAATAGTACCGGCCTGAACGGTCTGACCGTCCGCTCTCTTAACGCCGAGGCGTTTGGATTCGGAATCTCTGCCGTTTTTGGAGCTGCCCAGACCTTTTTTATGAGCGAATAACTGTAAGTTAACTCTAAGCATAACCTGTACCTCCGGTTTAAACGTCAATGATCTTTAAGTATTTCTTTCCGTACGATCCCTGTATCTGAAGGAGCCCGATGTGCCATGCGGTGAGCACCGCTTCGGCTTTGAGCCGGTCTTCCTCCGTGCCGCGCTCCACGATCTGAAACTTCATATATCCGTCTCTTTCCGTGAAAGCGGTCTTGGCGCCGCACGTTTCTTTCGATTCGAAGTAGCCTGCCGCTGTGTAGCACAGAGCGCTGACTGCCGCACAAATAATGTCATTCCCTGCTTCGGCATAACCCGCGTGACCTTTCACGGTGAACCCGCTGATGGCACCATCTTCAAATCGGCTGATCTTAGTATTTATCATTCAGAACATCAGATGCTGATCTTCTCGATAGACAACTGCGTGAACGGCTGTCTGTGTCCCTGTCTTTTCCTGTAGCCTTTTTTCGCTTTGTGCTTAATAATGCGGACCTTCTCGCCTTTGCCCTGCTTCACGATCTTGGCTTCGACTTTAGCACCCTCAACGTAGGGAGCACCGACTTTGACCTCGTCGTTCACAGACGCCAGAAGCACTTTATCCAGAGTCACTACGTCGTCAACTTCGCCTTCGATCTTCTCAACGAATACGAAATCGCCTTCCTCGACTTTGTACTGCTTTCCGCCTGTTGCTACTACTGCATACATTCTGACTGCACCTCCATTTAAAATCTCGCCTTCTGCTGCGACCCGTGCGCGATCGCATTCCGCGGGCAGTTATCCGTTTTTCGGACAACATTTAAGGAGCCCCGTAAGAGCGGCACCGGAGCATTATACCGCAGCTGTCAATGTATTGTCAAGCACTATTTTTTATTTCACAAACAGATAATTCAGTGATATAATATATATAAATTAAGCGGCGGCCCGGCCGGCGCGTTAAGATCACGGAGCATATCGAAATGGCAGACTATTCAGACAACAGTATCAAAGCGCTTCCCGAAAGCGGTTCTCATATTCATTTTATCGGCATCGGCGGTTCCAGCATGAGTGGTCTAGCGCTGATCCTGCTGGCACGCGGATACGTTATATCGGGTTCCGACCGCGAAGAAGGATACGCGGTGGCGGGATTGCGGGCGAAGGGCATTAAAGTTACCATCGGACAGCGCGCCGAAAACATTTCGCCGGATACGGCGCTGGTGGTCTATACCATTGCCGTCGGAAGCGACAACCCGGAACTGCTGGCTGCGTTGTCCGCAGGAATACCCGTTATTGAACGCGGTGCGCTGCTGGGCCTGATCGCCGCGACGCATCCGCTTACTGTCTCTGTCACCGGTACCCACGGCAAGACCACCACGACCGCAATGCTCAGTACGATACTGCTTACCGCGGGCAAAGATCCGGCGATCCATATCGGCGGCAATCTTCCGCTTATCGGCGGCAGCGTACGGCCTTCGGGCAGCGACTATTTTGTTACGGAGGCGTGCGAATATCACGCGCACATGTTGCAGATCCCCTCTTTCGGAGCGATCCTGCTGAACGTGGAAGCCGAACATATGGACTTTTACGGTTCCGATGAAAATCTGGACGCCGCGTTTCGGCAATTCGCGGCCAACCTGCCCGCCGACGGTTTTATGGTGGTGTGCGCCGAGAACGCGCGGGCAATAAAAGCCGCCGCCGGCGCTTCTTGTATTGTATCTACTTACGCCGTTGCTGATTCAGACACTGACGCCGAATTCACCGCGACCGATATCGTTTACCATCCGGACAGCGCCGAATACACGCTGCGCCGCAAAGGTCGCGCAGTTATCCGGATCAAGCTGAAAACGCCCGGACGGCATAACGTGTCTAACTCAGTTGCAGCGGCCGCGGCCGCGATCGCGCTGGGTATCTCACCGGAGGATATTGCCGCCGGTCTGAACAGATTCGAAGGCACCGGACGGCGGTTTGAAAAAGTCGGCAGTGTCAAAGGCGCGCTGCTTATCGATGATTATGCTCACCATCCCACGGAAGTACAGGCTACGCTGGAAGCCGCGCGCGGCATCACGCCCGCCGGCAGCCGGGTCATCTCGGTATTCCAGGTCCATACTTTCACACGGGCAATACAGTTCCGCGACCAGTTCACGGAAGCGCTCCGTCGATCCGACGAGATCGTTGTCACAAATATCTTCGCCGCCCGGGAACAGGATCCGGGAACAGTCTCCGGCTTGACATTGACAAAGCACTTCAAAGAACACGGACTGAACGCGCTGTATATCAGCAGTTTTGACGACATAGCCGATTATATTTATTACCGAGTCAAACCCGGTGACACTGTGATATCTCTCGGCGCCGGCGATGTGAACAAAGTGCTGAACAAACTAATAAAGCGCGCCGAGATGGATGAATGACCCGGCGCGATCGTTCCTAACAATTTGAATTTCCGGTCATTTGAATATGGATCAGCGCTTGATACCGTAGGCGTCTTTTTTGTTTTTGCTCATGCGGTTCAGGATCTCTATTGACCCGCGGGCAACGCAATACTGCGGCTCATCCGCCACGAACGCCTCTACTCCGGTAGTCTTGCGAATAAGCTCATCGAAGCCCGCCAGCAGCGATCCGCCGCCGGTCATCAGTATTCCCTTTGTATAAATGTCCGCGGCCAGTTCCGGCGGCGTTTCTTCAAGTACCGCACGTATCCCGTCCAGCACCGGCAGCGCCGTGGAGACCAGCGATTCCGCGAGTTCCTGCGAGGTCACGACATATTCCGACGGAAGTCCGGTCAAAATATCGCTGCCGTGCACTTCTACCGAATCATTGCGCACGCCTTCGTACAGGCAGCCCGCTTCGATCTTGACATACTCGGCAGTCGTATCTCCCACCATCAGGTTGCGCGAACGTTTCAGATAGTTTTTGATCGTCTCGTCGAAATCATTGCCGCCTACTTTTACGCTTTTACTGGTGACAATGCCGTCAAACGAGATCACGGCGATATCAGTCGTCCCGCCGCCGATGTCAACGATCATATGCCCCGAAGGCCGTGAAATATCCAGACCGGCGCCGACCGCGGCTGCCAGCGGTTCCTCTACCAGAAACACTCTGTGTGCACCCGCGTCCTGTGCCGCCTGTTCCACCGCTCTGCGTTCCACGTTAGTAGTTTTACTCGGCACACATAAGATGACATCCGGCAGAAAAATGCGCTTCAGCGGATTCGAGAGCGCTTTATTGAGAAAAAACCGGATCATCTTTTTGGTAATAGTGAAACTGGATATAACGCCGTTCTGAATGGGTTTCACGGTCGTCACATCATCCGGCGTCCTGCCGATCATCTGGCGGGCATCCTCGCCGATGGCAACTATATTTCTTGTATTTGTTTTGACAGCAACAATAGACGGCTCCTTCAGCACAACGCCTTTATGTCCTACACACACCAGCACTGTAGAAGTACCCAGATCTATTGCAACATTTTGCTTAAACAGTCCCATCGTATTACCTCCGCGATCAGATCGCCGTATTATAATAGCACAATCCGCCGCTCCGGGCAATAATCGATTTTCAACGAACAAACTGATCGCTCCGGTTTCAGACGCAGAACGCGAAGGACATGCCGACGTGCGCCAGGCTGATCACGTCGTCTTTTACCAGCCTATAATAAGAACCCGGAATCAGACGGTCGCCGTTCAGATATGTGCCGTTCAGCGAATCCAGATCCGTCAAGATGTACTCACCTCCTTCCCGGATCAGTTCTGCGTGCTGCCGACTTACATACGGACAAAATAATCCGGCACGCTCTATTAGATATTCCCGTCCTATCGGGTAAGTTTCTCTCGTGATCTTCCGCTTGACCGTATCACTGCTGTTATAGTACACTGCTGAAAAAGCTTCGGCCGGATCAAGATTTGTCAGCCGACTCTCAAGTCCGTACATACCGTTGCTGTTCTTCTTATCGTTATCAGCTTTAGCAGCAATATATTCAAAGTACGGGCTGCCCGCCTCATCGGTAAGAAACAGCCGTTTTTCTGTCGGTGCATTGTCGATCGCATGATCAGCCGGCAGATCGCGCCGGGGTTCCCGTAGTTCTGCCTTTGTCAAATAGCCGCTCACGACCTTCTTCGCTTTGTTCCAGAAGCAATAAAAGAATCTGCGCAATCTGCCCGCGCCGCAGGAAAAGTTGTCCAGTATTTCGATCGCCCGGTCAAACTGTTCGTCTCCCGGGCACTTGTTGCCCCCGATCCGTTCTGCTTTTGCAAACTCGCTGACCGCGTCAGATAGCGCTGCAATCGCGCTGTCCCGTGTATCAAAAACATGCAGCGACATCACCGCCAGAAAATCCGTGAGCGAATTATTATCAAGTTCGGAAGCTTCCGGTTCTGCCAAATATACTGCCTCCAGTTCGGAAATACCGCCGCCGACGAACACCGCGTCAACATCCCAAAGGCAGTTGTCCGGCTCAAATCCGTTTTCTTTCAACGACTTTATTATATCTTTCAGCCGTCTAAGTACCTCGATATAATCGTCGATCCTGAATATATTCTTTTCAAAATACCCCTGCAGCGATTCACGGTGTCTGATATTCAGAGTGATCCCTTCCTTGCCGTGCTGCAGGTCTGAAGGCAGATATATACCCGCGACACGTGCCGCAATAGAATCATACATCTCCGTGATCTGCTTCAGCGGAGCGCACGCAGAATACGTGATCCTTATACTGTTCCGCTCTTTCTCGATCTTCATGGCAAAACACCTTTCCTGTCTATTACAGACTTTCTACCGCCGTATCTGTCTTTTCCTGGATCTTATTGAATATCTTGGCAGATACATCGCCGATAAAATTGCGGAATATAAGCGCCAGAGCCACCAGCACCGCGATGATCATTATCACCTCGATCGTGCCCATACCATCTTTGTTGTCGAGGATACGTTCCCTGAATCTCGTACGGCAGTTTCTGAATTTCAGCCACAGTCGTTCCGCTCCATGTCTTAGCGTGCCTACAGTTTTAAGCAAAGCATTATTATTCATGATCTCACCTCCTTCCGGTAAAGAATCAAATGCTCAGCAGCGTCAGCATTGCCGGCGTGAGCAGCAGCGCGATAAGCGCGATAAGTATTATTGCCGACGGAATCAGCAGGAGCGTGGTTGCCTCGTCCGCCAGCTTCATACACAAATACTTTCGGTTATTGCGCGCCGTTACCGAGAGCTCCCGGAACAGTTCCGCGATCTCTCCTGCGCCTTTTTTATAATTTTGCACCACCACGCCGGCTAGCATGCTGATTGCCGGAGAGCCGCGTTCCGTTGCCAGCTGCTCGATAGCGCTGACCGGGCTCTCGTACTTCCCGTTGTCAATCCCGTCAAACATCCGGGTGAGATCGCGGTACAGCGGCCGCCGGACATCCCCGCCCTGCAGCGCGCGCCGCATCGAATCCCACAGATTCAGACCGGCGGACAACAGCAGCGCCACACCTGTCAGATAATCCGCCATATCTATCTCAAACATATCTGCTTCTTTCTTGAACTTACGCTTCTGCGCAAGTCGATATAATAAATATCCCAAAACGCCGCAGATCAGTCCGCAAATGGCGGAAAACGAAATGTCGTTGCCCGCGGACAACGCGGCTGCGACCGCCCCGGTACAGCACAGGAGTACCGTCAGCAACTGTTTTTTATTGACCACCTTACTCCGCATAATTAATATCCCCCAGCAGTTCACCCAGTATCACCGCGGCGAGTATTGCCCCCGCGGCCGCCAGCTTCACGATCCATCCGATCCCGCTGTCCAGCGGCTTCAAGTAATCCGCCGCCGTGAAGCGCATGATAGCGAGCATTACAAACGGCGTGCACATGATGATCCGGTTATTGTATTTAGGCAGATTCAGCGTGCGAGTGATCTCCGCCTCCACGTCATTGCGGATGCGCACACCCGATGAAAATGAACGTACCAGTTCGATCAGATTTACGCCGGTAGGTATGCCGTAATTCAGCGCCTGGCTGAACAAGCGGATCTCCCCTACCGGAATACGTGCTGCCAGTTCGGAAAACGCCCTTTCTGCGGGCCAGTTAAGCTGGATCAATTTTGACATACGTATGAATTCCGGTCTCAGATGCCGGAATTCACGCGAATCGCCGGAAGCGAGCTCATTAACGCACTGCTCCAGTCTAAGTCCGGCCGAAAGTGAGCCGGAGATCATCACCAGGCTTGATACGAACTCCGTCCGGATCTTTTTCTCATACCTCAGTTCCGCTTCTTTCCGGACTTTGAGTTTGATTGGAACAAGCAGACACGCCGCGGCAGCCGCACAGACAGATACGTTCTGAAACAGAATATAAAAGCACGCAAATACTGCCGCGTCCAGCAAAAGCGCAATTCCCCATACGATCGCCGGTTGTATTTTATAATTCTTGCGTTGATCAGGCACACGCCGCCCTGCCGTTTTCATAACGAATCGACCTCAAAAAATGACCGTTTTGAGCGATACTTCGCTGTCCTTTAGTCCCGCAGTTTCACATATTTCGCTCACGCGCCGCCCTTGTTCGTCTCTGATCAGATGCACGAAAAGATGTATTCCGGATACGATCATTTTCCGTATCGTTTCAGACGAAACGCTGCCGGCCCAAAGCGCCATCGTTTCCAAGCGCACCAGCATATCTTTGGCGCTGTTGGCGTGCGCCGTTGACATACACCCCCGGTGACCGGTACAGAGCGCCGTGAGCATCTCCAGCGCGGATTCGTCGCGAACTTCGCCGATAAGAATATTGTCCGGCCGCATCCGGAGCGCGGTTTTAATAAGGCTGCGCATCTTGATCTCGCCGCGGCCTTCCGAATTGGCGTTGCGCGTTTCCAGCCGCACCACGTTGTCCTGATCGAGCCGCAGCTCCGCCGAATCCTCTACAGTAATAATACGGTGTCCGGCCGGGATCTCGCTGGCCAGCATATTCAGAAATGTTGTCTTTCCGGTGGATGTGCCGCCGCCCACGATTATATTTTTATGCTCGTGAACTGCATTTTTCAGGTACTCCGCCTGCGCTTCGGTCATCGTACCGTTTTCGGTCAATTCCTTCCAGCCGAAAGGTTTTTCGGCAAACTTCCGGATAGTGACGATCGGCCCGTTCAGCGCGACCGGGGGCAATACCACATTGATCCGGGCGCCGGTGGTCAACCGGGCGTCAACAATAGGCGTGCTCTCGTTCACGCTGCGGTTGACCCAGGAGATCATGGACTGTATCAGATTGAACAGTTTCTCGCGGTCATCGAAGCGCTCGCTCACTTTTTTCAATTCGCCGTTCTGCTCAATGAAAATGGCATCGGTACCGTTGATCATTATCTCATTGACCGTGCTGTCCTCAAGGTACGGCTGGATCAGCCCGAACCGCCTCCTGCTGTTGTACACGGTATTGCGGATATTGACGCGGTCAATGCCGATCATCGGCACACGCTTTTCCAGATTATCTAGGCAGTCGTCAATCAATTCTTTTAATTCTTTATCAGAGTAGTTCCGCGACAGATCCATCCGGGCAGCGAGATTCTTATCTACGATCTCGATAATATGCCTGCTATCCAAAGAGAAAACCTCCCAAGGGCCCGGCAAAGCCGGACCGGTGATCTCCCGCCGCATTCCAAATGCGTCAACTTTTTAACGGTGTCTGGATTATACTCCTCCGATCCGTTGAAATCAACAAAAATAGTTCGACATATTTCGACAAAATTCGACAAAAAGCGACAACTATAGCAAAAAATGCCGCTGGCTATAGTAAAAAACTACAATTTTATAATTTATTAATTATTAAGAATGTCCGACAGCTTCGCAAACTCCGCTACAGACAGCGCTTCGCCGCGTACTTTAGGATCCAGGCCAAGTTTCGCGATCCCGGACGCGACCGCATCCTTGCTCAGCCCCAGATACGCCGCGTTGGAAAGCGCGTTGACCAGCATCTTGCGCCGCTGCGCAAACGCCGCTTTGACCAGTTTGAACATATGACCGGCATCCCGCGGTTCCACCGGGCGCTCTTTATAAATAGCCAGATTGACCACGGCGGAATCCACCTTCGGCCGCGGCACGAAACACGAAGCCGGAACAGTGAAGCAGATCGAAGCATTTGAATAGTACGCCACGGCCACCGATATCGCACCGTATGCATCTCCGTCCGGCCCCGACACCAGCCGTTCCGCCACTTCTTTCTGGACCATAAACGTGAGTGAATCGAACAGGCCCGCGTTCTGTTCCAGAAACATCATGATTATCGGCGTAGTTATATAGTACGGCAGATTGGCCACAACGCGTACGCGCGCGAGTTCGGGACGTAATGTGCGGATATCGGAAATCAAGCGCGGGATATTGACCCGCATCACGTCATCAAATACGACCTCCGCGTTGGTCTTCGCAGCGCAGAGCGGCTCCAGCACCGGTGCCAGATCGCGGTCAATTTCGATCGCGGCCACATAGCCCGCACGCTCAGCAAGAACTTCGGTCATTACACCCAGCCCCGGCCCCACTTCCAGCACCAGATCCTCCGGTCCCACATTCGCGGCGTCAACGATCTTCCGCACCACCGTCATATCGTTCAGAAAATTCTGACCCAGACTTTTTTTTGCGGATAAACCATAAGAAGCCATGATGTCGTATGGTGAAAAGCGCTCATGACTTCCGTATTCGATCCGTTCGGATCTTGCTTTTTCTGCCTGTTTGCTCATTGCGTTTGTCCGGCGGCCGTTTAAGAAGACCGGCTGTGCGTAATCATTCGTCCATAAACACGAAGTAATCCGAACGCAGCGCGAAGATATCGATGCTCTGGTCTTCCAGAATGTAAACATTGACGTCGCGCGCGCCCCAGCGCATTACTTCGTCCATGTTTTCAACGAAAAGATCGACCCAATTGCCTACTACGTGAGTACCTACATCCCACGCAATGGCGTAACCGTAATCGCCGATATCGCTGTACGGACATTCGATATAGACTTTAGTCCCGATCGGGATGACATCCGGATCAACGGCGATAACGCCCGGTCTCGCCCGCTCGCCCACGTAGGTCTGATAACCCCATCTGGCGTCCGGAATATAAGCGGTACCGTAGCACGTGATGCATTTAGTATAGTCAATGCGCTCACCGCGGGAGTTGGAGAAAGAACTCCGGGACCCGTATGCGATGCGTTCATCGATCTTTTTAACTTTTGTCTCATCTGACAGCACTTCGGAGACCAGTACGCCGTCCTCATATATAAGCGTATAAGTGCGGGTGATCGAGCCGTTCTTGCCTTTGGTAAGCGTGCTGTACTCGCCTTCCATCATATCCGCGTCCCAAACATATACAGTCTCATACGGTATCGTAGTAACTTCGGTGCGCGTATCGCTCTTCACGCGGACAACAGACACTTCCATCCCGTTCACCGGCACGCTGTCCAGATCGGCACCGCGGACAATATCCCCCGCGCCAATTGAGATATTCTGCTCTCTGAGCGCTTCGCCCACGCTTGCGGCCAATGTAAGCAGCGAATAACTGCGGCCGTCCACCGTAACTGTAAGGTTGACCGGCGCGACTGCGTCGTATATCTCGCCGGGCGCCGTATCCGAAGTATCATCGCCATAATATTCTTTGGAGATATCGCCGTCACCGAGATCGTCATCATAAACCGGATCGCCGTTCTCGCTACCGTAATTAAGCAGCGTGTCGCCCTGAACAGATTCCGTAACTCTCAGTATCATATTAGGTTCCGCATTGATCTCTTTCATCGCAGCGTCCGCGTTGCTGCGGGTATACCTTGTACCCGCGATCGTGCAGCCGGCTATCGTCAGCACCAGCGCCACGGCGAAGATCGCCACCTTGGCGGCGCCCTTAAGATGAAACGATTTATTCTTTTTGGTCATTGATCTCACTGTAATTACCCCTTTGGAGTATAGAGTGATCTGCCCGCGCTTGATGCGGGGAAAACCCTCAGGATAGATTATAGATAATTACGGGCACGCTTGTCAAGCTAAAGTTTAAAAAGGCTCTACTCCCGAAATCGTAATGACATAGAGGGCGCATGCTTCGCGGCAGATTACGCTCGCATGGAAGGACAATATCAACATTTCATTTTAATGCGTTTCCTCTGTAAAAACAAATAAAAACTCATGCTAAAGGCATTCAATACTTTGCTGCTGTTTATAGCCCTTCTTTAAAGAAGTAAGACAAATGTGCTCAAACGAATATATTTGTCTTGCATTCTCGTTCATTTTAGCGGCTAATCAGTGCAACAAATAAGACAGATTTCTTCAAATGAGTAGAATTGTCTGATTTTGTCCCCTCTCAGTCCTCAAAATGTAAGACAATATCACTTGAGCGAACGCATTTGTCTTACTTTCCAAAGTTTACACAGTTCACAGATGCAGCCAGAAACATAGTGTACCGCCGGTCGCGAGACTGTTTTATATTACGATTTT
>JAEEGL011880871.1_pt1 | contig 13736 bp, 20 predicted proteins | sample 9134231 | NCBI WGS metagenome assembly JAEEGL01 (sample SAMN16246548, study PRJNA631951) | gut metagenome | biome: gut microbiome; feature: rumen; material: fiber-attached | host: Bos | place: Iran: Karaj | collected 2018-10 | reverse complement strand
GTGCCTGGGTTACATTCTTGATGGTTTCTTCCATCTTATCAAATTGTTCGATGAATGCAACCTTGAATTGAAGTGCCTTTTCGCCCGTCAAGGACATTGCAATAAGCGAAAAGCCGTCACGGTTCATCACGAACATCGGTTGTTGTTGTCCCCTGGAATCTGTGTACCTGGTTTCATAGAACCATTTTGTCGCGGCTGAATTTTGAGCCGCCAAATTCCGGATTGACTTCAAGACATTCTTGTGTTGCTTGTCGAACACTCCCGCAACCTTGACCGAATCGGTCACGGGCGTTCCTTTCTCGGTCTTATAGACCACGTTTTGAATAATATCGTTTGCCATTGGATAGAAAGTTTTAATTAGATAATATTATTCCGTTACATCTTCCGGCGGTCTTTGCCCCGGATTTCAAAGTAGTTGCACATTGCGGACAATCGGCTTGAAACACGGTCGCCGTATCTGTCAACAAGGATTTTGTGATTCATTGGCAAGTTAGACGTGAACAATGTCACTTGGTCTGTTCTGTCGCCGCGATATTCAAGAAGTTGCCGCAATACTTCGATGCGGTTTCCCATGTACACCGATTCGGCGGGTTCTGAACCAAGGTCTTGAATGCCGTAAATCTTGCGGGTCTTGTAGTTTTGGAACGTTCCGTTCGCGGCATATTCTTCGCAAATATCATCCGCCCGGACGTTATCCCAATACAACATGCGTTTTTCGGTTTCCCCAAGGGTGATGACGAACCCGAACGCCATTGCATAAGCCGCCATGACTTCAAGACACCAGGATTTGCCCGTTCCGGTGTTCCCGGCAATGTAGATGCCTTTCTTCAATCCGCCTGGGATGACTTTCTTTGTCACCGGGTCGATTGCTTGCATCTTCGTGTCGCAATGACACCAACGAATCATGTTTTCGTATGTGAATCGGTTTTCATCATCAATGACGAATGCCGGATTCCTGGACTTGCCGATTGCTTCAACGATTGCCAATGATTCTTGCATGTCATAGTCGGCGTAAACGTACCGGGTTATTCCCTGGAACAATCCGCGATTGCCGATGCTGTTCAATACTTGGTTTATCAATTCCGTTCTTGCCATAAGTCATTCACGTTTTCTGATTCGTCTTTTCTGTTGTCATAGTTGCCATCTTCAACCTTGCGCCAATTCGTTGCGTTCTTGAACACCCAACGGAAAGAACACCATTTCCCGGCTTTGCAGAAATCAGACGCGCCAATCTTCGTGAAGATGCCTTTGATTCTCTGATAAGCCGTTTCCGGGTCATCCCCGGCGACCATTTCATTGAAACGTTGGCGAACTTTCATCTTGTCATCGTCTGCAAGCGTTCGGGGTTGTGGGAATCCTGGACAACATTCTTTCCAGGTCGCAATGATTCTTGAATAATCAATCACGAATTTCTTTTCTTGCGAAACCTGGTCAACGAAAGTTGACGAATCTTCGTTAGAAGATGATATATTATTATCTTCGTTAGAAGATATATTTTCTTTTATTTTCTTTTCTTTGGATTGCATGTGCATTGCATTTGCATTGCATTTGCATTCAGACCCCCAACGATGTTGCGCCGCTTTCTTGCGTTTCTCCTTGATTTCGACACGCTTTTTCAAACGCTTGTTGACTGATTCAGACCAAAACGATTCGTCATCACATTCGAACAAGTCAAAATCCCGGATGATGCTTTCAACGACCTTTGGTTCAACGTGAAGTGCAAAGGCGATTCCCTTGATGCCGTCCAACGGCAAGATGCCGTCTTGTTCGTGAAGTTGTTCGACAATGCACCAAAACACACCAAGCCCGGCGCAACCGTGTTCCATCAACACGTTTTGCAACTTTGGGTCGTTGCGGGCGTTGAAGTCATGTTGAAAATAAAATGTTTCTTTCATGTCTTTTGGTGTTTAAACCCGCCCCGGTTTTGGTTGTCCGGGGATGGGTATTGAACTTAAATTTCGATGATTGCGATTTCCGGCGCGATTTCCTTGATTTTGGCAAGTTCATCATCAATGACCTTGTTTCGTAAATCTTCCAAGGTCTGATTTGCACCGGGTGAAAGAAGAATGAATGCAACTTCACGTCCATCAACCTTTGCGAAAGTTTCAACTTCCAGGGTTTCGGCGGGCATACCCTTGAAAATGGCAATCTTCAAGGTAAACTTGCCGGGCAAGTTAGAGTTGACAACCTGGGCGAAATTGTCCGTTCTGTTGCCGTTCTCTGCAAGTGAACGTTCCATCTTGACATTGACATCCGCCTTGAAGTTCATCAAGGTTGTCACAAGGGTCATGTTTTCCTTTGGGTCTGCAAAGAACGCGCGGTTCATCTTGCAGAACAAACCAAGTTCGGCGGGTTGCCAATCCTTTTCGGCGTTGTTGATGCCGAAACGAACGAATGACGGGTTGAAAGCCAACGCGCCCTTGACGATGCCGCGCTTGTATTCATCGGCTTCGTTGATGACAAGGGTGATGGACACTTTTTCGCGGTCAACCAGGATGTGACAATCTTTCTGCAAGAATTGTTCGGCGTTGATTCGCTTTGTCAGATACTCGACAACCGTTCCGATTGTTCCGGACAAGTTGGTCTTGACGGGTGCTTTCGGTTCAAGAACCGGGGCGGCTTTGCCCTCTCGGATAATTATTTCGTTTGTGCCTGGGACGCAATTTATAATCATTTTTTCGTTCTCCATTTTCTTTGAATTTTTAATTGTTTGACATGTTAGTTATCTGTTCCGGTCTTTTCCTGGTTACGGATGACACCGAACAAGGTTTGTTGAAGTTCATCGGCGGTTGCCGGACGTGATTCAATCAAATCGCCCTCTTTGTTGTAGTAACCCGTTTCGCGGGCTTCCTGGTCAACGAACTTGAAACATGGTTCTTTGACATACTCCGATTTTGATTTGATGTCACCGACCATCTTTGCGCGGGTTTCTTTCAAGGGCTTCAACTTGCCTTTGTAATACGCGGCGGATTCCTTGGCTTCTTGCTCAATCTCTGCAATCTCGATTGAAGCATTGGCAAGTTCTTCTTTGCGTTGCTGCAATTCTTCCGGCGAATAGGGCTTCATACAACCCTTTTCTTCAACTTTGTCGCAATTGTCTTTCAAGAACGCTTCGCGGGCGACAAGATTCGCGATGTCTTTTCCAAGTGTTTTGTCCATGATGAAATAATTTATTTGTTCAACAAAAGAAAGTCGTTGTACAATTCGGTGAACATTTCACCGAATTTGCGAGCGCGATTTGACGATTTAAAGCAAAGCCGCGACCCGACATTCGCAATCGCATGCGTAGGCGTATAATGCGTATCCGCACAAACGAACCCCGCATGTCCTTTGTTATAGATAAACCACGGATAATATTTCCATTGGTCGCGGTTCGAATAGTCCGGAACGAAGTTGTCAATCTTGTTCCAAGCCTGGGCGATGATAACAAGCATGTAAAGTGACTGCATTGCCTTGACATGTTCATCGGCGCAATCAAAGGCAAATTCATCGGATATGCCAAGGTATTTGCATGATGACGCAAAATCCGGGCAAATCTCGGCGGGTTCTTTTTCTTCCACTTCACGGGTGTCAAAGTCGAACACCGTCAAATCATCATCATCCTGGCATTCGTCGATGATGGTTTCGCTTGCTTCCGAAAGGTTGTTGCATACTGCAATGACTTCGTTCGGATTCTCCTTTTTGAAAACTTCAATCTTTTTCATTTTTTTCTTTTTTAGAATGGTGTTTTATTAAATAGAATTTCCATTCCCGGTTCGGCAACATGAACGTTCTTGCGTGTCGCTTTCTGTATGCCGTCACGGAATGCGGCGGCATCGGCATTGCCGGATGAAAGGTGAATCAAGACGATGTTGTTGACCTTTGACAAGTCGTTGGCAAGCAACGTTTCCTTGCATGTGTCGAAAGACATGTGTGACTTGATTGTTCGGTTTCTCAATGCCGGGTTCAACTTTCCGGATTCAATATTTGCATCCAGGATGTCAAGACGATAATTGCATTCAATCATGACGTTGTTCAATCCGGCGAATGTGTATGCCAAATAATATGTGTCAGTCGCAAATAATGTCATTCCACATTCCGGGTGATAGATTAAGAACCCGAACGGGTCGGCGGCATCATGTTCAGTTTCGAATCCTTGAACCTTGAAATTGCCTACATGGTACACGCCGCCCGGCATCATTCCGCAAACAAGACGGTTTTCTTTAAGATGCAACGCTTCTTTCGTTCCCTGGGACATGTAGCAAGGAATCCTTGCGTCAAGGAATCGTTGAACGTGCTTCGCATGGTCGCCGTGTTCATGTGACACCAACGCGCCGGAAATGCGGCGGATGTCGAAGTTGATTGCTTCTTTGACACGGGCGAACGGGATGCCGCATTCAATCGCAATGGCTTCTTTGTCGTTGCCAAGGATGTAGCAATTGCCGCTTGATGATGAACCAATAACTTGTAACTTCATAATTCGTTCGGGTCTTTAAATGTTAGAATCCAGGTGAACGGGTTTCCGGAGCGTTTGACGGCGTTTCCGGTGTTGGGGTGGGTGATTGTCCCGCCGGGGTGTTGTTTGCGTCTTGTGGGACTTCTTTTGAAGCCTTGGCGGTGTTCGCCTGGGTGTTATCGCCGCCGTCATCAATATTCATCTTGATTTCGGTCTTGTTGGCATTGTCCGCCTTTTCTTGTGCAACCTGGGTTGTTACATCAACGGCGGTGTCGGTGATGTCAATGATGTCTTGTTCTTCCTCAACCGTGCGCATACCCATTGAAATTTCGGGCGCATAAGCGGATGACCACCAAGACGCGGCGCGATACATCAACATTTGACGTGGCATTGTCTGCCATTTTGAACCGGACTTCGTAAACCATCCCTCTTGAATTGCAAGTCGGATTGAAACCGGGGATGATTCCAACACGCTTGTTCCGCCTTTTGCGGTCGTGTAGGCAACGCACTCAATATCCATCATGTTTTTGCCGTCAAATTGCTTGTTGACTACATCCTTGCGGCGTGTCTGTGGATTGTACACATAATCGACATAATCAACCATGCCAAGTTTTCCTTTTTCTGTGAATCGGAATTGAAGCGGTTCGAAACGTCCGCATGTGTTGACGGTTGCAATCAAGAACTTTGCAGACCAAGACGGGCGACCGTAAATTGGAACAAGATTTTGCATGACCATCAAGGGCGATGCGCCGATTCTTGAAGAAAGTTCCAGGGCGATGATGCAATTCGACATTGCTTTCATTTCGGCGGCTGCAATCTGTTCGGCGGTTGCGTTCTGTGGAACGTTTACACGATAGATTTCCGGGACAAGTTCGGAATGTGCGAACATCTTTGAAACACGTTGAATCGTTGCGAATTGTTCCGGGTCGAAGAAATTGAACGTCACGGGCATTGCCGCGTTGTTCTGTTTTGTTGTTAGTTCATTCATTGTTGCGAAATTTTATTTGATTACTAATTCCTTGTCAGTTGTGACAACAAGGTTGATGATTTGACTTTCTGTTGGAATCAGTTCATTAACCGATTCGCGGTTGTCGATGAAGATTGGCGCGCATACACCATTGAACTTGCAAAGGGCGTTGATGATGTCAAGTCCGGCGTTCACTTGCTTTGCGGTGTTCGCAACCTGGAACGGTGTTCCATCAATAAGCGGAACGCATGTTTCGAACTCGTTGCCGTCAATCGTATAGTCGAACAAGCGGAACTTGACCATTGTGAACATGCCATTGATGCGGCGTTCGCATTCATCAATCTTGGTCTTGGTGAATTGTGCAACGGTGTATTCCTCTTTCTCTGCATCGGCAATCTGTTGTGCAAGGTCTTTTCCGGTCTTTTCAAGACGTTCGATTTCTTTATTGCACTTCTTGATTTGGTCACGGTAAGAAAGACGAAGTTGTGCTTGACCGCGCTTGTCCTGGATGTCTTGCAGTTTCTTGACAAGTTCCTGGTTGTAGTCACCCGCGTTGTCCGTTGAAATGGTCGCCTTGATGTCTGCAATCTGTTTGTCGATGGACACAACTGATTCCAGGTTGCCGCCGTCAACGGTTGCGGGTGTGACTTCCGGATGTGCTGCAAGGAACTTGTCGCATTCCTCGATGAAATCCGTTGTTTCCTTTTCCTGGGATTCGATTTCGGCGGTTGCCTTGCGAACCTTGGCAAGAACCTTTTCAAGTTCTTCGATTTCCTTTCCCATCTTTTGACCCTTGGCGGTGATGTCTGCAAGTTTTTTGTCCTTGGCATCTTCGAAGTGTTTGCGTGATTCCTCAACGCGGTCGGCGGGCAATGCTTGTCCGCAATAAGGACAAACGGTTGCCGATTCATCAAATGAACGGGCGTTTTCCTCTTGCCATAATTCACGCAACTTGTTTTGTTCACCCTTGATTTTGGCGATTTCATTTCCAAGGCGTTCGATTTCACGGCGGTTGCCGGAAAGTTCGTTCTTTGTCAGTTCAAGCAAACGTGCCTTTGATGACCTGGATGCCGACTTTTCACGGCGTTCCGTATTGGCTGCAAATGCCTTGTCCTTTTCATCCTGGTTCGCCTTTCGAATGGCTTCTTTCTTTGATGCTTCAAGTTCGGCAATCTTGGATTGCTTTTCTTGTTCGGCTTCGTACTTTGCGCGGTTTGCCTTTGCCTGGTCTGCCATTTGACCGTTGATTTCCTTTTCACGGTTGTTGTAACCCTCAATTTCAGATTCCAACGCCGCCCAATCTTGTTGTTCCGGCATCATCTTTTGTGTTTGGTCGATGCGGGGTTGGATGTTGTCAAGTTCAATCTTCAAACGCTTCTTGCGGGCTGCAAGTTCTGTCTTGAAGTCTGCAAGCGACTTGCCGGAAATCTTGTCAAGCAATGCAGCGAAATCCGGGTTCTTGGCTGCAATGTCTGAATCATTGATTGTCCCGGCAAGCAAGAACAATTGTTCGCGCTGATTCTTCCAAGGCATATTGACGAAGAAATAAGGGTTCGTTATCATCTTGAACACGGTTTCGTCAATAAGTTCCTTGATTCGTGCCTGGTAGTCGGTAACGCGAACCGGGGTGTCGTTCCAGGTGCATTCCGTGTGATTACCCTTGAACACTTGTTCGGTTTGCCCCTTTGGTTTCACCCAATCTTCAACGAATGAACGCTTGATTGTCAGACGTTCGCCGTCAACGTTAAGAACACCCATCACGGAACACTCGCATTTCTGCAACGGATTTCCGTTTTCGTCATTGGACTTGATTTCGAAATCCTTGCGGTCTTTCGAATCCTTGCCGAAAAGAAGCCAAATGAACGCGTCAAAATGGCGGGACTTGCCAAGACCATTCGCGCCCATGATTGTTGTCACATCGGCGTTGAAATTGGTCGTGCGTTCCTTTGCGCCGCGCCAATTCACCAACGTCAGACTTTCCAAAATTACTTTCTTCATAGAACTAAAATTTTTTAGAAGTTATTAAAACGATTTTTTCAGTTGTAAAGCCCGGTCAACGTCAATCACAATCATGCGTCCGCATTGTGTTATTGCATCGTTGATTTTCCCGGATGCCTTGATTCTGTTTGCGGTGGCGATGCTGCAATTGAACACCCTTGCGATTCCGGCGATTCCATATTCCAGGTTGCGCGGCTTTTCCTGGGGTTGAACACTTGCGGCGGTTGTTTCCCGGATAAGGTCAACAAGTTCGCCAACCGTCAAGTCAATAATTCGCGTGTTTGGGTTCAACATCTTTTGTGAATATTCCTTTGATGAATGCCTTGACGCATTCAATGCCGCCAATCAACATGACGATTCCAAGGATTGCAGCAAATCCGATTGCCTTTGACACGATGAACGTGACAAGCCATTGACCGAACGACAAAGATTCATCCGGACAACCAAGGATTCCAAAGATTGCCACAAATGCAAGTGCATAGATGGCGGCGATTCTGATAATAAATGATACTTTTTTCATTGTTGCGAATGTTTTTAAATGTTCATGTAAAATGTTGCATCTTCGATTTCAGACCTACGTCTTGCAACGCGGGTCGTTCTTATAGTCCTTGCAGACCTGGAAGCGCGGATGATGGATTCGCCGTTCATTACCATTTGAAACAATACCAAAAGAAGCAAGCAAGTTGCAATTGCGCTTCGCTTCAATGGCGAAAGGTCGAATGAAATGTTGAATGTCGTACAAAACCACCACGCGGACAATTCGTTGATTTTCGTCACCCCGGTCTTTTCATAGATGTTCCGGGTGTGATTCTCAACGGTTCGTTCTGAAACGAAAAGACGGTTGGCAACATCTTTCTTGGTTGCGCCCCATGCCAATAGTTCGGCAATTTCCGCTTCGCGTTTGGTGAGTTTCACGGCATTCATTACGCTTCCCCCCATACATCGGTAACACCGTACTTCGCAAAAATCCGTTCGATTTCTTGCGCTTCACTCACTTTCGGTTCAACGTTGCCGTTCAACCTTGCAGACCATGACGAACGTGTTGTGATGTTCAACGCCGTCATGATTTCGGCGCGAACGTCAACCGCGTCTTTCTGCATTACCTGGGAAAACCCTTTTTTGAACGAAAATTTTTCCATTTCTTAAATGTTTGTTTTAAATTTGTTTAATTTTACTTGTCATATTGCATGTTTCTCGCAAAAATGATGTAATTTTGCTATTTCAAATGTGCCGTTTTCGCCGTACATTTGCAATGTGAAACGAAATACAGTGCAAAGATACGAAATATTTCGCGAAATTCAAGCACAACAACACGAAAAATTTCACGAAACAACGAGTTAAAAAATGTGAACAAAATGTCGAATATAACATAACTTATTGAATATGAATGATTTATGCGATGTTAAGGCGATTCGGGAAAAATTAGGTATTTCGCAAGAAGAATTTGCGAAACGCCTTGGTGTGTCATCCAGGACGGTTCAAAATTGGGAATGCGGAAAGAAAATACCGGATTCAAAACGCGAAATCCTGGCAATGATAGCCGGGCAAACGCCGTCCAGGTTGAAGCCACTATCATATTACGGCGGCGCGGATGATGCGGTCGTGTCCTTGCCTTTGATTCCGCTTGATGCGGTCGCCGGACTTCCTGGTGATGACAATGACGGCGTGTTCCTCAATGACTGCGAACGTTACACCATCCCCGAATTTTCCGCCAAGGGTGCGCAATATCTGATTCGTGTTTCCGGGACATCCATGTTGCCGAAATACAACAACGGGGACATCCTGGCATGTCGCAAGATTGATGAAATGACTTTCTTCCAATGGGGCAAGGTTTATGTCATGGACACCAGGCAAGGCGCATTGGTGAAGAAAGTGTTCCCGGATAATAGCAACCCGGACAACATCTTGTGTGTATCTGAAAACAAAGATGATTTCCCGCCGTTCACATTACCGAAAACCGAAATCCGGTCAATCTCGATTGTCGTTGGTGTGATTGGGGTCGAATGATAGATATATATAATATAATAAGGTGCATTTGCATTGCACATGTAATGCACTTGCATTGCAAAACACTATTATAAAAGAAAAGAAAATAAAAAGAAAGATATTATAATATACTTTTTCACTTCGTTCAAAAGATATATTCGTGAACTTCAAATCAAAAATTCGTGTTTTATATGGGAAAGGTTGAAATCAATGTATCTGAATTTTACGGTGTCCCGGCTTTTTATTCCGTGATGCCGCGTCCGATTTTCGAAACCCTGGAATCGGCATCTTTGAACGGCGACACAACGGCGGTCGTTGACAAAGACCTATTTGACAAAATGATGTTGGACTATAAAAACAAAATGCAATAATGGATTGGTTTTATTACGGCGTGTTGCCAATAGTCGCCGGGATGTTTCTTTATTACATCATCAAAGGCGTTGCGAATCAAAACGACAAAGAACAGACAAAGGAATGAAGAAAGTTGGAATCATATTCGTTTTATTCTTGGCATGTGTGATGACCGCGTGTTCGTCAGACGATGAAAGACCAGGTGAACCGCAAGTCGTGAACAAGGACAACCCGGATTCGGTTCTTGGAAGATGGGATGAAGTCGGCGGCGATTGGTATTTCATATTCGACAATGCGGGCAATTATATTCAGTACAACGGGCAAGTAACGTCCGGAACATACTTTTTCGAAATGGCTTCAAACGTCATCCATTGCAAAGTGAATGGAAGTGACAAGAAAGATGATGCCTTTCGTATCAATGTGACATTCGAAAGTGACAAGAACCTTGCAACATTCACAACGGGTTCTTCAACCATCAAAGTGAAACGTAATACAATGCAACAATGAAAAAGTCAATCAACAATGAAGCCGTTGCAATCACGCGCCGTTTCTTCCAGGCGTTGCAAATGGCAATTGACAACGGTCTTTGCACCGGGGTCAAAGGGTTTTGTGAGGAACACAACTTGAATCGGGAAAAATACCAATACATCAAGAACGATTTGGAAAAGCCCGTTGAAGAATGGCGTTACAAGGTCATTGACCTGGACGCGCTGCAATACCTTTGCAAAGACTTCATGTTTTCGGCTGAATGGCTGCTTCTCGGACAAGGAAAAATGATGAAACGCAATGATTATTGAAAAGACAATCAAGTTCCTTTTGCACAAGCGAAATCCAGGTGACACGAAGAATCTTGGAATCCGGATGCGTGTGACAATCAAGGGTCAACCGCCGATTGACTTTTCTTTCCCAAGGAATGTGCGAATTGACGCGGATGATTGGGATTTCGAAAAGATGCGCCCGAACCAGGAATCAGACAACCCGGTCTTGAAAGATGTCAACCGGACAATCGCCGATTGGTCGGAAAAGATGGATGATGTGTTCGCCCGTTACGAAATCATAGAGAAACGGACACCGACAAACGATGAAGTGAAGATGTTGTTCAATGACTTCATCGGCAAGAAGTCAATCTTTGACGCAAGCGACAAGCCGGGATTCTTCCAGGTGTTCGACAAGTTCACCGAAACGATGGGTGATAAAAACGAATGGACGGAAAGCACACAAGAAAAGTTCCAGGCATTGCGCAACCATCTTGAAAAGTTCGACAAACGTCTTTCCCTGGACTTGTTCGATGATGACAAGGCACATTCATTCGTCACCTATCTTCACGGATGCGGATTCCGGAACACAACGGTCAAGAAACAAGTTTCGTTCCTCAAATGGTTCTTGCGATGGGCGGCAACGTCCGGGTTCTATCCTGGACACACACATGACACGTTCAAGCCGAAATTGAAAGGAACGTCCGTTGAATCAAAGGAAATTATATATTTGACCAAGGATGAAGTCAAATGCCTGGAAGAAATGACTTTCACGGAAAGCCAATCATCACTTGAACGCGTCCGTGATGTGTTCTTGTTCTGTTGTTTCACCGGGCTTCGATATTCGGACGTTAAGAAGTTGACCCGATACGACATCCGGGACGGGGTGATTGTGTTCGTCACCAAAAAGACCGTTGACGGCATCCGTGTTGAACTCAACAAGCATTCGCAAGCAATCCTTGACAAATACGCCAACGTTCCTTTCCCTGGGAACATGGCATTGCCCGTTATCAGCAACGAAAAGATGAATGCCCGGTTGAAAGACCTTGGAAAACTTGCCGGGTTCGATACACCAACCCGCCTTGTCTATTTCCAGGGAAACACCAGGCATGAAGAAATCTTTCCCAAATGGCAATTGATGACAACACATGTTGCCCGCCGGACGTTCGTTGTGAACGCATTGCGACTTGGCATCCCGCCGGAAGTCATCATGCGTTGGACGGGTCATTCATCATTTGAAGCGATGAAGCCATACATGAAGATAATTGATGAAGTGAAACGGACGGCAATGTCAAGATTCGATGATTTTTAATGAAAAGTAGTCCGGAAATGACCCCAAAACCATTGTACACGATTTTGTACACGAATTTGCCCCGAAAAGTGATATTTTGTGACACAATAACATATCACCCAAAAACCAGGAATCCAGGTTTTACGGGGCTTTGCGATGTTTTGATATTTCGTGAAATGGTGGGTCGTGCTTCCTCTCTCTCCGCAATCTCGCTTGATTATCAAGCATTTACAAACATTGTACACGGATTTGTACACGAAAACGCCCGATTTTAACACTTTTCGGGCGTTTTTTTGTGTCTTTTCCTGGGTGTGTACAAATGTACATTCGTGTACAAAATCCGCGCTTTCCTGGATGATTCTTTTCTTTTGGATGTACATTCGTGTACAATCAAACCTTAATGGACGTTTTGACGGGCATGCGTTCATTTGTAATAGATGTTTTGATGACCTGGCATCCATTATGTCAAAATCCGGTGTTGTTTTGACGGATTTTTCATCCATCAAGTCAAAAAGACAGAATGTTTTACGCAATTTGACCGTTCCATGTCAAAACATGGTCAAAAGATTTCGCGGCTTAAAAGTTAGCCGCAAGAAAAAACAAAGATGCCGGGGTGCAACTCCCCGGCATCAACCATCATCGTTCCGGGGTGCAACTCCCCGTTTCGCAACAATGACGGTGCAAAGATACGAATTTTATTTCAAAAACCGCCGAAATGTTGCGACAAAGTTACGTATCGCGCACAAAATCGGTTGCCTTTTCAAGTAAAGAAGAACCAGGACGGCAAGAATCGCGGCGACAATAAAAGCAATATATCGCCAACGGTACGGGTCGGGCGCGGGTTCTGAAAACTTGTGTTCATCCAGGTCACGCCGTTTCACGTTGGCATTGCTCTTTGTTTCCGCCTTTTCCGTGTTTTCATTGCTTGTCCCCTTGCGTTCATCCTTTGTCTTGATATGTGTCTGTTTGATGCGCTTGACCGCGCCCGCGTTCTTCACGCGTCCATCTGACAAGTTCACGTCCGCAAGGATGTTTCCGGCGTTGCCTACCTGGAAACCCGTTGGCTCGCCGTTGTCTGCATCACCAGGCGGGAAAAACTCAATTTCCGTGATGATGATTTCCCCGGTCTGTGTCCGGGTCGTGTCAATCGCCTTGTTGATATTTTCCGACACGGCGACATTGGTTGACGTACTATCAATGACGGTTTCTTTCACGTCCTTGGATGCCTTGCGCGTTGACGCGCATGATGCAAGCAATACCAATGCAAGCAATAAAAAGACAAGTTTCTTCATGTTACTTTAAGTTTTTGATGTCGTTCAATCTATTCATCCATCCTTTCAAGAACCGCTTTTGCGATGGTTTGCGTCTTACAATGCCGTTGTAGAAGTCCGCGCGGGCTTTGAACAAGGCATCGAACAATTCATCCGGGTCGGCAAAGTTCACGGCGTTCAAGGTCTTGTTTCCGACAATCCCGTCATCCTTGACACCAAGGATGCGTTGCGGAATCTTGATACCATGTGCGCCCGAACCCCAAACCCAATCAACAAGGATGTTGGCAACCTTTTGTGATTGAATCTTGTCGGCTTTCCAACGATTCCAATAGAAAGGAACAAAAACACGGTTGCGGACATCATCGACCGTCATCAACTTCAAGTCCTTGACATCAATGTCGCCGTCACCGTCCTTGTCATAACCGCATTTTTTCCATGTGGCAATGGTCACACCTTTGTTGGTAGCACCGCCGGAATCATACGGGTCGTTTGCAAAACCGCCCTCCCATTTGAGGATGAACGGCAAAAGTTTGTCGCAATTAGCCATTTTCATTGTCATTTTCGGGTTCAACATCTTCTTTTCCCTTGTCGCCTGGCATCAATATGTCAGACAACGGGACGTTCAAGTGCCTTTCCGCTTTGTTCACCATGATTCTTTGTAATGCCTTGGCAATTGGCTTGT
>JAEEGL011376799.1_pt1 | contig 13736 bp, 9 predicted proteins | sample 9134231 | NCBI WGS metagenome assembly JAEEGL01 (sample SAMN16246548, study PRJNA631951) | gut metagenome | biome: gut microbiome; feature: rumen; material: fiber-attached | host: Bos | place: Iran: Karaj | collected 2018-10 | reverse complement strand
GGTTTATGATGTATTAAAGGCTATGGAAAATGATTTAAATATCGATATTAAATCATTAAAGGTTGATGGTGGAGCTTGTAAGAATGATTTTTTAATGCAATTTGAAGCTGATATATTAAATGCTGAGGTTATAAGACCGAAAGTTGTAGAGGTTACAGCTTTAGGTGCTGCCTACTTAGCAGGACTTCAAACAGGCTATTGGAAAAGTATAGATGATATTAAAAATAATAAGGAAATTGAAAAAATATTTAAACCATCAATGGATAAGGAATTAAGAAGTAAAAAAATACATAATTGGCATAAAGCAGTAAGATTAACTTTAATACATGAAGATTAATAAATAAAGGAGTTGTACATATGAAGATAAAAATAAAATTACAACTTAATATGATTTTAAGAGCCTATCGCTAAACGCGGTAGGTTTTATTTTTTTATAAAAATTGGAGGAAAAACATGAAAGAGATAATAAAAAATGAAATTTTAGAAAAAGATTATTTTAATGATTTAACAAAAATTAAAGAAACTATTAGACAAAATCAAAATAAGGCTATGGTTTATGTTAATAGCCAAATGATTTTAACCTATTATGAAATAGTTACTATCATTAATAAAAGAAAAACTTGGGGGTCTAAATATATTCAAAATCTCGCAAATGATTTAAAGGATTATGGTAAAGGATATTCTGCACAAAACTTGAAATACATGGCAAAACTTGCTAAAGAGTTCACTGAAATCGAATTTAGTCAGCAAGTTGCTGACCAAATAATACCCTGGTTCACTTTGGTAGAAATCTTATATAAATCAAAAACACATGAGGAAATGTTATTTTACATAAATGAAACACATAAAAATGGTTGGTCAAGATCAATGGTTTTAAATCAAATAGAAATGAAGGCTTATGAACGCTCATTAATAAACCCAACTACTTCTAATAATATAAAATCTAATGATCTAACAAATGAATTATTTAAGGATACCTATGTATTTGATTTTTTAGATAAAGAAAATATCAAAACAGAAAAAGATTTAAAGAAACAAATGATTGATAATATTATTAATTTTCTAAATGAATTAGGTCCAGGTTTTTCTTTGGTAGGAAAAGAATATAAATTAGTTACTCCAACCAATGAAGAATTTTTTGTAGATTTATTAATGTATCATACAAAATTACATTGTTATGTAGTAATTGAAGTGAAAATAGGAAAATTTAAACCGGCTGATTTAGGCCAATTAATATTTTATGTTAATGCGATAGACGATTTAGAAAAAACTGATATTGATAGTGATACAATTGGTTTTCTTTTATGTAAGGATGCAGATTCTTATGTTGCTAAAACAGCATTAAATAAATCAAATATGAAAATAGGTATATCAAAATATAAATATGCTGAAGAAATTGAATTGTATCTGCAAAGAAGATTAAACGATAGTGAAAAAATGAAATTCTAGAAAAAGATTATTATAATGATTTAAATGAATTTGGAAAAGGATATAGTTATGATAATTTAAACTATATGAGTAAATTTGCATTGAATTTTAAATATGAAGAAGTTTTCGACCAACCTGGTCGACTAATACCATGGCGCACTATTATATTAATTATGCAAAAATCTAACTCACACGAAGAAATGTTATGGTATATCAATCAAACATAAACAACCTATTTCCTCTATTTTACATTTTTAATCAAATGTATATAATATATATAGAGGTTAACGAATATGAAAGTTATAAATATAATTGGCGATAATTATACTGGTCATACTGATAGGCAAAGAATAGCTTGTAGAGCTATTATAATTGAAGATGGGAAAATGTTGTTATCATATGAACAAAAAAGTAATATATATATGATTCCCGGTGGTGGCTTAGAGCCTAAGGAAAAGGATGAGGATTGTGTAGTAAGAGAGGTTTTAGAAGAAACTGGCTTAATTATAGAACCTTCAAAATGCGTATTAGAAATAAATGAATTTTATGCAAATGCTAAATTTATTAGCAGATATTTTTTAGGGAAAGTAAAAGGAGAATCAGAAAGACATCTAACAAAAAGGGAAGAAGAGGTAGGAATGATTCCTGTTTGGTTAGAGATAAATGATGTTGTAGAAATTTTTTCTAAATATAATGACTATAAAGATAGCAATGAAATGCAAGCTGGCTTATATAAAAGAGAAATTACAGCAATTAAGGAATTATTAAATTTAGATTTATTAATAAAATAAAAAAGGACTCAATTGAGTCCTAAATTTTTTTATCTTTTTCTGCCTAAGCCTACTTTATTATAAACCTTGCTTAATTTCTTTCTAGCTAAGAATTTAGCATAATCTCTACCTTCATCTAAAACCTCATCTAATAAGGTAGAATTAATAAGCTCATTATATCTTTTTTGGATTGGCTCTAACTCAGCAACCACAGCGTTAGCAACGTCTTCCTTAAATGTTGCGTAATTTGAATTTGCATATTTTTTAGCTAACTCATCAATTGGTGTATCTGTACAGCAAGATAGAATAGTTAATAAATTTGAAATACCAGGCTTATTCTCTGGGTCATAAGCTACTTTAGCATCTAAATCTGTAACTGCAGATTTTATTTTTTTCTTGATAATATTTACATCATCTAAAACAGATATATATGATTTAGGATTTGGATCTGACTTACTCATCTTTTTAGTAGGCTCAGATAAAGACATAATTTTGGCTCCTGCCTTAGCGATAAATGGCTCAGGAACAACAAATGTTTCACCATATTTGTTATTGAATCTATCAGCTAATGTACGAGTTAGCTCAAGATGCTGCTTTTGATCTTGACCAACTGGGATACAGTCTGCATCATATAATAGTATATCTGCAGCCATTAAGCATGGATATTCTAATAGACCAGAAGAAACGCCTTCAGTTTGTTTTGCCTTTTTATCCTTATATTGTGTCATTCTTTCAAGCTCACCCATATAAGCATGGCATTCTAATACCCATGCAAGCTCTGCGTGCTCTGAAACCTCTGATTGAATGAAGATGTGAACCTTTTTAGGATCTAGTCCACAAGCTAAATACATAGCAACAAGCGAACGAATGTTTTTTCTAAGCTCTTGTTTTTCTTGTGGTACTGTAATTGAATGCATATCAGCTACAAAGACTATAAAGTCAGTAAAGTCAGGATGGTCCTGTAATTTTACGAATTGCTTAATAGCTCCAATATAATTTCCTAATGTAATTGTACCACTTGGTTGAATTCCTGATAAAAATCTCATAATATCCTCCTTATAAATAAAAAAAGCCCTTTAAGATATAAATCTTAAGGACGAAATAATTTTTTCCGCGGTGCCACCTTAAATTCTAGATAACTAGCTCTTTATATTAATATTAATAACCAATTCCTATAATATAGTAGTATGACGCTTTCACTATCTGTCACTCGCTAAAACTTTAAAATATTAAGTACTGATATTATTATACCAATAATGAAGATAATTTCAAGTGAAAAGGCTTTAATGAAAAAAATTTAATAAAATGGCATTTTTTTGAATTATATTTAACATATAGAGAGGTTAACTATCAAAAATGAACTAAATTAGATAAAATAGCGAATTATTTAAAACAAAATTCGCAATTTATCAAAAAAACGTAAAAAAAATTCAAAAAAATGCTTGTTTTTCAATTTATGTTGTATTATAATAATGCAAACAAATTAAAAAGGTAAAGGAGAGAACAATTATGAAAATGAGAAAAATCGGAATGTTAGGATTAGCTCTAGTTGCTGTTGCTGGCTTAGCTGCATGTGACAAAAAAGATACATCAGCTGATCCAGGACAACAACAAGGCGGCGATCCAGAGCCTGCTGGTCCAACATATACAATTTCAGAATATAGAGCATACGCCCTATCTGATTTAGCATTTGATTTTGAAAATGTAGAAAACGAAAAGGATAATTTAGCTGATGGTGTTTATACAAAGGCTAAAGCAGCTTATGATAACGGTCGTACTGCAATTAATAATGCTACTACTGTAACAACTATTAAGAAGGCTTATGAAACTGCTTCTAAGGCTATTCTTGCTGAAATTCCAGCAGCAAATGGCGTATTTGATTATACAGGCTTATCACTAGAAGAGAGAAAGAATCTTACAGCAGTAGTTGAAAAGTATGCTGTAGCTACAGGTTTAACTGGTCTTACTCTTTATGAAGAAGGTGGTTACCAATTAATCAATCCACGTGTAACATTAGGTACTGAAAATTATATCTTATCATATGGATTTGGTACTTTAGCTGAAGGTTCAATCACTGGTGATTTAGATACAGAAACAAATGAAAATTGGAAGCAATATTACCATACATATGAATCAAGTGACCCTCAAACAGCTAACTACTGGAATGATAAGGGTGCTCAAGTTGGTGATATTTATGGTTACTTCAATGCATCTTTATTCACTACATTCATGAATGATACAAAAGATTCTTATAAATGGGTTGGTGAATTATCAAAGGATGATAGACCACAACCAGTTGGTGAACTTGATGAAAAGGGACAAACAAATACTTGGAGAGTAAAAATTAAGACTGGTGCTGATGGATTAAAATATAATACATTATCATCAATCAATAATAGAGCAGCATTTAATAATAGAGACGTTGCTGCAGAAGATTACTTAACTCCATATAAGATTCAATTAACTCAACACAACCATTTATTCCGTGGTGGTGAATATGCAGGTGGTAAGGGTAATAAGATTGCAGGCTTATCTGCATATTACCAAGCAACAGAAAACACTACTGGTCTATGGGATGAAAATTTATGGAATCAAAAGGTTGGCGACAACTTAAAGGTATACCAAGAAAATGGTGAATGGTATTTCCAATGGACAAATACACAACCTACTAATGCATTCTATGCAATGTATCAAATTGCAGGTTCAATGTATTCACCTGTTCCATTTGATTTTATTAATACAGTAGGCTTAGAATCTTACTTAGGATTCAATTCTGATAAGACTACATCTCCAGTTGATAATTCATTATCACTTGGTTCTTATACACTAGAATCATGGGAAACAGATAAAGCTATCGTATTAAAGAAGAACCCTAATTATGTTTATGCTACATCAAAATATAGCATTAAAGGCGTTCATTTAGCTATATTATCAGGTATTAGTACAGATGAAGATTTAGCTATTAGAGAATTCTTAGCAAACAAATTAGATGCTTGTAGAATTACTCAAAATTACTTAGATAAATATAAGAACGATCCTAGATCTCATTTCTATGGTGCAGGTTCTAACTTCAAACTTAATTTAAATACTGCAACTTCAGCTACTTGGGAATACTATTTTGGTGAAAATGGTGTAGTTAACCAAAATGCTAAGGCTGATTATTATACAGTTGAACCAGCAATGAGCAACACACACTTCATTAGAGGCTTAAGCTATGCTTTAAATAGAAAGTCAATTGCTGATGCTCATGCTGCAGTACCTTCATTCTCATTCTTAGGTGGACAATATATGTCAGATCCTGAAAATGGTGAATTCTATAATTCAACTGATGCTCATAAGGATGCAATTTCATTCTTCACTGAAGATACAGATGGTTATGGCTATTCATTAGAATTAGCTCGTGACTACTTCAAATGGGCTTTAAAGGAATTAGAAGAAGAAGGCTCTTATACACGAGGAACTAAGGATAATCCTACAGTAATTAATCTTGAAATTGCTTGGATGGAAGCAAACCAAGAAAAGACATATCATGCAGAAGTTAAGGAATGCTTAGAAGCAGCATTTAATGATGAATCAGTATCTGGTGGATGCTACAAGCTAAATGTATCATTCTGGGCTGGTGATGTTTGGTCTGATGTATATTATAAGAAATTAATGACTGGTTATTTCGATTTAGGATTCGGTTCTATTTCTGGTAATTCATATGATATTCTTGATTACTTATTAGTATTATCAGCAGACCAAGACTTATCAGGTGGATTCACTCTTAACTGGGGTCCTAAGACTGATGATCCAGATCAATATTTCTTAATCTATGATGGCGTTAAGTGGTCATTTGATGCAATCTTATCTGCAGCTAACCAACCTACATTAGTAAAAGATGGTGTTATCGCTAATTCATATGAATTAGTAGGTAATAAGAACTATACTGCAAATGCTGATGGTACAGTTACATTAACTGCAACATTAAGTACATATGAAGGTATTGATGTTGAAGTTGCTGATGTTGTAGCATTTGGCTATGTTGGTGGTGAACAAGATAGTGAAAAGTATACTGAAGAATCAGTATTAAATGCTGAAGGAACTAATTTAGTAGTTACTGCAAATGCTGATGGTACAAAGACTGTAACAGTTACAGTTTCTGCTGAATTATTCGCATACTATACACAAACAGCTTATTATATTGAAAATGGAATTGCTTGTGACTTCTATCTAGTAGTTACTGGTGAAGTTGGCGGTGTTGACTTCGGTGATCCTAATGCATTAGTAACATTAAAATTTACAGCTGCTGCATAACAATATAAAAAAATAAAAAAATAATTAAAAAAGTTTTATTTAACGAAAGCAATTAGCAAAGTTTTGCTAATTGCTTTTGTTGACTTTAAAAATAGAAGGGATTTTATGGGAAAATATGTACTAAAAAGAGTTATTTTGGCATTGATTACATTAATCATAATCATGTCATTAACTTTTATATTGATCAAATTATTACCATTCCAAAAACCTGTTGGGCAAGCTAGTGCTCAATTTGCATATTATCAAGATCAAGTAAGATTAGGTTTTGTTATTAGATTTGATCATCCAACAGAGGGCTATGGAGATATGTTATATCATTATCAATATGGCACCTATGACTATTATTATTATCAAGTTCCTGTTATGCAACAGTATTTTTCATGGTTGAAAAATATATTAACTGCATGGGATTGGGGAACATCAACTTTTATTTCACCAAATGTTGATTCAATGGTTATCATTGGTGAAAGATTAGTTGTTAGTATGAAGATTAACATTATATCAGTTATTGTATCTGTGCCTATTGGTATTGCACTTGGTATTTGGGCTGCACTTAAGAAGAATAAACCAACGGATCATATCATTTCTACTTTAGTAATGGTATTTATTTCTGTGCCTAGTTTTATTCTAATTACTTTCATGATGCTAATGCTTTGTTATAATAACCAAGTATTACCTTCACAATGGCCTTCAACATCAGCTCCTACTGGTACAAAAATAGCAGCTTATGTTATTCCAGTATTCTGCTTATCATTTGGTTCAATTTGTGGTTATACAAGATATACAAGAGCAGAACTTTGTGAAGTTATGTCAAGTGATTATTTATTACTTGCAAGAACTAAGGGTTTGACAAGACGTCAAGCTATTTTAAGACACGCATTAAGAAATGCAATGGTACCAATCGTACCATCTATTTTAGCTGAATTCATCGGTATTTTAGGTGGTTCAATGATTCTTGAACAATTATATGGTATTCCTGGTATTGGTAAATTATATGTTACAGCACTAGGCCAACAAGATTACAATGTTTTATTTGTTGATATGGCTGTATTTACTTTAATTAGTTTGCTTGCCGGAGTTGTTCTTGACTTATCATATGGATTTATCGATCCAAGAATTAGAATGGGGGCGAAGAAATAATGGATAATGAAAAATTAGAATTTGATTTTGAAATTACAAAAGAAGATTTCACCTTCGTTCAACAAGATAAAAAGATTTCTGATAAGAAATTTGATACTAAACCTACGACATTCGCAAAGGATGCATTCAAAAGATTCTGTAAAAATAAATCAAGTGTTGCAGGTGCTATAATTTTAGGTATATTAATTTTACTTGCATTATTCGTTCCTTGGATTTCAAGCTCAAATATTTCTAGAACAAGCTTAGATGAAAGATTCTTAGCACCTAAATTATTTGCTTCTGGAACTGGCTTTTGGGATGGAACTATAGATAAAACAGACATTGTTTATGATACTGATGCAGGAGCTCCAGCTGACTATGTTGCTGAAGCTGTATCTAATTTAAGAGTTGATACTGAACCAACTATTGTTAACTCTGCTTCAAAATATGGCAAGGGTGGATATCTTGCTTTCTTAAATGAAAATTTATATAGTGATTATAGTAGTGCTGATTTTGATTACACTTTATTTACTAAAGATTTGTATTTTTATAATACCACTACATTTAAATCAACAGATAATGCTGTTATGACAATCAAATTTATTGATGAATTATATCCCGAAACAGTAAAAGCTGAATTATCTGGATATGTTTTATATGGTGAAGATTCTAGATTAGAATTATTTGATTGGACAACTAATAGAACTGATATTACAGTAAATATTAGTGAATTAATGCAAACAGCAGGTTTAACTGAAATTGAAAATGCAAGAGTTTATTTATCTTTAAAAGCTGGAAATAAATCAATGAGTTCTGTAATTTTTAACTCAATTGTTTTCACAACTAATGGAGATAATAAAGAATTCTTAGAAAATATGTCATTTGTTGAAGGTAACGAGATGGCTCTTCGTTATTACAAGGATCAAGATAAGAAGATTTTTGCTGATAACTACTGGCAATGTACTGGCCAAAAGAACGCTTATAAGGTTTCAGTATATTTTTGTTCATTTAAATATGACACTTATGAGGCTGCTTACGGCTATCAAGATGTTACTGTTTCAAGATCTACTTTGCAATCATACATCGATAATGGTTGGTGTGAATATGATTATGAGGTTGGTCCAACATCATTTAAAATTTTAGATGAAGAAAATTGTCCGATTTCTGAAGTTTATGATCAAAAGTTAAATAGTAGAACAGGTAAGTTACTTGAAGTATATACACATCAATATAAATATAGAGCATTAGGTTATAAGAGTATGCCTAAATTCATATTTGGTACAGATGCTCATGGATATGACGTTTTCAAGTATGCATTTGCTGGTTTACGTACATCACTTATTTTAGGTATTTGTACAGCAGCATTCTGTTTCTTATTTGGTTTAATTTGGGGTGCTATTTCAGGTTATTTCGGTGGTAACGTTGACCTAATTATGGAACGTTTCTGCGAAATTTTATCTGGTATTCCTTGGATTGTTATGATGACTCTATTCATTCTACATTTAGGAAGCAATTTCGTCACATTCTTCCTAGCTTTATGTTTAACTGGTTGGATGGGTACCGCTGGTAGAACAAGAACACAATTCTATAGATTTAAGGGTCGTGAATATGTCCTTGCAAGTAGAACACTTGGTGCAAGCGACATGAGATTAATCTTTAAGCATATTTTACCTAATGGTATGGGTACAATCATTACTGGTGCAGTTTTAATGATACCATCAGTTATATTTAGTGAGTCTACACTTGCTTACTTACATTTAGGTCTTACTGATTTAGCTTCATTTGGTGTACTATTGGCTAATAACCAGCAATACATTAGCGTTTATCCAAACCTAATTGTATTCCCTGCTATTATTATGTCATTAATGATGATTTCATTTAACCTATTTGGTAATGGCTTAAGAGATGCATTTAACCCATCATTGAAAGGTGGTGAAATGTAATGAGTGAAAAAGAAAAAGTATTAGAAGTTAAAAATTTGGAAATTTCATTCAAAACTGACGGTGGTTTAGTTAGAGCTGTTAGAGACATTTCATTTGATTTATATAAAGGCGAAACAATTTGTATCGTTGGTGAATCAGGTTCAGGAAAAAGTGTTACAAGTAAAGCAATTATGGGTATTTTGGCGCCAAATGCAATTGTAGATGGTGGTCAAATTATGTATGAAGGTGAAAACCTACTTGAGGTATCTGAGGATGAAATGCATCGTATTAGAGGCCATAAGATTGGCATGATCTTCCAAGATCCACTTTCAAGCTTAAACCCAATTGTTAAAATTGGTCCACAAATTACTGAAGCTATGCTTATTAATTCTGATAAATTAAAAATTATGTATAATAATTTAATTTCTAAGGAATTAGTTGCATACAAAAATGTTGTTGCTAAAAAGAATATTGATATTAAAAAGGCAAATGATGAATTCCAAGTATTCTGTTATGAGAATAAAAAGGATTTAGATAAAAAAGATAAAGAAAAGGTTGCTAAATTTAATGCTGATAAGAAAGAAGCTAAAGCAAGAAGAAATGAAAAGATTGCTGAAGCTAAAAAATCATTTGCGGAAAACTCTCCAGCATTAAAGGAAGCATTAAATAAGAGAAAAGCTGAAGCTAAGAAAGAAGTAAAAGAATATAAGCAAAAATTAGATGCTGAATATAAGAATAACTTATCTGAATTAGCTAAAAAATATCCTGATGATTTAGAGACATTTAAGGCTGAAAAAGCAAAATTAAAGGAAGAATATATTGCAAAGACTAGAATAACTAAAGCTGCAGCAAAGAAAAAAGCACTTGAAGTTATGCGTGAAGTAGGTATTCCTCTACCAGAAAAGAGATTTAAACAATATCCATTCGAATTCTCTGGTGGTATGAGACAAAGAATCGTTATTGCAATTGCATTAACATCTTCACCAGATATCTTAATTTGTGATGAGCCTACTACAGCACTTGACGTTACTATTCAAGCTCAAATTCTTGAATTAATTAAGAAAATTCAAGCGGATAGAAATATCTCTTGTATCTTCATTACACACGATTTAGGTGTTGTTGCTAACATGGCAGATAGAGTCGCTGTTATGTATGCTGGTAAGATTGTAGAATATGGTACTTCAGAGGAAATCTTCTTTGAACCAAAACACCCATATACTTGGGCATTATTATCAAGTATTCCAGATATTGATTCAAAGGAAAGACTAGATGCAATTCCTGGTACTCCACCTAATATGATTTATCCACCTAAGGGTGATGCGTTTGCGCTTAGAAGTAAGTATGCAATGAAGATTGACTTCGAGCATGAACCACCATATTTTAAGGTTAGTGATACTCATTATGCTAAAACATGGTTACTACATCCTGATGCTCCAAAGGTTGAAATGCCTAAGATCGTAAGCGAAAGAATCAGAATAGCTTTAGAAGCCCAAAAGGAAGCAGTAAAGGAGGGCCAAAAAGATGAGTAATACTCGTAAGGATGGAGATTTTAATCTTGACCAAGAATTATTAAGCAATAGAGCTGCAGAAGCTGAAACTGCAGTTCTTGCTGATGCTCCAGAGGAAAAAACTGAATTAAACGGAAATTCAGATTTTGAAATTGAATATAAGATTAATCCAAGATTAAAGAAAAGAGAAGAATTAATTAATTCTGATATTATCCTATCAGTAAGAAATTTAAAACAATTTTTCTTCTTTGGAAGTGGTCCATCAAGAACAAAACTAAAGGCTGTAAGTGATATTAGTTTTAATGTATATAATGGTGAATGCTTTGGTATAGTTGGTGAATCTGGCTGTGGTAAAACTACAACTGGTAGATCAATTATTAATTTATATGAAATAACATCTGGTTCTGTTTATTATCGTGGCTATCGTGTTAGTGCTGGTGATAGATGGAACAGAAAAGAGATTAAGTATACAAAGATTCATTTAAGAGAAAACATTGCAAATGTAAAATCTGAATGCTATAAAAAAATTGCAGCTTTAGATGTTAATGATCCTGATTATGAAGCTAAAATAGATTCATATAAGAAAGAATGTCAAAAGGAAGTTGAGACATTAGAGAATACAGCTTTCAATATTGTTGAAACTCAAAAAGAAAAAATTAAACAAATTAAATTTGATAATAAGCATAAGCCAAGAAAATTAATGAATGAAATTCAAATGATCTTTCAAGATCCAGTTGATTCACTAGATCCTCGTATGACAGTTGAAGATATAATTCAAGAAGGCTTAAAGATTCAAGGTTTTAAGAATAAGAAGGAAAACCACAAAAAGGTTGTTGAAATGCTAGAGGCTGTAGGCTTAGTAGAAGAGCATGCATCTCGTTATCCACATGAATTCTCAGGTGGTCAACGTCAACGTATCGGTATCGCAAGAGCTTTAATCATGAATCCAAAGCTATTAATTTGTGATGAGCCTATTTCTGCTCTTGATGTATCTATCAGAGCTCAAATTATTAATTTGTTAAATGAATTAAAAGAGAAAATGGGACTTTCATTAATCTTTATCGCACATGACTTATCAGTAGTTAAGTATTTCTGCGATAGAATTGCCGTAATGTATTTCGGTAAGATTGTTGAGCTTGCTCCAAGTGATGAATTATTTAAAAATCCATTGCATCCTTATACAAAATCTCTTTTATCAGCAATTCCAAAGCCAAATCCATTAACAGAAAAGAATAGAACAAGAATCACTTATAATCCACAAATTGCGCATGATTATAGTGTTAACAAACCAAGATTAGTGGAAATTAAGCCTGGTCATTTTATCTATTGTAATGTAGATGAAGAAAAGAAATATAAGGAAGAATTAGGCCTTGGAGAATAACGATAATCAAGAAGTAAAAGAAATAAGAAAAGTAAGAAGCGTAAAAAGAATTGTTATAAAATATAGTATTACTATTACTATATGCTTAGCACTTATAATTACTTGCTTACTTTTAAGAAATTTTACACAAGCAGTTGCTGGTACTAAAGAGTTCTATAGGACTTGGGCTGATTCTTTTACAATTCCTGGATTAATTTATATACTAATTGCAGCACTTATCTTTTTAATTAATGAAGGATCATTAACTGCTCTTGGCTATATGGGAAGAATTATAGTAAGAACATTAAATCCTTATTCTAAAAAAGAAAGAATGACATATTATGAATATAGTCATACTAGAAAGAAAATCCATGGTTATTTATGTATATTATGGGTAGGCTTAGCAGCCTTTGCAATTGGTCTTGTATTTTTAATATTATATTATAATGCATAATTATTAAGGGAGAATATATCTCCCTTTTTAGTTAGTTTTTTATGAAAACATTTGCATAATTTTTGCTGTGCGCTTTCATAATTGACTTATTTTAAAAATAATATATTATATATGCGTAATAGTTAAAAAACTATTATGTTTCCAATTTTTCGTTCTTTCGTTTTTTAAGAAATTAAAAAACATTCTTCTTTCTACAGTCTGATAAAATCAGGCTTTTTATTTTTTTAAAAATCGATCATATTTGGCTGTTTTTTTTATTTCAATAATAGTATAATCAAAATAACCGATTAATTTTTCTATAAGTCATTATTATCTTAAATAATAATGCTTATATTTTTATATATTTTTTATTTTGGTGGTGCTATATTATGGAAAATCAAGTTGTCTTAGAAAAGAATAATCCAAAGGAAATTGAAATTTGGAAGAAGAAGCTTTTAGATTTAGGAAAAAGAAATAATCTAATTAATTATAAGGATTCTAAATCATCTACATTAGAAATATTATCTCCTGATTTTTCGACTGCCTTTAAAAGAATAACTTCTGTTTCATCAGCTCAAATATATGATGATATTTATGATGATTTAGAAGATATTTTAAATGAAGGAAAAGAAATAATAGATAGAGATGAATATATAAAAAATCATAAAAATAGAGTTCCTCAAACGCATATATTATTATTTAATCCATATCAAAGACCAAAAAGAATTTTAAGAAGCCTAATGAGAAAGGCCAATGATTCTATAACTGAACGTGGCGTAAATATTTTATATGTTTCATTTGGCTTTGTTTCATGGAAGGAAAAGACTGATCCAACGACTGAATATAAGGCTCCACTTTTACTTGTACCTATTACAATTACTAATGATGCTTATAATAAGC
>JAEEGL010399956.1_pt1 | contig 13736 bp, 6 predicted proteins | sample 9134231 | NCBI WGS metagenome assembly JAEEGL01 (sample SAMN16246548, study PRJNA631951) | gut metagenome | biome: gut microbiome; feature: rumen; material: fiber-attached | host: Bos | place: Iran: Karaj | collected 2018-10 | reverse complement strand
GTTGGGATAGTATTCACGTCCGACTAACAGCCCCTTGATTCCGAAGATGCCTTCATGGATGGGCGTGCCATCGGGATAATACGCAATGCCCGGCCCATAAGCTTTCCCTTTGCGGGTGAAGCCTTCATAGATGAGAGTTCCGTCCGGAGATGTGAACCGTTTCCAGGAACTACAGCTCTCTCCGTTTTCGCTGTGAATGAGATAATCCTCCGCTCCGGCCAGGTACTTTCCGTAATCTACCCGGATAATCTGATTTCCGGCCTGTTTGAACATTACGTGCCCGGCCCAGCCGATTCCGTTGATGGTGAAGCCGGGGTGAATCGCCACAATATCTTCGCTTCTGTCAACCTCTGATGGCTTTTTTCCGTCACTCCATGTGAATCCTTCGGCTTCGGCGTTTTGGAGAAAAAGCCGGGACAGATTTGTGCTGGCCAGCCGGACGAAGACGCGATCACCCAGGGTCAAGAGATTTGCAATGGTACGCATGGGAACCCTCCTTGCTGCCCGCCGGATGCAGCGGCATTTGTTTTGTTCGCCCACAAAGAGGGGAAAAGAAAAAACCCATCGTTTCCGATGAGCATTTGAGCCCATCGGTCAAGCTGGAGCACCTTGCCGTCCCTTCCACGTATGAAGGATTAGGAGCCGGTAGGTTGCTGTGCGGTCAACGAGCTTGTCTCTCGCGCACTCTTTATAGGCAGTGATATGATAGCATGTGAAAATCGGTATTGTCAATAGAAACAATGGTCGAAAGATGTGGCCGATTGCACTATGGGCAGGAAAGGTATATCACCAGGTATATCACCAATCAATCTGAAAGACATAAAAGACATAAAATACATAAAGAACCATTTAATCATTGGATTTATACTACGTTAAAACAATCCAAAGGTTGCGATCACGTAGTTTTTTTGGTATAATGAGATGTGAAAGAGATGTAACCACACTCTGGCGAGGAGGATGCATGTATGGGAGTATCATATAAACGTCTCTGGAAAATTCTGATCGACAGGGACATGAAAAAGAAAGACCTGATGAATATCGCCGGATTAAGTCCTTCAACAATTTCCAAACTGTCCGGCAATGAATTTGTCAGCATGCAGGTTATAGTAAAAATCTGTATAGCACTGGATGTCGAAATCAATGATGTTATGGAAATAGTCAGACCTGCTCTGGATGCTAATTAACATGCACAAGCAGAGAGAATCTTAAGAAACAATGAAGTAAATGGAGAACTTGACCATGTCCGAAATAACTCGTGGCAAGCTCAATTTCATAGATTTATTTGCTGGCGCGGGTGGGCTGTCAGAAGGCTTCATTCAGGCCGGCTTTAATCCGATTGCCCATGTGGAGATGAACGAGTCCGCCTCACAGACGCTGGTTACCAGAAGCGCATATTACTATCTTACCCAGAATGGGCAGTCATCGGTTTATTATAATTACCTGCGCGGAATTATCACACGGGATTCGCTGCTGGAGAAAGTACCGAAACGAATTAAGGACACCGTGATCAACGAAACGATGTCGGCTGAAACGCTTCCTGTAATATGCAAGCGAATTGATAATATTATGAAAATCCGGGGCATCAAAACAGTAGATGTCATCGTTGGTGGTCCGCCTTGTCAGGCGTACTCTCTGGTTGGGCGCGCGCAGAGCAGCCACATGGATATCCCCATGGCGCAGGACCCGAGGAACAGGCTATACATCCTTTATGTTCGGATGCTGAAGAAATACAGACCACGCATGTTCGTTTTTGAGAACGTGATGGGAATAGAATCTGCCAATGGTGGCGCGATATGGAAAAACCTGAAAAAGTATCTGCGCAGGGTCGGTTATGAGATCGAATGTAAGGAACAAAACGCTTCCAGCTTCGGCGTGTTGCAGAACAGACGGAGAATGATCATCATCGGTTGGTTGAAGGACAGTGGACTAAGTTATCCTGCATTTTCAAAGGTTGAAGTGACCGCGGTAGTGAGTGATCTTTTCGCTGATTTGCCCGTATTGACACCTGGAAATAGTGCATCCGAATACACAACTGTCCCCGCCAGTTCCTATGTGACCGAAACCGGCATCCGAACAGCCGACGATATTCTGACGCTCCATGAGGCACGCCCCAATATAGATCGGGATATTGAAATCTATAAAACCGCTATCCGGTTATGGAATGACGGCCATAAGCGGCTCAACTACAATGATCTGCCACCGAACCTGAAAACTCATAAGAACACGACAACGTTTACTGACAGGTTCAAGGTTGTGGAGGGTGATGAACCCTGCTGCCATACGGTACTGGCGCACCTGTCAAAGGATGGCCATTACTTCATTCACCCGGATATTGAACAGCATCGTTCTGTCACTGTGCGGGAGGCGGCGAGGATACAGTCCTTCCCCGATAGCTATTTTTTTGAAGGAACACGAACCTCACAGTTTATTCAGATCGGAAACGCGGTACCTCCGTTAATGGCGAAGGGCATCGCGGAGAAGATCGCCGAGCAGCTAAGACAGGAGCACTGAAAATGGAAGAGAATCTGCTTCTGGAACAGTACAGCTGGTACAGGAAGAAAGCGTTAGAGGCATCGCCCTATCGCTGCCTTCTTGATGCAAATATTCAGTTGAATCCACATCAGATTAACGCCTTCTGCGCTGCGGTTCAGTCGCTCCGCACAGGCGGCATCGTACTCGCTGATGAGGTCGGGCTCGGTAAAACCATAGAAGCCGGACTTTCTCTGAAATATGCGATTGCTGACGGAGCCAGGCATGTTCTGATCGCCCTGCCAGCAACATTGAGGAAGCAGTGGGAAATAGAACTGCAGGAGAAGTTTGGACTTGAGGCGTTTATCCTTGACCGGTTGACTGTAGAAGGAGATGCTTATCACTGGCAGTCCTGGCTCGAAAAAGGATCACATGTCAGAATTGTGCTTGCATCATATGATTACGCCTCCAAACTAATGATGCGGTTTCCAAATGTGAAATGGGATCTGATCATCATCGATGAGGCGCATAACCTTCGTAACGTGTTTCATGGTACCAAGCGGGCAAAGCGCCTGTATGAGCTGACAACCGGCATCCCCAAAATCCTCCTGACAGCGACCCCCCTCCAGAATTCGCTGACTGACCTGCACGGTCTTATCTCATTCATCGATCCCCGCATTTTTGGTAGTGAGCGGCTGTTCAATAAGCGCTTTATTGAAGGTGAAGATTATGCGGAACTAAAACGGGAGCTCTCGCCAGTTCTGTATCGTACACTGCGCCGCGACGTTGCCAGATATATGGAGTTCCGCAAACGTACCTGCCGGACGGTGGATTTCACGCTTTCCCCGGACGAAGCGGAATTGTACATGCGAGTGAACAATTTTCTGAAACGGGAGAACCTCTATTCCATTCCGACCGCTAACCGTGGGCTGATCGTGCTGGTTATACGAAAGCTTCTTGCCTCCTCCAGCTATGCGCTGATCGAGACATTCGAGGTGTTGCGTAAGCGCCTTGAGAAACTGTATCAGGGTACCAAATCCGCCAGCGCCCAGGAAGGATTTGATCTGTTCTGGTCGTATGTGGAAGATGAAATTGATGAAGAAGGGCTGGAAGAAGAAAACGATCCTGACGCCGCATTCCAGAAAATGCAGATTCAGGAAGAGATAGACGAGGTTGACGCCATTCTCGCAGCTGCAGGACGAATAAAGATAAACGCGAAGATTGTAGCGCTGAAACAGGCCATACATACTGCCCTTCAGTTTCAGGCTGAAAACGATCTCCCGCAGAAGGTTGTGGTGTTCACCGAATCGAAGCGGACGCAAAAATATATCGCTGCCGAGCTGCGAAGGGACGGTTTTGAAGAAGATGATATCCTGCTGTTCAACGGCGACTTCGACGATGCTATGGCAGGAGATATTTACCGGGCATGGAAAGTAAAGAACTTCGGCGGCCCAAACTACGGACGAAGTGTGGAATTCAAGCACGCCATCGTCGATTACTTTAAGGAGCACGCCCGCATCCTCATCGTGACGGATGCTGGCTCCGAAGGTCTGAACCTGCAGTTCTGCAATACAGTCATCAACTATGACCTTCCCTGGAACCCGCAGAAGATTGAACAGCGTATCGGTCGATGCCACCGCTACGGGCAGGAACACGATGTAGTGGCCGTCAATCTGCTGAACACCCAGAACGAGGCGGACAAGCGGGTCTACGAGATCCTGAGCAAGAAGTTTGAACTGTTCGAGGGCGTGTTCGGCGCGTCGGATGTGGCGCTGGGGATCCTGGAAAGCGGCACAAGCTTTGAGAGCATGATCCTGGACATCTATCAGCACTGCGACACGAGGGCGGAGTTCAAAAAGGCTTTCGACAGGCTGGACCGGCAGCTGGACGCGAAGCGCAACAAAAAAGTCAGGGAGCTGCGCGCCCTGCTGATGACGGAGAGCGAAGACGCGAAAGGCGCGGCGCTGGAAAAGACCAAAGCTGCCATCGACGCCTATCTTGCGGATGTGGATTACTGGTCGCAGTTCGCGGAGCCGGAGGTGGATCGTACAACCCACTACTGGCGGATCGACAACTGGGGCGCTGACACGTTCGGCGGGCACGGCACACTATTTCTCGGCGCGTTCTGCGACGGTGCTAAGCTGCTTTTCCCTGTGCTACTGGTGTGCGATGAGCACGGCGAATACGTCGATTTCTCCGAGCGCGATATTGTTGCCGCGCTGGAAAAGGCGGATGATTCCGGCATCCGATACTTCATCCCGTCGGACGATGAAATGAAGGTATTCCACCAGGTATACGACCGGCTGACCATCGAGATGACGAAAAAGTACCGGGCCAGTATGCAGCCAGTCAAGGAATACAACAGACGAAAGATAGAAAACTGGGTAGCCATCCAGACGGAACAGCTGAACCTGCAGATCGCGGATATGCAGGCGGAGATCACAGCGCTTAATGAGCAGGAAGCCGCCGCAAAGGACTTCCTGGAAAAAGTGGACATCCGTAAAAAGATCACCGATAAACGGCAGGCGCTGATCAAATTCCAGACGAATTTCCATAAAAAGGCGACGCAGATCCAGAACGCCGCATGGCAGGAACAGAAGGAGTTTGCGGACAGGCTTGAAATTCAGTCGCTGCTCCTGGTCAATATCGTACTGAAATTCTAATGCGAGGAGTAAACATTATGGAACATAAAGGTAAGCTTGAACTAACTTGGGTAGGAAAATATGAGGACAGTATGATCGAGCCGCGCATCCTCATTGAAGCCCCGGAGAAGTCCTACGGTGATCCCCGCAGCGAAAACATGCTAATCCACGGTGATAACCTGATTGCCCTCCAGGCGCTCCAGCAGGATTATGCCGGCAGGATAAAGTGCATATATATTGACCCGCCTTACAACACAGGAAATGCATTTGAACTATATGATGACGGAGTGGAACACTCTATTTGGCTCACCCTAATGCGGAAAAGGTTATTATTACTGAGAGAACTCCTTGCCGAAGAAGGATCAATATGGATTCAAATTGATGATGAAGAACAAGCATATTTGAAAGTTATATGTGATGAAATTTTTGGACGTATAAATTTTGTCAATATGATATCGGTGAATATGAAAAATATAGCAGGTGCATCTGGTGGAGGAGAAGATAAAAGAATCAAAAAGAATTGTGAGTATATCCTTGTTTATGCAAAGGATTATTACCGTTTGGATATGTTTAGAGGTGCATATGATTACGAAGAAATCGGAAAATTAGTTGAACGCTACAGGCAAGAAGGTATAAGTTGGAAATACTCAAGTGCTTTAGTTACTCCAGGCGAAAAAATATATGTCGGCTCTACAGTAGATGGATCTGGTGACGAAATCAAAATTTATAAGCGGGTTGGTTTTAGAATCAAATCTGTAAATCAAATAATGAAAGATGAAGGTCTCTCAGAAGCAGAAGCTTATAGTAAATATGCGAAATGTTTCTTTGTTTCACAAATGCCTCAGAGTTCCATCCGTCCAAGAGTTATGAAAAAGGTATTTGAGTTAGGAAGGGATAGTGAATTATATTCCATAGAGTACACACCTAAGACCGGACGAAACAAAGGAAGTGTTTATGAGCAATTCTATAAAGGTGAAAACTTTAGATTGCTTGCTTGGTTAAGTGATGTATCTGAAGAAATCGATGGCAAGTTATATAAAAAGACATTACAAGGTACATATTGGGATTATGTATCTGGGACGAAAAACTTGACAAAAGAAGGTGGTGTAGAATTTCCTAATGGGAAAAAACCAGAAGCATTGATTTCAAGAGTATTCAACATGGCTTCTGATGAAGGAGATACTGTTCTTGATTCATTTTTAGGTTCGGGAACAAGTTCAGCAGTCGCTCATAAAATGAGGAGAAAATGGATAGGAATAGAACAAGGTGAACAAGCTTACACTCACTGTAAAGTCCGCTTGGACAAAGTTGTTGATGGCACTGACGATGGTGGTATAACAAAAGCAACTGAGTGGCATGGAGGCGGAGGATACCACTTCTACGAACTCGCTCCCAGTCTTCTCGTCCGTAATCCCCGCCTTCCGATCTACCAGATCAACCCGGAGTACACTTTCGAGATGCTGTGTGAGGCAATTTGCAAAATTGAAGGCTTCCGCTATCGCCCGGAGGGGATTTTCCACGGGCATTCCTCCGAAAAGCGGTTCATTCACATTACGAAGGAATTCGTCAATGCGGAATATGTGCGTTCGGTTGCCTCCTCCCTCACTGAGAATCAGTCCCTCCTGATCTACGGAATGGCCATTCAGTCTGATATGATTCTACCGGATAACATAGAGGTGCGGAAAATCCCGAAAGACCTGCTGAAAAAATGCAGTTTTGAAAGTGAGGTGCGCTGAAATTGGCTGACATCGTGAAGAGAATCGGGTATGCCATGAGCCTGCGCGGGCCTCAGCAGGAGGCGCTGGGATATCTGGACGCTGTCAGCGCGCACTGCGATTACCGGCGGGACAGCAAGGCGGCGGTGGAAGCAGCCGCATCGGAACACTGTGAAAAGCAGCGCCCCATCAAAGTAGACGACAAGTTTGATTTCCCGTCCTTCTGTTTCGCAATGGCCACCGGCATCGGCAAAACCCGCCTGATGGGTGCCTGCATCTATTATCTGTACAAAACAAAGGGCTACCAGCACTTCTTTATCCTGGCTCCCGGCAGCACCATTTACGATAAGCTACGCAAAGAATCCAGCCCGACACACCCGAAGTATATCTTCAAGGGGTTGGAAGCCGAAATGGGCCGACCGAAGGTATATGACGGCGAGAACTACGATACTTACCCGGTGCATTATGAACAGACAGCGCTGACGTTTGAAAAGGGTTCCGAGATTGAACTGTTCATCTTCAACATCGGGAAGATCTTCAACAGCAAAACGGACACCCAGTTCAATTTCCACAAATTCCGGGAGACCCTGGGCATGTCTTTCTCCGCTGTACTGGCCAGTTTTGACGACTTGGTGATCTGCATGGACGAGGCGCACCGTTATTATGCCCCGGCGTCCATGAGGGCCATCAACTTCCTCAAACCCGTTCTGGGGCTGGAATTTACCGCTACGCCCAAGTCCACCGATAATGTGATCTACGCTTATGACCTCGCCCGCGGCGCGGTGGAGGGATACCTGAAAACACCCGTGGTCATGGGGCGCTCCAACATGGCGGGTTACAACGCCGCCGACATCGAGGAGATGAAGATCCGTGACGGACTGACGCAGCATGAGCACCGCAAGGGCGTCATACGGCAGTACTGCGCTGATCATGACCTGCCATATGTGAAGCCGATTGTGCTGATCGCCTGCCGCGATACGAACCACGCCAAAGATGTCCGCGCTATGATCGACAGCGACGGATTCCTGGGCGGCAGGTATAAGGGAAGGGTCATTGAAATCCACTCCAACATGAAGGGCGAAGAGACCGAGGAAAACGTGCGGCTCCTGCTTTCCATTGAACGTGCGGACAACCCCGTCGAAATCGTTCTTCATGTATATAAGCTGAAGGAAGGCTGGGACGTCAACAACCTGTTCACCATCATTCCGCTGAACGCCGCAAAGAGCGATATTCTGGCCATGCAAACCATCGGCAGAGGTCTGCGTCTACCTTTCGGCTATGCAACCGGTGACGAAGACATTGACACGCTGGATATTGTGGCGCATGAGCATTACCGGGAGCTGGTGGATGAAGTCAGGAACAGCGACATTTTCCGCTATCGTGACCTGGACAGGACAGGCGTCGAGCCAACTGATACGGTCGATGTGAGCAGTCCGATGGACGACGCACAGTTGTCCCTGTTTGACCAGATCGTAACCGATACCGGTACCCGTACCTTCCGCGAAATGGACAATCCCCAGACCCAGCAGGATTTGTACGCTGCTTATCTGAAGACATTTGGCCCGGCGCGACAGCGGCAGACATCGGAAGCGGATGAAAACCAGATTTCTCTGTTTGAACTGCCGGATGAGCAGCCTGCCACTCCAGCGGAACAGACTCAGCCCCTTCCGACTCCCGCAGATACCGGTACCACTGGGAAAAAGCCAATGACAAAGGAAGAATTTGTACAGAAAGTACGTGAGTATTCTGGCAAGGCGATCTCCGTTCCCAAAATCCTGGTACAGACCACGTCCGAGGTAAAGTTCATCCGCTTTAAAGTTCGGCGCACCATCCCGGACTTTGAAGTGGCCATAGCGAAAATCGAGCGCTTTGACGCTGTCAATCAGCAGTTCCTGGCTTCCGTTGACGCACAGATTCTCGAAGTGGATGACGCGCTCAATACGCTGGCCTGCATGTTGCTTGATTCCATCCTGGAGCTGTCCTATGACGATGCTGACTTCATCATTGACGTGGTGGACCAGTATCTGGCGCAGATCGACGGTGATGAAGAGGAAAAGCGCAGGATTGTTCGCAGATATGCCACGCTGATTATTTCGGACATTCGCGCACAGATTTTCCAGCATGTGGAAAGGAAAACACAGGATATCCATACTGTCCAGAAGGATCTGGTTCTCTTCCGGCGCTTCGTAAAGAACATCCGCAAGGACGGGCGTGTACGCTTCGATCGTCCCTTTACAGACAGGAGTAACATCAGGAAGTATCTGTTCACCGGATACAAAAAGGGCTATTACACCGACAACGCCTTTGACAGCGACTCCGAGCGTCTGTTCTCCATCATCCTGGAGGAAGACCAGGATGTGATTCGCTGGATCAAGCCACCCTTGAATCAGCTGGGCTTGTTCTGGCAAGCCGGACAGCAATATAACCCGGATCTCCTGGTGGAAACCGCCACGCATAAGTATATGGTGGAAGTGAAGGCTGCCAACGAAGTCACGGACGCCGATGTTGTGGCCAAGGCGCGGGAAGGCATCCGCTGGTGCCGTTTCGCCTCCACCGCCGACCCAGACGGTAAGCCCTGGGTCTACCGCCTTATCACCGACGAGAATATCCGCCTGGGCAACACGTGCAGATATACCCTCGGAACCGCTGTGGAGATTAAGGAGAATGACTAATGGCCAACAGGTTCAAATACGCAGAAGTCAGACAGAAAATCATTGAAGCCATCAGGACTGATCTCATTGGTCCGCGAGAAGAGAATGAAGTTCTGGAGGAAAATCCTCGTTACGCTTATCTTGTCGGTATGCTGGACGCTCAGAACGATGATGAGGAATATTCCGGTGCCGGCGAGCAGGAAGTGGATGCGGATATGGCAATCGAAGACGGTGAAGACTATACCGCAGGTGAAGAAGACGATAATGAACCCATCTCCACCACTCGTTTTCAGTTGCCGTCTTCCATTGGTATCAGCTTTTATGTGCAGAGCGATCTGAATGGGCTCAACCTGAATGTGAGCTGGGGCGATTATTCAAAGTCAGCCCGCAAATATACTGGCAAGGATGAAATGGAACACAGCCGCGCCATATATACCCGCATTCCTATGAAGGAGACAGTACGTGTTGTCTTCGCCGATTTTGCACGGACAAAAGACTATCCACTTGTCTGCGACTCCAACGTGCATGTCCACGTTTCCAGAATTCCTCTGAAAGGTGGATACTCTCTTGTCACAGCTTATGTTGTGAATAAGCGGAAGAATCCGGCGAACAGCACTGAAGGGCTCATGTTCCAGGTTGAGCTGAAGGCCTGTGCGGAAGACGGTCAGCCCGTTTTCATAGCGGAGCACATTTGCCGGGAGATTCTCGCCGCAGATGAATTCTATTTTGCGCAGCGCCCCATCCTGGGGCGCGGTCGTGGCTGTGCTGCGGTATGGGATAAGCCTGTTAATGGGAGAACAACTTCGGTTAGTACCGCGTTTATTCCAGAGTATGAGTTTCCTGGAGTGAGCTCAGCGCTTGACGGGTTTGATCAGTATTATTTTTCCACGCTGACCATGTCCAAGAAGGCGAAAAAGGAAGAAACGATAGGCAAACTGAAAACCCTGGCTGACTCCTACGACAACTGGATCAGCAAAACGCTTTCCGGCAGCAGGCGGATGGAAGAGCCGGCTTTCAGAGAGAAAATCGGTAATACCGTGATTGGCCGCTGTCAGGATGCGCTGCGGCGCATTCGGGAGGGCATCCACCTTATTGAGACAGACGATACTGCATTTGAAGCGTTCTGTTTCATGAACTGTGTGATTTTCCTGCAGAACAGCATCAAGAACTACTCTAAAAAGCACGGAACTGAAGAAGTCGTATGCAGCTTTACCGATTTCATCAGGCAGAAGGGTAACAGCAGCAATTTCGGGTGGCGTCCTTTCCAGATCGCTTTCATCCTTATGAATCTCGCAGGTATTGTCGATCCCAGGCATCCCGATCGCGAAATTGTGGATCTGCTGTACTTCCCGACAGGCGGTGGTAAAACAGAGGCATACCTTGGACTTATAGCGTTTGCCATTGCCAACAGGAGACTGAGAGCGTCTGAGGACAGTGAATATAATCTTGACGGTGGCGTCACGGTCATACTCAGATATACGCTCCGTCTGCTGACCACCCAACAAAGAGATCGTATCACCAAAATGGTTGTTGCCGCTGAGAAGATCAGGCGGCAGGCGTACCCGCGCTTTGGAACGGAACCAATAAGTATAGGGTTTTGGGTCGGTGGCGGCGTCACTCCAAACAAATTCGAGGAATTTATCGAAAAACCGGACAGGCCGCAGGATGCGCGAAGCGCCGTAAATCATGTCTGTAAGCAGCTGCTGACCTGCCCGTTCTGCGGGAAATCGCTGAAAGAAGAAAATTTCTGTATTGATACGGACAGGAAGACGATTGAAATCTACTGTTCTGACAGGGACTGTGAGTTCTATAAATACCATGATGGCAGATATCCCATTCCTGTCTATCTTGTCGATGAAGAGATCTACAGTAAGTGCCCGACGATTATCCTTTCGACCGTTGATAAGTTCGCGCGCCTGCCCTGGGATGTGAACACGAATGCCCTGTTTGGCCGCGTTGACCGCAGGTGCAGTCGGGATGGATATGTTGCCATCGGAGCTGAGCACGGACGGCACAATCGGACAGATACGCTGCCCACATCAACTATGACCGACATTAGGCCATTCCTTCCTCCGGAGCTGATCATTCAGGACGAGCTTCATCTGATTACCGGTCCCCTCGGAACCGTCTATGGCGCATATGAAACCATCATCGAAGACATGTGTACGCATGACGGCATCAGGCCCAAGTATGTGGTATCGACGGCCACGATCAAAAATGCGGAAGAACAGACCCGGTATCTGTATGCCAGAAAGAACACAACGCAGTTCCCGCCGAACGGTTTTGAAATCGGAGACAGCTTCTTCATCCGGGAGATTCCCGTCGATGATAATCCGTTCCGCAAATACGTGGGCATCTGCGCGCCTGGCCAGTCCATGAAGAATGCCCTTCTGTGGATCTATGCCATTATACTTCAGACGGCTTATACGTATTCCCTTCAGGAAGAGTACAGGGATGTGATCGATCCGTACTACACGCTTGTCGGATACTTCAACAGTATCCGTGAGCTTGGTGGCGCTGTCCGCCTGTTGCAGGATGATATCCCGAAACGAATTCACAGGATTAAAAGAAAGTACGGGCTGGATAAAGAGCGATATCTGTACCGCAACGAGGAAATCACCTCCCGTATGGCCTCGTTCAGAATTCCAGAAAAACTTAGTCAGCTGGAGACGACTTTTGAGGAGAAAGGATGCCTGGATACGGCCATCGCAACCAACATGATCGCGGTCGGCATGGATGTAGACCGGCTTGGCCTTATGGTCGTGACAGGTCAGCCCAAGCAGAACTCGGAATATATTCAGGCGACAAGCCGCATCGGGCGTTCGCATCCAGGTCTCGTTGTTACGCTCTATAATGCGTACCGACCCCGTGACCTTTCACACTATGAGAATTTTACCGGGTACCATGCACAGCTCTACAGGTTTGTAGAAGGTACAACGGCTACTCCCTTCTCTGCGAGGGCAAGAGACAGGGTTCTGCACGCATTGGTTATTTCCGCCATCAGGCTGAACTATCCTCAGATGGCAAACAATCCGGACGCTGCTGCAATTGCGTCACTGACCGGCGAGCAGATTGCCGCAGTCAGGAAAATGATTATTGACAGGCTGAATATCGTCAAACCGTCCGCAATAGCAGACGCTGAGGTTGAGATCAATCAGTTTATAGAATGGTGGAAACTTCGTGCGTCACGGACAGACAAACCGCTTCGTTACTATGTAGTAGGCACCGACAGGTATAACCGTCTGATGAATCCATACGACAGGCCTCATGAGGAAGACGAGAAGGCAACCCTTCAGTCCATGCGGGAAGTAGAGAGCTCTGCGAACATGTTCTATTACACGGAGGAATGACATGGCATACGATAATAACAGGCTGGGAGAGCTGCGGCCGAATCAGATTATAACGACGTTTGGCCCCGGCTCCGTTGTGGATGCCGTCAAGGATTCTGTAACGATTCTTGATATCTCATACTGGAAGCAAAAGGGTCTGAAGATTATTGACGGCAGGCTGGCATCCTATCTTGGTGTGGACTGTTTTTACATGCCCCGCACGAGCTTTTCCGGGGACGTTCCCGTTGTAACGTTTCCGTACTGGCATGTCTGCTCTAATCTAAAATGCAGCAGGCTCTTTGATGCGCGGACGACTTTTGACCTGGACAAGTACCTAAAATTCGGCATCACCTGCCCAGATTGCCACAGGCCGGCATACCCCGCGCGTTTTATCACGGTCTGCGAAGACGGGCACATGTCAGACTTCCCCTGGAGCTGGTGGGTACACAGGGGTGATTCCGACTGCAAAGGGACACTGAAACTGTATTCAACCGGTAATACCTCTACACTCGCTGATATGTGGGTCGAATGCACCTGCGGTGAAAAGCGAAGCATGAGCAGTGCGACACAGCGTGACAATTTTGAGGGGCTTAAGTGCCCCGGACATCATCCGTTCCGGCCAGGTGTAAAGAATCAGAAATGCAGCAAGCCTGTTATTCCTTCGCAGCGCGGCGCTTCGAACGTCTATTTTGCCGTGAGCAAAAGTGCTATATCCATTCCGCCGTGGATCAATCCTCTCTACAATCTTATCGATGAACATTTAAGACTCATAGAGAGCTACAAAGAAGACTTCGGTGAAATGGGTGTTCAGAAAATCTATGACAAGTATTTCACGGCTTTCACCCGAGAAGATTTCGATGCTGCCCTTGCGCGACGCCTGAACAACATCAGGGAGTATACGGAAATCAAACAGATGGAGTATGAGGCAAT
>JAEEGL016713739.1_pt1 | contig 13737 bp, 10 predicted proteins | sample 9134231 | NCBI WGS metagenome assembly JAEEGL01 (sample SAMN16246548, study PRJNA631951) | gut metagenome | biome: gut microbiome; feature: rumen; material: fiber-attached | host: Bos | place: Iran: Karaj | collected 2018-10 | reverse complement strand
AAGAACAAACAAACAAGGAATTGCCAAGAAAAAAGCTCAACTTCAAAAGCAAGCTAGTAGAACTAAATGAGCTAAAAGATTTGAATATCCAAAGAGAAGATTAGATTTGAATGATGGTAAAGATTGGGGAGCTATCGGAGTAATGACTAATCCAAAATGAAATACTTATCACTGGTTTCTTAGAGGTAGAAAAGTCTGCTGGGAGACTAGACTTAGAGTAGATCCAGATGGATACAGATTCATCAAAACTCCATCCTGAGGTTCTGAAATGGTTTATGTACCCGCTAACGGATGGACTAGAGGAAGGCTCAGAAAAGTTCTTACAATGAAAAAATAATTAAATTTTGTATTGATACCTAAAGAAACTTCCTAAGGAAGTTTTTTTGGTTAATATATAATTTATAAATACTGTATTAATAAAGTAATTAAACTATTTTATTTTAAGATTTCTTTGAATACAAGAATTCTGCATATTGAGTCATATCCTCCAAATATTTTTGCATATCATTCCAGAAATTTCAATGCTGATCCAAAAATTTATCTAAATCTTCTGATTCTGATATATAACGATTGGCTTGAGAATCTCCCATCTCATTATCATAAAAATCCATAGCTGTACTTATAACATTTTGGGATTGTCTAATAATATCTACATCTACTTGTCATCTATAATCCTTTATATTTTCTCACGTATATCATACTATACGATACTGATTTTTGTACGAAGGATTATCCAATGGATTTGAAATATTATATGAAGCTTGCCATGATTTGTTATCATTTTTTAATTTCATATTTTCATGCTGTTGAGAAGACTTATTATACTTATTCCAGATATCTACAAATTCTACATCAATAGAAAAAGCTACAGTATCTGATATTTTTATTTTTTTTGTTGTTGAATCCAAAAAATTATTTTGCTGTGTCCAAATTCAGAGTTTTCATTCTCTAGATAATTTATCTACTACTCATAAAATTTCATTAATTCATTCTTCAATACTTACTATTTTTCTTCATCATACAGAAAACTTCATATCTACAGCTGGTACCGTACAAAATCTAATTATAGCGATTGGTCATAATCATGGAAATTCATTTGGATCAAAAAGTTTATTATCATTCGGTATTCAGAATATTTCATCATCTGCTGATGTCACTTCATCACATGCACACATCATTTTACATGAAGCCTCTTGATCTATACGCAATCCTTCACACGATTCTCGGCAAGTTTTGATACTATCCATCACATTATCAATTTCTTCTGGGTTGGTTGGTGTATTATTTCCATTTATATTGCTAAGATTTTCAGCAATCCTCAACCTAATTACTTCTGGTAACGTAGAATATTGATTTACTGCTGTGAACATATAATCTATTACTTCTTGATAATCTTCATCTGTTAATATTGCAGAATTTCATCACTCAATCACCCCTGTATTAGAACCAATAAATTCCATTTCTCATCATTCTATTTCAGGTCAGATTTCTATATTTTCATTTTCATCTACACAAAGACTTCCATAAAATAATGTTCATTGATTTATTATACTTTTTGATCATAATCATTCTATAAGATCATCGTATGCTTCCTGGATAAATCAACTTCATAACAAATCAGATTCTGTCTTATTTTCTGTATTTATAGGCAATATTTCGGTTGTAGATCATATTGTATTTTCTTTTGTTAATCAAGAATTTTGAGTTCACAAATTTCCAATTCATCAAATATTTGAAATTTGTGAATTATTTATATTATTGTTATTAGAATTTCTATTATAATTTGAACCTATAAAATTTGTACTATTTCATCATATTGTAGTACTATTTCATCATATTGTAGTACTATTTCATCATATTGTAGTGCCGTTTCATCATATTGTAGTGCCATTTCATCATATTGTAGTGCTGTTTCATCATATTGTAGTGCCATTTCATCATATTGTAGTGCTATTTCATCATATTGTAGTGCCGTTTCATCATATTGTAGTGCCATTTCATCATATTGTAGTGCTGTTTCATCATATTATGGTTCCATTTCATCATATTGTAGTGCCGTTTCATCACAAATTAATTCACGTAATATTTCATCATAAAATCATTCATGTAATACTTCATCATAAATTAATTCACGTAATATTTCATCACAAAATCATTCATGTAATACTTCATCATAAATTAATTCACGTAATATTTCATCATAGAATTATTCATGTAATACTTCATCACAGAATTATTCATGTACCCAAAGTTTTTATTCTATTATTTAATAAAGATTGTGTTGAATTAGAAAAAACTGGTAAATTATAAAATACAGGAGTTATCGCTGGAGAAGATTGTTCATATAATAGATTTCAAGCATTACTAAAATCCAACATTATATCATAAGGAGAATCATCTGTAGTTGAATTTCGAAATCTATCACTCCCTGCATGTGAAATTTTTAATTCTTGTATTCTATCTTCATTATCTTTTCATTTTGCATAAGCACTTTGAAAATATTCCTTACAATTTGTCATGATATCATTTGAAGTTGGTGCTGATATTCATCTAACATCCTCACGTAAAATTCCATCTTTTCGAAACACTTCTAATGCACCGTATCATCTAGATTTCTCACAAATAAAAAATTCTTTACAATATTTTTCAATAGTAGATTTTTCAAAAGTAAGATTCTTATTATTAGTATTTCATACATTCATTTTTATATCTCTCACCAATTCTGCTCTAAATTCTGGTACAAAATAATATAAAATTCATTGAATTTTTTTTCTTGATAATGAACAATTATTTGCCGCTAATTCGTTCTCTATATATTGTATTCATGCAATTTTTGATTGCATAGTCCTACTATCTATTTCATTCATAGCATCCCCAAATGGATCCTTGGAATATGAAGGTACATATACTGATTCCAAATATTCATTTTTCGATATATTTTCATCATATGTCTTTTGAAAAATGGAATATATTTCATTAGCCAAATCAAAACTAAAAATCTGACTTGGAATTCATATAAGAATTCAAATTCACAATATCAAAGCCGTTTTTATTTTATTTTGGTAATTGTACATTTTGTAATTTTTCTGATAAAGAATAAAATTTAGTAGTTATTGGTGATAAATGTTTATTTCTAAATTCTTTTACTTTTTCTTGATAAAGTAATAATCCGATATGTAATGGATAAGACATATTAAATTCTTCAAATTTACGCAATGTCTCCTCTGCTGCTTCAATTTGTAAATTAGAGTACCCCTGAAAATCAGTCACTCTAGATTGTAACATATCTTTTTCTTCTTTTACAGATGAATTATTTATTTTTGCTTGTACCCAATTTGAATAATATGAAACAAATATACGATAATTAATTATTTCATTATAAAACAATGTTTGAAATGGTAAATCTAAGCTAGTTCACTTTCATTGAGAACTATGTAATGCACAAGCAACAAAATCCATTCATACCATATTTCATGTTATTGGGCATTTAGATTCTTCTGCATTTTTTGCAAAAACTGAATTATTAAGCAATTTTAAACTCTCTAAAACTGTTTTGTAATATTGTTGATTGGAATCAATTACATCGACTGTTTCAGGAAACTTGGTTAAATATTTATCATCATTCATATCAAAATATCATGAAAGAAATGTTAATACTCTCTTATTTTTCTCACTTTGAAAACTTTCCGCAGAATCTATATGAAATACTTGCGCATACTTAATTTTGAACATATCAGACATCAAAGCTGAAAAGATTTCTGTAGCATATAGAGACATATCACAATCATCTAGACTTGGACTATCTTTTATATTACATTTATCTTGTCCATTTGACTTTTGTTGAAGTTTTAACACCTGAACAATATTTCATTTTAATCAAATAGAAAAATCAATTGGACCATTTTCACCTAAAAGTGAAGAACATAATGAATAAACAAAAAGTGATTGACGAGAATCAAAAGTTTGTCTCCAATCTCGACTATCCGTTAATATATTAGGTTTAGCATAATAAATTCTTCAAATATTTTGATTTCACTGCATTGATTTACAATATTGGGAAATCATGTCTCTAAACGTAAAATTAGATGATATCAATTTGCTTGATAATGTGTTGGTAAGAGAGGAAAAATTACACTTTTGAGCATAATCAACATCATTTGTTACACAATAGGGAACCGTATAATCATTTGAGGCTCTTTGACATGTTTGATCTTGTGTACAGGCATCAGTTTGCCGAGAAGACTCTCCTATTAAAGGCCACAATACCAACAACATTCATACAAATAGAATTGATTTATAATTTATACTCATCCAACTAATCTATAAAATAAAACAAATTTTTAAATTACTCTAATTAGCACATTGATAATTAACAATTTTTTCCAATTCTTTATCTAATAAATCTGACTTTTCGATTACTCTATCTAATTGATCTATCAATCATCTTATTTTTATTAATTCACTAGATAGATTACTAGCTTGAACATTCCATTCAGATTGATTATTTTCATTTTTTGTCAAATAATATATTTGCAAAAATTCAGCATCCATTTGAGATGAATATTCTGGATTAAAGCTAGTTCATCCTCAATATATAGCAAATCGTTCTTGCATTTTTTCCGATGTTGTCTGTTTTTTATCGATTTTATTTTTACTAGTTTCACCTAAATCACTATCAGTATTTCAACCCTGTTTTCTCAGTTCTTGTTTAACTTTTTTCATTCAGGTATCATTATTTATATATGGCAAATCTTTCTTTAATTTAAAATAATCATTACATGACCAATCATTTCCCCGATAAGATCTAATTTGAGCTAATTCATAATCTGAAATATCACAATCTTCAGTTGTCGATTTAGACGTTATCTCTCATCTTAACATAACATTTACTAATCTTTGAATTGCATTTTCTACATCTTTCCATCATTCTGTAAATGAATCCTTAGTTGCCTTGGATACTAAAGAATTGAAATGATGATTACATTTACCAAAAGTTCATCTATAATCATTTTTTAATTTTGATATAGCTTCATCACTAAATTTAAGTATAGGTGGATTACAATTTCCATCCTTAGATTTATTCATACATCCATAAAAAGTTTTCAATGCTCCTGCATCATATACGATAAAATGTTTCATAGCTGCATTCATCCATACCAAATCCCATATCACATGTGACATACTAACTTCACCATTTAAAGATGTCGCTTTTTCATCCAATAATCACAGGTCTTGATACTTTTTTACTACCTCATTAAATTGATCAACCATATTTCCATCCACAGGACGAGTTAAATTAATCTGTTTAGAACGAAAATACGCCACATCAAACAATGCTGATTCAATATCCAACATTGTCTTATAATCTCTCACAATAGGTCTATCTCTAAATAAAATTGCCAATCACTCTGTATTAGACTGGACAACAGAAACTGTCGTCAATAAAATTAACACTGCAGTTGTAGCTGCATTTGAAATTACTGACCTTGTTCCATTTCGCACGCTACTTGCAACTAAATCTAATGCATTAGGCAATGGTAAATTCAAAACTTGCTCACTAAATAGTCATCCTTTTCACATAGATACTTTGAAACGTCTCTCATTTATACTAGAACCCAACAAAACACCTCTCATTTCATTCTGAAAATCAAAATATAATGACATAGTTTCAGATGGTCAAGCACAGATTGAATTATCAGAATTACTTGCTTCTACATATAAAAAACCTGAACTAAAAGTTTGAAATATAATGACTAATATTATTAATATTATGTATTTTTTCTTCATCTAATGATGAAACCAAATAAAAACACATAATTATATTCACTCTTCTCAAAAAAGCAAAGAAGATAGCCAAAAATTTCAGATTTCAATTTGACTTTACTATGATTTAATATAAAGATTTCACTGAAAAATAAAATAAACGAAAAATAGCACTTCTACTGAAGTACTATTTTTCTAATAAGGTTCTACCACACACTTATATTATATATGTTTTTTATTATTTGTCAAGTTTTTTTAATAAAAATTATGTTATTAATTTTTTATAGGGATTGACTTTATTTATTTATTATAATTGAATTAATTAAACCAAAACAAAAAAATCATTATGGAAAGGAAAAATTTAAACAACTTAAAAGGGGGTTATAAGTTCATAATCTCCATAATTAATGGAATTAAAGAATCGTTTAACAAAAAAAAAGAAAAAAGAACAAAACAGAGAACTGAATCTCTTCGAAAAACTTCCGAAATAATTCAAAAAATGGTGGATGAAATCCCACACCCTCCAAAAAGTGAGGATGATATAGAAAGAGATTTTATATATCACTTATATTTATCTCCAGAAGGATCCATAAGCGAATCTGGTTTCTCAAAAACCAGATTTGAAAAAGAAGCGCTTGTCGGATTTTTAAATATATCTGGCGATACATACCGTCTCACCACTAATGGTAGAGAAAGTATTAAAAACTTGTACACCCTTTATGTATTATCATCTTAAAAATATTTGGAGAACCTCGGGGTTCTCCATTTTTCTATTTTATAGTATAAATACAAAAATTTTTGTAAATTTTATAAAAATTTTTTTTAAAATCAGATTGTTTTATTTTCTTGGATTTATATAAATAAAGAACTTGTTAATATTTAACAAGATAGAGATTTATATTTAATATAAATAAGTACTATGTTTGACCGATTAACTAATTTGATTTGATGAGACTACAATCAAAAACAAATTAATACATTACGACCTATTGTGAATAAAATCAATGAACGATACGAAAAATTTGAAACTCTTTCTGATGATGAGATTAAAGCTAAAACCCCTGAATTTAAAGAAAGACTAAATAAATGAGAGACACTAGATGATATTCTTCCAGAAGCTTTTGCAGTTGTAAAACAAGCATGTAAAAGAATGGTTGGAGATACTTACGATGTAAAGTGAGAAAAACAAACATGGAATATGATTCCTTATGATGTTCAGCTTTTATGAGGAATCATTCTCCATCAAGGAAAAATTGCCGAGATGAAAACATGAGAATGAAAAACTCTTGTGGCTGCTGCTCCTGTATATTTAAACGCATTATCCGGAAACTGAGTACATGTAGTAACTGTTAATGATTACCTTGCATCTCGTGATGCCCAATGGATTTGATATTTATATCAATGGTTGGGATTAAGTGTAGGAAGCGTAGTTAAGTGAACTCCTCTAACAAAGAGAAGGGAAGAGTACTCAAAAGATATCACTTATGTTGAAAATTCAGAATTATGATTTGATTATTTGAGAGACAATTTAGTTCAGACAATGGAAAGAAGAAATCTGATTTGGAGACCTTTGAATTTTGCTATTGTGGACGAAATAGATTCCATCTTGATTGATGAAGCCAGAACTCCATTAATCATTTCTGAAGCTAGAGAAGAGCCAACAGAAAAGTACACATATTACGCAAATATTGTAAATGCCCTCACTCCATGTAGCGGAAAAAAGAAAGTAAGTAAATGACTTTTGAACGAATTGATAAATGATGAACCAAAAGATCAAGAAGAAGATGGAGATTATTATATCGATGAGAAAACTAAAACAGCTTCATTAAGCGGAAAATGAATTGCCAGACTTGAACAGTTATTAAACGTTGAAAATCTCTATAAAGATTTCTGATTTGAAGAAATTCATCATATCGAAAACGCATTAAGAGCTAAAGCTGTTTATATTAGAGATGTAGATTATATTGTTTCAAACGGTGAAGTGCTAATCGTCGATGAACATACTGGTAGAACGATGCCATGAAGAAGATTCAGTGAATGACTTCATCAAGCCATTGAAGCTAAAGAAAATGTACAAATTCAACGTGAATCTCAGACTATGGCTACAATTACTTATCAGAATTTTTTCAAACAATATAAAAAATTGGCTGGTATGACTGGTACTGCCGCTACTGAAGCTGAGGAATTTCAAAAGATTTACGAATTGGAAGTAGTTATTGTACCTACAAACAAACCAATTCTTAGAGTAGACAAACATGATAAAGTCTATTATAATCAGCAGATTAAATGGAAATTTGTAAAAGATTATATCAAATTTTACCATGAAATCTGACAACCAATTCTTATCTGAACTGCAGATATTGCTACATCTGAATATGTTTCTCGTATTCTCGAAAAAGATGCAATTACTCACTATGTTTTGAATGCAAAATTCCACGAACAAGAAGCTCATATCGTAGCTAATGCTGGTAAATATCAATCAGTTGTGGTAGCTACAAATATGGCCTGACGTGGAACCGATATCAAATTGGAAGAGGGACTGAATGAAAAAATGGCGGCTAATTATGCTAAGTGGTGTGCCAAACAAATTAAAAATCAGATTGCTGTAAAGATTAATATATATTCAAGAAAAGAATACGAATTAACAATCGATTGATTAAAAAATCAATTCTGATTAGAAAATGATGATATTGTAAAAGCTGAAAAATCAAGTATTTCAAAAGATGGAGTGAAGATTAATATTCAAATAAATAGTAAAAAGAAAGAACAGACTGATATTTTCGCAAGAATTACATTAGACACTGAATGAACCAAAGACTCTGTAGAGAAAGATTTCCATTATGGATTATTCATTCTTTGAACAGAGAAACATGAATCTAGAAGAATTGATAATCAGCTACGTGGACGTGCTGGTAGACAGTGAGATCCTGGAGTTTCTGTTTTTTTTGTAGCTTTGGATGATACTTTAATGAGAAAAATGTGATGAGAAAGAATTCAAGCTATGGCATGAATGCTTCTTTCAAAGGAAGATCTAGCCAATCTTGAATTAACTCAAAAACAATTTACGTCTGCAATTACGAGATCTCAAAAAGAAATTGAAGCTTGGCATTTTAGTACCAGAAAACATTTATTTGACTATGATTCTGTAATTGATAAACAAAGAAAGAGAATTTATTTCACTAGAGATAGTATTATTGAAGCAAACGAAGATGAAGAAAAAAAATCTGAACGACTAAAAACAGCTAAACAACAGTTTATGCTAGACTCTCAAGAGATTTTAAACAATCAAATTTCCACAGCAGAAGCTACATGACAAAGTATTGGAGATTTATTATTAGTTTTAAATAAAGAATTTTGATTAGAAATTGATGCAAAACAAAAAGCTGAATATGAACAGATGGATTATAAAACTTTGGCTAATAGCTTAGACTGTAGATTGGTAGAATATTTCACTAAAACTTGGGAAAAATATGATCAAAATCTACTTTTCAATATTATTAGAGATATAAATTTACAAGTAATTGATAAACTTTGGGTAGCTCATATCGATGATATGCAATATTTAAAAGACAAAGTTGGATTTATGGGATATGCACAGATGGATCCACTTATAGTTTACAAACAGGAATCTTTTGAAAAATTTGAACTTTTATTACAAAATATAAAGAGCGATACTACAACAAAATTAATGAGAATTGATTATCGTAGAGTTGCAGAAGAACAAGAAATGCAAAACCAATTATTTGAAATGGTTCAGGATAACCCAGAACTAATGGAGAAATTAAAACAAGCAAGCAAACAATTCTGATGAAGAGTTCCTGTTCAGATTTCTAAAAAAGATGGTAAAGTAATTATTCAAACATGAAAAAACACTCCATCTCAAACAAACAACGATTCAAGAAAAATGTTATTTGAAGATGAGGATGGAATTGAAGTTTTTGAAGCTGATGATATAAACCAAAAAAATATAAGTGAATGAGTGATATTACCAACAAGAAAAAAAGTGAGACCAAACGATCCATGTCCTTGTGGAAGTGGTAAAAAGTACAAAAAATGTCATTGAATTAGTGAAGAGAAATAAAAATTTTGTCTGTTTTTGAATAAATTTATGCTAAAAGAATTTGTGAAAGAGACAGTGAAAATATTGATAAATAGACCTAGAATTATTAGGTTAGCGCTTTTGACGTCATATTCTTATACTTTTTATCAGATTTATTGAATTATCTATTTTATAAATTGAATTGTAAATATTCAATATAATACATGAATTGATGTATCTAATGCTCTTTTATACTTTGTGAATGCTATACAAAGATTTAATATAGTATGATTAATAGTAGCAATTGCTATAATATTTTTGGCATGAATTTCTATATTCTGACCAATATGAAGACAAGCACTGTTATATAGTATTGATGATGAAAATATGAAATCTGGTAAAGCTTTTATAAAATGATGGAAAAAATGGTGAATAATGGCTGAATTTGGATGAGTCAGTATGTGGTGATTGAATATGCGATCTGTATTCATTTTTTCGGTTAGATTTTGGATGTTATGATATTTAAATAATCCGGTTATAAAATTAGTATTTATAATATGGATTATTTGTGTCCTTGCAAAAACTGTATTATGGCCTTATGTAAATTATTATATTGTACTTAAAGATTGCTCAGCTTGGGATGCTGTAATCAAAAGTATGAGTCTAACTTTTTCCAATTTATGATTAACTTTAAGATGACTATTAAGACAAGCTGTGATTAGGTGCAGGTTTTTATTAAATTCTTGTATAGCAATTTGAATACCTTTGATAATAATGGTATGATGTGTTCATCTAAATATTATTAGTAATTCTATTGTAGAAATCTTAGCTTGGATATTGATCTCTGTATGATTGTTTATTTTTATATATTTAGAGGCTATATTTAAGGCTTTTGACTATACATATTGGTATAAAATATTTTTGGAAGCAGAAAGACGCAATAATCTAAAATAATTTATTCTTTGATATGTAATAATGTATATCTATATAGTATCACTTTTTCCGGAAATATTTGATTCTTTTTTTTCAACTTCTCTACTCAGAAAAGCACAAGAAAAAGATATTCTGAATATAAAATTTTGCAATCCTAGACAATTTTGTACAGATAAGCACCAACAAATCGATGATGAAATTTATGGGTGATGAGCTTGAATGCTTATCAAAGCTCAACCAATAATCGATGCCGTAGAAAACATCATAAAGAACAATAATTTAAAACATTCTGATTTTAAAATTCTTTTTCCATCTCCTGCTAAAGAGATTTTCACTCAAAAAAATGCATATACATATTCAAAACAGGAGCACTTAATTTTCGTATGCTGAAGATACGAATGAATAGATTATCGTCGAGAATTATACATGCAGAAACATTATCCACAACAATTCGAAAAAATTTCACTCGGACAGTTTATTCTCCTATGATGAGAAGTGGCGACCATGACTATGATTGAATCAATAACCAGACTTATTCCTTGAGTAATTAAAGAATCTGAAAGTTGGCAAAATGAAAGTTATTCTCTAAAGGAAAATATGCAGAATTTAGAAGAACCTAACTATACTAGACCTGAAATTGTAGAATGATTTGCCGTACCAGAAGTATTATTAACAGGCAACTCTGATGAAATCAAAAAACGAAGAGAAAGTAATACTATTAAGTAAATTTCTTTGATAAATATTACAATATAAATCATACTTTTTGGTACACTTCTTGAACTTTTTTCTCTGCTATATTAGAAACAGATTCCTTTCATTTTTTTAGTAATTTAATGATTTCTTCATCACTAATTTCTGAATAAGCTTTTTGAATTGGAACTAATGTATCACGAATCTTTTCAAAAAGATAATCCTTAGCTTCTTTGAAACTTAGTCAGCCTTTTAAATATCTAGATCTAAGAACTTCATCTTCTTCTGGAGTGAGAAATAATTTACAAAGATTATATACATTACACTCATCTGGATTCTTTGGTTCCTCTACTGTTTGAGTAGATGTTGGAATTTGTTTTACTCTTTTTAGAACTGTTTTTTCATCATCAAGAAGTCAAATATAATTATTGTATGATTTAGACATTTTACGTCAATCACTTCAAATTATCGTAGCTACTCTATTATCAATTAAAGGCTCTGGAATTTTGAAAGTATCACCATATTCCCTATTAAATTTTTCTGCAAAATCTCTAGCATATTCTACATGCTGTTTCTGATCTTTCCCAACTGGCACATAATCAGCATCATAAATTAAAATATCTGCAGCCATCAATATTGGATAATTGAAAGTTCATACACTAATAGTTCAAGCATTTCATTTGGCAAGAGCTTCTTTATATGAATGCATTCTTTCCATAGTTCACATAATTGTCAGACATGAAAACACCCAATTTAATTGAGCATGAGCTGGAATGTCTGCAGGATTATAAATATAATACCTATTTAAATCTGCTCCACATGCAGCATAAAGTTTTACAATATTTATAGAATTTTGCCTAATAGCATTTCCATCATGAAGTGCCGTGAGAGCATGCATATTTGCAAGAAAAAGAAAAATCTCAGCATCAGGATTATCATTTGCCATTTTTAGAAAAGGAACAATAGCTCAGAAATAATTCCCTAAATGGAGCTGATTATCTGTTGGCTTTAATCATGTTAATATTCTTTTTGACATAGAATTTCATTTTGAATAGTAAAAACTAGTATAATAGTAGAAAATTCTGATTTTTTTTCAAGTTTAGATTCTAAATGTATTGCGAAATTATAATTTCGTTACATAATCATCAATAATCAGCCGTAAAATTTGCGAAATTTATATAAATAAGTATAATAATATGCGTTGATATTTTATTATCATATAAATATTTGATGAGAGTAATGTTTCCACAACATATAAAAAAATGATTCTTTTCTTGAGCTGCTTTTTCTATTATGGGTTTTTCAATCAGTTTTATTCAGTTGATAGTTTTAGCAATATGAGTTGTTTGTGCACTATGAACATTTTCAGCTCTAAGTAATTCTTGATCAAAATGAGCTTGATTAGTCCTTGCTATCATAATTTTTCTAATTTTTTTGGTTATAGCATTCTTTAATCAATCAGAATTAAGTTTGTTGGCTTTTATTGCAAAGAAAGTCAGGGACTCTTTTTTTGATGTACAAAAAAAATTTCAAGTAAACTATACAAAAGATAGTCCAACTGAAATTGTAATCGCCAAATCAAAACAGGAAAAATGAAAACAAAGAATCGAAATTAAGTGAGATCTTGATATTGAAAAACTTTCTCAAATCGATAAATGATGAATTTTATAATATTTTAAATCAAAAAATAATATTGCAAACGAAACAATTTTTCCTATATGTAAAATAGTTGGAAAATCAAATTTCTATTTATTTTTCTTTGATGTTTTCCTTCCATCATTGAAAATCCTGAGACATTTCTTGTTTTTTTTGCTCTCGTTTTTGTTTTAGTTCCTTCCACATAGTAGTGATTGAAAAGATGTAAAAGCTGAATCAAATTGCTGCTGAAAATAATTATTTCACTGAGATTTTGGGTCAGTTTCAATGATTTTTAGCATTTGAGGAAGATGATTTTTAGCATTTGAGGAAGATGATTTTTATTGAGATTTATAAATATTTTGTAGAATTGTCCGTTGATTGGAGTCTGCTCAATGCCATTATCTCTAATATAGTTCATAATCGCTCTTCTGATTTGATTTCTGGTCGTAGCGTTTTTGCTAAGTTTGACTCAGATATGGCAAGAAATCTGATTGAATTCTCTATTGGGATATTGTTTGACTCGCCGAAATCAAAATATTCCTTTGGTGCAATACTGTCTTTTTTTAGTCAGATAACGAACATCTTTGGTCCTCAGGCGGAATTTATGCTTAATCAAAATATATCAAAAACATGTAAAATTTCCATATCTATCTTAGATTATAAAAATTTAGTTT
>JAEEGL016502318.1_pt1 | contig 13737 bp, 8 predicted proteins | sample 9134231 | NCBI WGS metagenome assembly JAEEGL01 (sample SAMN16246548, study PRJNA631951) | gut metagenome | biome: gut microbiome; feature: rumen; material: fiber-attached | host: Bos | place: Iran: Karaj | collected 2018-10 | reverse complement strand
TAAGCCATGAGGCGCAGAAGCGCGCCCTCCAGGACCTGGTTCTGGGGGCCGGCGCGGAAATCCAGTTCCACACCTTCTGTGCCGACACCATCATGGAGGGCGACCGCGTCGCCGGAGTCGTCACCGAAAGCAAGTCGGGACGCGAGGCGATTCTCGCAAAGGTCGTTGTCGACGCCACCGGAGACGGCGACGTGGCCTACCGGGCCGGCGCGGAGTTCCAGCTCGGCCGCGAGGGCGACGGCGTCATGCAGCCGGTAACCTTGATGTTCCGCATCGGGGGCGTCGATTACTCCCGCGCAATCTTCCCGCCCGGATTCGAGTCCTACGTCGATGTGCCGAAGGGCGAAATCCAGGCGCTTGGCAAGAGCCATCTGCCGTTCCCCGCCGGACACGTCCTCCTCTACCGCACGCGCCTTCCCGGCGAAGTCTGCGTGAACATGACCAACGCCATCGACATCGACGGCACGGACGTACGCGACCTGACCAAGGCGGAAATTATCTGCCGACGCCAGATGGACGCCATCGTCGCCTTCCTGCGCGAATACGCCCCCGGCTACGAAAAGTGCTACGTCGTGACTTCGGCGTCAAATGTCGGCGTCCGCGAGACCCGCCATTTCAAGGGACTCTACACGCTTACGCCGGAGGACATCGTCGAGGCGAAGGTCTTCGACGACTGGATCGCCGTGCGCAACTACTTCAACTTCGACATCCACAACACCGTGGGCAACGGGCTCGACGCCAATGGGGCGCAGGCCAAGTTCCGCGCAAAGGGCGAATACACGATACCCTACCGCTGCATCGTGCCTGAAAAGATCGACGGCCTGCTGCTTTCGGGCCGCAACATTTCGGGCTCGCACAAGGCGCACTCCAACTACCGGGTGATGGCAATCTGCCTCAACATCGGCTACGGCGCAGGAGTCGCGGCGGCGCTCGCCGCGAAGAGCGGACGCCAGCCCCGCGAGGTCGACGCCGCCGAAATACAGAAGGTGCTGCGCGCCGCCGGCTTCGAGCCGTAGGGAATCATGGACATGCATCTCGTACACGAATTCATTCCTTCCGGAAACAACGGGCGCAACAGCGAAGGCGCCTTCGCCCGTCTGCCCTCGGGGCGCATCCTCTTCGCCTACAGCCGCTTCATGGAAAGGGGGGGCGGCGACAACGGCCGCAGCGACATCGCCCTCTCATACTCCGACGACGAAGGCGAAACCTGGAGCAAGCCCCGCATCATCGTTCGGGCGTCGACATTCGACGTCAAGAACGTGATGAGCGTTTCGAAAGCCGTTCAGCGCGACGGACGCCTTGGCTTCTACTTCATGATCAAGGAGGAAAACGGGACCTCCTCGATGGGTCGCGCCCTTACGGCCGATGGCAGGACCTTCGAAATCTCCCGCTGCCGTCTGAATGGTCCGGCCAACTACTATGTCGTCAACAACGACCGCCTTTTGCGCATGCCCGACGGCCGTCTGGCCTTCCCCGCCGGACGCCACGGCGCCGGACTGACCGAGGACGGCCGCCTCACGTTTGAGAGCATGTCCGTCACCATGGTCTTCGTGTCGGACGACGACGGCGCCACCTTCTCGCCCCTTCCATTCCGCATCACGATTCCCACGCTCGTCTCGCCGGCCGACAAGTGGTGGAGCATGACCCCGAACGCCGGCATGCAGGAGCCCGGCCTCATCTTCCTCAAAAACGGCACGGCCTGGCTTTGGGCCCGCACCGGCGCCGGCGCCCAGTACGAATGCTACTCGTCCAACGGCCTCGCGACCTTCTCGCCCCCCGCCCCTTCGCCAGTCTTCACAGGTCCCTGCTCTCCGCTTGAGGTGGAGCGCGACGAGTCGACCGGCGTTCTCTACGCGGCCTACAATCCGTTCCCCACCTATCCGGGGCGCGAATACGACCCCTTCTCGTGGGGGCGCACGCCCTTCGTCATCCGCAAAAGCGCCGATGACGGGCGTACCTGGTCGAAGCCCGTCGTCATCGAGGACGACCCCTCGCGGGGCTATTGCTATCCCGCCCTCTTCTTCACGAAGGACAACGCCCTGCTGATTGCCTATTGCCGCGGCGGCCATGAATGTGCGAACTGCCTCTGCCGTCTTGGCATCATGAAAATCGCCCTGTCGGAGATCTGAGGCTCCGCGTTATGACCTCAAGCGACCCCATCTTCTCGCCTGCCCTTTTCTGGCTGTGGAACGACAGGCTTGACGCGGAATCCCTTTGCGCCCAGCTGGAGGACATGTACGCGCACGGGCTGCGCAACGTTTGCATCCATCCCATCCCGAAAGGATTCCGCAACAGCTTCCCGACGGAGATGGCGCCGGACTACCTGACGGCGGACTACCTCGACGTCGTCGCCAAGGTCGTCCGCCGCGCAGGTGAGTTGGGGATGCACGCCTACCTCTACGACGAGGGCGGCTGGCCCTCCGGCAGTGCCTGCGGCTTTGTCGCCGCCTCCGATCCGGAAGGACGGTTTGCGCCACGGGAAATCGCGCCTGTCGCGGATGGGACTTTGGCCATTCGTGTGCGTCCTTACGCCAAGGGATCTGCGGCCTATCCCTCCGTCATCGAACGCGGCACGACGCAGCGCTTTCTTGACCTCACGCACGAGGTCCTTGCGAAGCGCCTTGGTGGCGACATTGGCACAACCATGCGCATCGCCTTCACGGACGAGCCGGACGCACCGCGTGACAATCCGGGCCAAGCCCTCGCCTGGACGGCGGACTTCGCCGACGAGTTCCGCCGCCGCAAAGGCTACGACATAGCGCCGTACATCCCCGCACTCGTTGCGGACAAGGAGTGGACGGATGAGTCGCTTGCGCAACTCAGAATCGACGTGCTGGACGTCAGGGCCGACCTCTTCGTGGAGCGTTACCTTTTGCCGATTCGCGACTGGTGCCGTGCGCGCGGCATGATGTCCGGCGGCCACGTCAACAACGAGGACATTCCCGAACGTGCGGCCGAACTCGGTCACGGCAGCCTTCTGCGCAGTCTTCGTGCCATGGATGTGCCAGGCGTGGATGTCATCTGGCGCCAGCTCTTCCCCGCGTCGGGCATGGAACCTGCGCGGGCCAATCCCTTCCCGCGCTACGCGGCGTCGGCCATGCACCAGAACGGCGGGCGCTTCGCCCTTTCGGAATCCCTCGCCATCTTCGGCGATTCCGTCTCGCCCGCGCAGATGAAGTGGGTCGTCGATTTCGAGATGGTGCGCGGAATCAACCTCTTCATCTTTTCCGCCTGCGCCATGTCCAACGCGAAACACTGGATGACGCTCTTCGAGCCGCACTTCTGCCCGGATGCGCCGTTCTGGGATTTCCTGCCGCATTTCTTCAGCTATGTCGAGCGCACCAGCCGCTTCCTCTCGCAGGGCCGTCCGGGCGCGGAGATTGCGGTGCTGCTGAACACCCGCGCCTTCTGGGCGGGAAAGATGCCGCGAGACGCGGCGGCGGAGGCCCATTACGCAGTCTCCCGCGAACTTGACGCGCTGAACTGCGACTACGACTTCACCGAGGACCGCGAACTTGCCGCCGCTGAAATCGAGGCTGGCGGGAGACTGCGGATTGGCGCAATGGCCTACCGTGCAGTCATTTTGCCGAGCGAGGCCTTCATGATGCCGGAGGCAAAGGAGGTGCTTGCCCGCTTCGAATCGGCGGGCGGCATCGTCGTGCGGGGAACGGACCTTTCACGTGTGCCGAGAACGTTGCGTGTCACCGGCGAAGGGTCGCGGGCAATCCGTGTGATGAAGCGGATTGACGGAGCGCGACACATTTGGTTTGTCGTAAACGAAGATTTGGAGGAGCGGGCCGTCGAGTTGGCCTTTTCGGAGAAAGGGCGCGTCATCCGTTACATTCCGGAGCGTGATGCATTTGAACTTGCCGGGGCCAAAGAGGGGATTGTGCGCCGCACCTTTGGCGCCGGCGAGGCGGCAATCTATGTGACGGGCGACGATGCGGCGGCCGCGACGAGCGCCTCCCTCCCGGGTGCGGCGGCCGCGACGAGCGCGGCCCTCCCGAAGTCAATTGCACTGGCCACCGGGTGGACGATTCGTCCGCTCGTTGAGCATGTGGCCGGGAAAGCGGAGTTCGAGATAAGGCCGTGCAAAGACGGGGCGCGGCCCGTTTCGCTTGGCGACTGGCGCGAAGTCCTAGGCGAGACATTCTGCGGAAAGGTGCTCTACAGCGTCGCGTTCGACTCGGATGCCGATGGCGATGCCCTGTTGGACCTGGGCGAGGTGAAGTGGTGCGCGGCGGCGCGGCTCAACGACGAAGACCTCGGGGCGCGCTTCTTCGGGCCCTTTCGCTGGCCGGTGAAGATCAGGAAGGGGCGCAACGTCCTGGAAGTCACAGTCGCGAACCTGCTGGCCAGCCAGGTCGGCGACGATGCGATTCGCGACAGGATCCTTCGCGACTATCAGCCCAACGGACGATACGACCAATTCCTGCGCCCCTTCGACAGGCTGAATCACGAAAGCGGCCTCTTCGGCCCCGTCACCCTCCTCTTCGCATAAGGCCTATTCCCCGTTCTCCTCTTCCCTCTCCCCTAAAACACGCAACTCAGCATCGCGAGGAAGCTGCGGCCGCAGGCGGGGTAGTAGTAGGCGCCGCTGAAGTCGGACCAGCCGGCGAAGTCGCAGTAGTCGCGGTCGAAGACGTTGTCCAGGGCAAGCGTGAGCTTCCATCCCTCGGCCCATGACGGTTCGTAGCTGAGATCGAGGCCGAAGACCGCGTAGGACGCGAGTTCGCCGTTGTCGTTGGCGAAGTCGCCGACAAGTTTCTGGGCGCTGGCGAAGCGGAAGGAGCCGCCGACTTCAAGGTCGTCCCAGAGCCAGACGCCCGCGCCGGCGCCGATGCGGTGGAGGGGAACGCGGGGCACGTCGTTGCCGTGGTACTGCCCGCCGGCGAATTCCGCCTTGACGAGTCCGTAGCGGACATAGGCCTCCGCGACCTTGTCGCGCTTCCACGAAAGGCCCGTGTCGAGGCCGAGGCGGCGCGTCCGTGCCGGACTGTTGCAGTTGTAGCCGTTCCAGCCCCAGGCGCCTTCGCTTGCGTGGGGATTGTAGAAGATTTCGTCATCCATCCACATGGCGAAGGCGTCGGCGTCGAAGGTAAATTCCTCGTCGAGGTGCCACTCCGTGCCGAGGTCGACCGAGTAGCCGGTCTCCGGCTTGAGAAGCTTGCCGTTTTCGGTGTAGTTCATTTCGTCGCAGAAAGGGGAGCGGTGGAAGCGCGTGGCGCGGGCGAATGTCTTCACCGCGTCCGACGGACGGTAGACCAGGCCGAGTTCGCCGTCTCCCATCCAGTCCTCGCTGTCGGTGTCGACAAGTCCCTGATAGTGCGTCCAGCGGTTGCGGATGGTCTCCCCGCGCGCCCCGGCGACGACGGCGAAGTCCTCCTCCAGCCAGTACTCCTCGTGCGCGAAGAGGGCGGCGCGGAAGCGGTCGAAGTGGTAGTGGGGGTTGTTGTAGCCGGAGCGGTCGTCGATGTTGTCGCGGTCATAGCGGAAGTCGGCGCCGAGCGTGAACTTGCTCGCGGCGCCAAAGATCTCCTTTTCGCTCACGTAGCGCGGCGAAAGGGCGGCGCCGTAAAGCGCGTAGTCGTTGGCGTAGCCGTAGTCGCCCCAGTGCGCTTTGCGGTTCTGGTGCGAGAATGACCCGTCGAGATAGAACCACTGCGCGTCCTCGAGGAGGAATTTCGAGTCGAGGCCGAGGCCGCAGTTCCAGATGCGGCTCCAGTCGTCAAAGTGCGCCGCGGCCTTGCGGTCGGCCTTCCACTCCTCAAGGGAAAGCGCGCCGGGAAGTTCGTAGAAGGCGTTCTGGTAGTGGGCGCGTAGGCCGAGCGTCGAGCCGCTGTCGTAGTTCTGGCGCACGCCGGCGTCAACCGTATGGATGCCGTAGCCGCTTCGACTGCGGTAGCCGTCGGAACGGACGTAGTCGTAGGCGCCGGCGTACTGGACGCCCTTCTGCTCGTCCCCGCCCTTCGTGGCGGCATTTGCGGCAAAGGCCCCCTGGGAACCGCCGCCGGCGGAGAAGCGCGTGCGGCTTTCGTAGTCGCGCGCGTCCGTCGAGATGTTCACGACGCCGGCGACCGCGCCGTCGCCGTAGAGGACGGGGCTGGGCCCGCGCAGAATCTCCACGCGCGCTACGTTGGCCAAGGGCACGCGCATGAGGTTTGGCGCCACGAGGTCCACGTTGTTCAACTCCTCGCCGTCGACGATGACCTTGACGCGGCCGAAGGCGTTTTCGCCGAAGCCGCGCATGGCGATTTCGGACTGGATGGGGTTCGCGTTGAGGCGGTGGATGTCGATGCCGGCCTTCTTCTCGAGGAGATCGGGGAGGTCACGGGCGCCGCTGGCGGCGATTTCCGCCGCGTCGAACGTCTGGACGGCAACCGGCATGTCGGCCTTGTCGTCCTCGATGCGCGAGGCGTAGACGGTGATGCGGATCGGTTCCTCCTGGGCGGCGAGGCAGAGCGCGCAGGGAATGAGGCACAGCAGTGACTTCTTCATGGTCGAAACTCTTTCAGCTGAACGAATAAAGTGCCTTCTAGTGTATCATGAAGCGCAGGAACGGGCTTGAAATGTGCTATAATGAATCGTTCGCCATACTTGTTGAAAAAGGACTGACCATGAAGATCAAGGAGATTCTGGAGAGAGGACGGCCTGCGGTTTCGTTCGAGGTCTTTCCGCCGAAGGCCGACGCGCCCTTTGAGCCCATCCAGCGCGCGGTCGCGCGACTGGCGCTTCAGCGCCCGTCCTTCATGTCCGTGACCTACGGCGCGGCCGGGAACGCCCAGGTCAACACCGTGGCGATCGCCTCGTTCGTGCAGAGCCTTGGCGTAAGCGCCCTCGCGCACCTGACGTGCGTGACAGCGTCGCGCGACAGAATCGCGGACGAGGTCGCCGCCCTCCATGCGGCAGGCGTCGAGAACGTCCTTTGCCTGAGGGGGGATGCGCCCAAGGAGGGCGCCGCGCCTTCCCCCGGCGATTTCGCCCACGCGGTCGACCTCGTACGGGTGCTCAAGCCCGAGGGCTTCTGCCTCGGCGGCGCCTGCTATCCCGAGCGCCACCCTGACTGCGAACACATGGAGGATGAGATCGCGTTCCTCAAGGAGAAGGTCGACGCGGGCCTCGACTTCGTCACGACGCAAATGTTCTTCGACAACAACATCTTCTACCGCTATCTCGCCAAACTCCGCAGCCGGGGCGTGACCATCCCCGTCCTCGCCGGCATCATGCCCGTCGCCAACGGCCGCCAGATCGCGCGCATCTGCCGTCTTTCCGGCACCTATCTGCCGAGCCGCTTCAAGGCCGTCGTGGACCGTTTCGGCGACAACCCCGCCGCCATGCTCGACGCGGGCGTCGCCTACGCCACGGAGCAGATTGTCGACCTTTTCGCCAACGGCATCAACGCCGTCCACCTCTACACCATGAACCGCCCCGAAGTCGCCGAGCGCATCATGGCGAACCTGAGAGGGATCGTGGTCAGTGACGAGTGACGAGTGACGAGTGACGAGTGATGGGTGACGAGTGATGGGTGACGAGTGCAAGATGCAAGTGAAACCCCTCGCCATAGATTTGAACGAAGTTGCGCTTTACCTTCGATTGGGTACGCAGAAGCTTGATGCCCCGCTTGCCGACAAAATGGCTTCAATGCGTGAGACTGCGCTCAAGGTGATCCGTCCCGCGCGCATCTGGCGGCGGATCGGGTGGCCCAAGACCGACGGCACCTTCGGCGCCTCCCTGAAGCTGGCGCGCCATCTCGCCGGATGCCATGCCGCCTATCTCGTGTGCGGGACGCTCGGCACGGGCTTCGACGCCCTTCTGCGCCGCGTTTCCGTCATGTCCGGGGCCGACGCCCTCGTGCTTCAGGCCGTCGGAACCGCAGCGGTCGAGGAATGGATGGATTGCGTGGAAAACGAAATCCGCGCCGAACTCGCCCCGGGCGAAACGCTCGTCCGCCGCTACTCCCCGGGCTACGGCGACTTCCCCCTTGCGGCCCAGCGCGAACTGCTGGGCCTTCTCGACGCGCCCCGCACCGTCGGCGTCTCGCTGACGGACACCCTGCTCATGGCGCCTTCAAAGTCGGTCAGCGCCGTCATCGGCGTAAAACGGGAGTCTGATTCATGATCCTCGACGAACTTGCCAACGGTCCGCTTCTCCTCGACGGCGCAATGGGGACGCAGCTGCAGGCGCGCGGCCTTCAGCCCGGCGAAACGCCGGAACTCTGGAACCTGACGCACCCGGACGAAATCCGCGCCATCCATGCGGCCTATTTCGAGGCCGGAGCGCGCGTTGTCTACACCAACACCTTCGGCGCCAACGGCGCCAAATACCACGCCGACGCCCCCCTGGCGGACGTCATCGCCGCCGGCGTCAAACTCGCCCGCGAGGCGGCCCGGGAGGGCCCCGCTTGTCGGGGCCGCCGCTTTGTCGCCCTCGACATCGGCCCGACGGGCCGCCTGCTCAAACCGGCCGGCGATTTTGAGTTCGACGCCGCCTACGACGCCTTTGCCGAACAGGTGCGCATCGGCGCGCAGGCCGGGGCGGACCTCGTCGTCATCGAGACGATGGCCGACGCCTACGAACTGAAGGCCGCCGTTCTCGCCGCGAAGGAAAACGCCGACCTTCCCGTTTTCGCAACCGTGGCGCTCGGAAGCGACGGCAAACTCCTGACTGGCGCGGACGTCGACTGCGTCGCCGCCCTCCTAGAGGGACTCCGCGTTGACGCGCTCGGCTTCAACTGCGGTTTCGGCCCCGAAAAGATGCTCCCCTGCGTGCAGCGCCTGGCGTCGCTCACGACGCTTCCCATCATCGCCAAGCCCAATGCCGGGATGCCGCGTGTCGAAAACGGCAGGACGGTCTACGACCTGGACCCCGAAGCCTTCGCGAAGGGCGTCCTGGCGCTCATCGAAGCAGGTGCCTCTATCGTGGGCGGCTGCTGCGGGTCGACGCCGGCGCACGTTGCGGCGCTGAGCGCCGCAACGTGCAGTTCTCGGTTCTCGGTTCTCGGTTCTCGGTCCGAAATAGACAACCTCGCGCGCCAGCGCACAACTTCGTGCGGCAACGCCGCGCCCAACCTCGCCGCGTCAGCGGCCCAACTTCGCGCGCCAGCGCCAAACTTCCAGCAAACCGTCATCACTTCCGGTTCGCGCGCGGTGGAAATCCCCTTCGGCGACTCGATCATCATCGGGGAGCGGATCAATCCGACCGGCAAGAAACGCCTTCGGGCCGCCCTTTCAGAAGGCGATACGGCCTATGTGCTTCGCGAAGCCGTTTCGCAGGCAGAAGCCGGAGCCCACGTCCTCGACGTCAACGTCGGAGTTCCGGGACTCGATGAGCCCACCGTCCTTGATGCGACAATGCAGGCAGTGCAATCGGTCACGGACCTGCCGCTCCAGCTCGATACATCCGACCCGAAGGCCCTTGAGCGCGCGATGCGCCACTACAACGGCAAGCCGCTGGTGAACTCCGTGAACGGCAAGGAGGAGTCGCTTTCCGCCGTCCTGCCTCTTGTGGCGAAATACGGCGGCGTTGTTGTGGCCCTCACGCTTGACGAGAACGGCATTCCGCCGACGGCGGAGGGGCGCCTCGCCATTGCGCGGAAGATTCTTAAGCGCGGTGAGGAGTATGGCCTCAAGCCCTCTGACTTTCTGATTGACGTTCTCTGCCTCGCCGTCAGCGCGGAGGCGCAAAGCGGCAATGTTATTCTCGATTCGCTGCGCCGTGTCCGTGATGAACTCCATTGCCGCACCTGCCTCGGGGTGTCGAACATCTCCTTCGGCCTTCCTTCTCGTCCACGTCTCAACGCGGCCTTCTACACCATGACGCTAGGAGCGGGCCTCTCGGCGGGGATCGTCAATCCGCTTTCCGACGAGATGATGACGGCCTACCGGGCCTTCCGTGCGCTCACGGCCCGCGACGACCACTGCTCGGCTTGGGTTGAAATCGAAAGCCAGAGGCAGACTGTTGCAGTGACGAGTCCGACATTCAAAGCGCCTGCGGCGATTGACAGTTCGGGTTCTCCACTGCAAACCGCCATTCGTCGCGGACTCAAAGCGGACGCATCGGAGGCGGTGAAGGCCGCGCTTGCGGCCGGCGAGGCCCCGCTGTCGCTCATCGACGGCGGCATCGTCCCGGCCCTTGAAGAGATCGGGAAGGGCTTTGAGGCGGGAACCATCTTCCTGCCACAGCTGCTGATGGCGGCCGATGCGGCCGGGGCGGCCTTCGAGGTGATCCGGTCGGCCTTCCCAGCCCAGGCCGGGTCCGCGAAGGGGCCGATTGTCATGGCGACCGTCAAGGGCGACATCCACGACATCGGCAAGAACATCTGCCGCGCCCTGTTGGAAAACTACGGCTTCAAGGTGATTGACCTCGGACGCGACGTGCCGCCGGAGAAGGTGCTTGAGGCGGCCCGGCGCTCGGGCGCGCCGCTTGTCGGTCTCTCCGCGCTCATGACGACGACCGTGGGGGCGATGGAGGAGACGATCAAGCTCCTCCACCGCGAACTGCCCTCGTGCAAGGTCACGGTCGGCGGCGCCGTCCTGACGGCCGACTACGCCGCGAAGATCGGGGCGGACTACTACAGCAAGGACGCCATGGGCCTCGTCCGCCTCGCCGAGAAGTTGCTAGGGTAGAAAGTGGCGGAGCAACCCTTACTGTTTTTCTCAAACTAAGGAAGAACCGTATTCAAGCATGAAAGACCACCTCATAAATCGGATAACGACATTCTGCGTCTCAATGTTTCTGCTTGCAGGATGCGTAACGCAGCCCACCCTCACGCCGATAGGGGAATTTTCCCTCAAGCAGGACGCTCCGGAGGGGCTTTCGGGAATCACCTGGCTCGGAGACGAAAGATACGCCCTCGCAGAGGACTCGGGCGGGCGGATACACTTTGCGCAAATACGCCTCGACTACGAAACGGGCGCAATCACCAACTGCGTTTTCACGGATGTCATGACCATCCCCGGCCTCGTCGACGCCGAGGGCATCGCCTACGAGCGTGGGAGCGGTCCGCTCTACGTTTCCGACGAGGCGGGCGCAAACATACTCAAACTCCTTCCTGACGCTTCGCCCATCCGCGTTCCCCTCCCGGACTTCTTTACGCACACACGGCCGAACAAGTCGCTGGAGTCGCTCTCCTGCGATCATTCACGCCGTGGCGCGGGCTTCTGCCTCTGGACAGCCAACGAGGACGCGCTGACAGTCGACGGGCCACCGTCGTCCGCCACCAACCGGCCCCTCGTGCGCATCGCCTGCATCCCGCCCTTTGCCATGGAAAAGGAGGCCGACTCCTGGTGGTTCTACCGCCTCGACACCGCGCAGGGCGGGCCTATCCCGGGAGCGGGAAAGGATGTGCCGTTCAATGGTCTCGTCGGCCTTGCGGCGCTGGGCGACGGCCGTCTTCTCGTACTGGAACGTTCATGCGGCCTAGTTCAAGGCGAGGAGGGCGGCTCGCCATCGCTGATTACCTCAAGCATTTACTACGTCGACACGTCACGGACAAAACCTGGCTCCCCCACCCCGATCAGGAAAACACTCCTCTGGCGTCAGGGGTTTCCCTTCTCCAACTACGAAGGCATCGCCCTCGGTCCAAAACTGGCCGACGGCTCACGCGCCGTCATCCTTGTCGCCGACGGAGACGTCTCAAAGGCGAAAGTCGGCGGCATGACATTGACCATGCAGTGGACGAAGGCCCTCTTCGCCCTTCGCCTCGCAAATGCGGAATGATTCTCCGCCTCGCACGTTTTTTCCTCGTCGGCCTTCCGATTGTGGTAGAATTACAAGTGAATTGAGGAACCCATTATGGCACTTACCGTACACGACATGAAGGGCCGGAAGATAGGCATCTGCGTTTCCGGCGGACTTGACTCGAAGACCATCTCCTGCCGCCTTCGCGAAGCCGGCGCCGACGTTCTCTGCTTCACGGCGAACCTCGGCCAGCCCGACGAGAAGGACATCAACGACGTCGCGAAGAGAATGGCGGCCTGCGGCGTCGAGACGGTGATCGTCGACATCCGCAAGCCGATGGCCGAGGCCTGCTACCAGGTCATCAAAGCCGAGGCCACCTACGATGGCGGCTACTGGAACTCCACGGGCATCGGCCGCGCCGTCACCACGCGCGAACTCGTCAAGGCCATGAAGAAGCGCGGCATCGACACGCTCGTGCACGGCGCGACGGGCCGCGGCAACGACCAGATGCGCTTTGAGCGCTACACCAACCAGTTCGCCCCCGAAATGGCCGTCTACGCCCCGTGGCGCGACGCTGAGCTCCTCAAGGAGTTCCCGGGCCGCACCGCAATGTGCGCCTACCTCGCCAAAAAGGGCATCGTCGCCTTCCCCGGCGGCGCCAAGCGCTACTCGACCGACTGCAACATCGCCGGCCTCTCCCATGAGGCGGAAGACCTTGAGAGCATGCAAACGCCGATGACGATTGTCCAGACAACGATGGGCAACTGGCCGATGGGCGCCCCCGACAAGGTCGAGAGCGTGACGATCAAGTTCGAAAAAGGCTGCGCGGTCGCCCTCAACGGCAAGAAGCTTTCGCCCTTCGACCTCATCGTCGCCGCCAACGAAATTGGCGGGCGCAACGGCCTCGGCCTCGCGCATGCGCTGGAGAACCGCATCATCGGGACCAAGAGCCGCGGCGTCTACGAGGCCCCCGGCATGGAACTGCTCGGCAAGTCCCTGCGCTACATCTACCAGGCGATTCTCGACCGCCGCGCGACGGACCTCTTCGAGCGCCTCTCGAAGTTCATCGCCAACCAGGTCTACGACGGCCGCTACTTCGACCTCTCCACGCAGGCGGCCTTCGCGGCAATCGACACTTTCGCCGAACTCGCCACGGGCACGGTCAAGGTCGGCCTCTACAAGGGCAACATCCTCTTCCAGTCCCTCACCGGCGTAAAGGCCTCGCTCTACTTTGAGGAGAACGCCTCGATGGAGGACGCGCAGAAGGGCCTCAACCCCGTTTCAAGCCAGGGCTACGCCGAAATCCAGTCGGTTGAGGCGCGGTCGATGGCCAAGGCGAAGCAGATCCGCTAGGGGCCTCAAACCCCGAATTGGCAGCCGGCCATTGAAAGATGGGCGGAACCGTTCTCTAATCTAGGTCACCTAGACGAAGCCCTGCTTGCAGTGCGCGCTTGCGGGGATTGTCGGCGGAGGGACGGAAGCAGTCTGGTGCCGTGCCGAAAGCTGTCGGCTCATGCTCGACGCTCCATCCGGGCCATTCGCGGAAGGCGTGGTAGGTCCAGTCCCAGCCGTACTCGCGGAAGAGGTCGGCGCAGTCGGATATGTAGTTCTCCGCCCCCGGCGCCCAGGCCGACGCGCTGAATTCGCCGACGAAGATTTTTGCACCATGCTTCCTCTCGAAGGCGCGCACAACGGCCAGAACGCGTTCCACAAGCGCCTTGTCATGCCCTGGCGAGGGATATGTCACGAAGGACGCCGGCGCCGGTCCGCGACGGGTGTGGGGCAGCTGGTGCGTGAAGTCGCCCGGTTCGTACATGTGGATCTGGTAGATGACGTTCGTCAGCCCAAGGGGGCAGAGGTAGGCGAAGGCGAGCGGTGAAGCCTGGTTGTTGGATTCGATAACGATGGGGGTCTCCGGGTCGATTTCGCGTATCGCCTCGGCGGCGAGGCGCTGGAGCGTCCAATAGTCGGTCGCGGCCGGCGAATGCTGGTTGGGTTCGTTGATGAGGTCGTAGCCGTAGATGCCCTCGCGCCCCTTGAAGCGTCTGGCGATCTTCC
>JAEEGL016259044.1_pt1 | contig 13737 bp, 13 predicted proteins | sample 9134231 | NCBI WGS metagenome assembly JAEEGL01 (sample SAMN16246548, study PRJNA631951) | gut metagenome | biome: gut microbiome; feature: rumen; material: fiber-attached | host: Bos | place: Iran: Karaj | collected 2018-10 | reverse complement strand
GGCGTGTTGCCCAGCGCGTTTCCGCCGAGGGCGATGACGAGTTTCTTCATAAAACATCCTCCTATCGTGCGCTGCACGTTTGATACCGCATTCATTATAGGGTGCCGCACCCGCATTGTCAACGAAATCGGCGGAATATATCGTTGCAATTCGCACGTATATACGGTACAATAAAGGGTATGGAATACTTCAATACATCGTTTCAAATCGTGATGCCTCTGGTGCTGATGATGGCGACCGGATTTCTGATCCGCCGCGTCGGCATTGTCACCGAGGACGCGCTCAAAATCATCAACCGCGTCGTCTATTACGTCGGCATTCCGACGCTCGTGTTTTACAGCGTCGTGACTGACCGCACGCCCGCGCGCTGGCAGTATGCGCTGTGGGTGGCGGGAACCGTGCTTGCGGCGTTTGCGCTTGCCATGCTGCTTGCGCGCGTGCTCACCAAGGACCCCGCAAAACGCGGCTCGATCGCACAGGCGGCGTACCGCTCCAACGACGGCATCTTCGGGCTTGCCATGGCGACGGCGATGCTCGGCGAGGGCAATACCGGCACGATGGCGTTTACGCTCGTGATTTCTGCTTCGCTGTTCGGCATCACCGGCGTGCTCTGCTATGAGCTCAACCGCGGCGGCAAGGTGAACGTCGGCAGAGTGCTCCTGAACACGCTGAAAAACCCGATCCTGATCGCGGCGGCGCTCGCGTTCCTCGTGCGGTTCACCGGAATCACTCTGCCGTATGTGATCCTAAAGCCGATCGAATACTTCAAGCACATGTGCACGCCGCTCGGCTTTCTGGTGCTCGGCGGGCTGCTGTCGTTCCGCTCACTTCGCGAAAACTGGAAGCTCGTCACGATTGCAAGCGCCGTTAAGCTCGTTGTGCTGCCGGTGCTGATGTGCGCGGTCGCGTACCTTCTGGGCGGACTGCGCGGCGCGGAGCTGTCGTCACTGTTCATCGTATTCGCCTCTCCGACCGCGATGTCGTGTCTGCCGATGGCAAGCGAGCTCGGCGGCGATGTGAAGCTCTCCGGCGAGCTGATCGCGGTGACGACCGTGCTGTCGCTTCTGACCGTATTTCTGTATCTGACCTTCTTCGGAGGAATCCTGATATGACCGAACGCTTGTATCTTGTTGACAGTATGCTTGCCGCATTCGACGCAACCGTGACCGTTTGCGAACCGGACGGCGACGGATACCGGATCGAACTCGACCGCAGCGCGTTTTTCCCGAACAAGGGCGGACAGCCCTGCGACGTCGGCACGATCGGCGACGCCGTCGTTTCGGATGTGAACGAACAGGGTGAACGGCTCCTTCACCGCACGGACCGCGCGGTTGCGGTCGGCACGGCGGTGCACTGCGCGCTCGACTTTGCGCGACGGTTCGATATCATGCAGCAGCACACCGGCGAGCATCTGCTCTCCTACTGCGCGTGGCATCTGTTCGGAGCGCAGAACGTGGGCTTCCACTGCGCGCTGACCTATGCGACGCTCGACCTCGATAAGCCGGTCGGGCACGAGGGGATTGCGGAGATCGAAACGCTCGCAAACCGCCTCGCCGCCGAAAACGCGGCTGTCACGGCGACGATCTACGAAACCGAGGAGGACCTCAAAGGCATTCCGCTGCGCAAGCATGCGGAGGGGCTCACCGCGCCGATCCGCATTGTAACGATCGAGGGCAGCGATGCGTGCACCTGCTGCGCGCCGCATGTGCGCAAAACCGGCGAGATCGGGCAACTGAAGATCATCGAAGCAATCCCCTACAAGGGCGGTACGCGCTGCACGTTCCTGTGCGGCATGCGGGCTTTACGGCACGCGCAGGCAATGCAGGACACGGTTTCTGCGATCGCGCTGCGTTTTTCGACCGCGCGCGAACAGGCGGAAGCGGCGGTCATCAAGCAGGGCGAAGACCTTTCGAACGTCAAAAAGGAGCTTCGGCAGGCGTATGCCGCGCTCGACGCATACCTTGCGAAAGCGCTGATTGCCGAAGCCGAAACCGTCAACGGCGTCAAGCTGATCGTGCGGGTTCTGGAGCATGCGGACGCCAAGCGGCTGCGCAATCTGGCAGGCGCGACGATGGACGGCAAGGCGCTGACCGTGCTGTTCTCGGACACCGGCGATCGCGTGTCGTATCTGCTGGCGTCGAATGAAATCAAGACTGACATGGGACTTTTGATCGGCGCGGTCAACACGGCGCTTTCGGGCAACGGCGGCGGCCGCGGCACACTCGCGCAGGGCAGCGCGAAACGGCCCTCCGATCTCGATCAGACCGTTGCGCAGCTGCACGCCTATTTCAAAAACGTCCTGCTGCACGGATAACAACCCGATTTTCAAAGAAAAGGAGACCGTTATGAATCTCAAATTGAGCGGACGAATCGATTCTCAAAACGCCGCCGAGGTAGAAAAGCAGCTGTTTGCACAGCTTTCGGGCGGCGAGCCGGTCGTTCTGGATGCGGAAACGCTGGAATACATTTCGAGCGCGGGTCTGCGCGTGCTGCTGCGCATCCGCAAGCAGCATTCGGACATGCGGATTATCAACGTCCGCCCCGAGGTCTACGATATCGTCGACATGACCGGCTACACCGAGATGATGACGGTGGAAAAGGCGTATCGCGTCGTTTCGATCGAGGGCTGCGAGGAGATCGGACACGGCGCAAACGGCAACCTGTACCGCATCGACCGGGATAACGTGGTCAAGGTCTACAAAAACGCCGATTCGCTGAAGGATATTCAAAACGAGCGCGAGATGGCAAAATTGGCGCTGATCCTCGGCATTCCGACGGCGATCTCCTACGACGTCGTAAAGGTCGGCAACAGCTACGGCTCGGTATTCGAGCTGTTGAACGCGCGCTCGTTTGCAAAGATCCTGGCGCGGCAGCCGGAGAAGTTCGACTGGTGCGTCAAGGAGTTTTCCGACATGCTGAAGCAGATTCACGGCACAGAAGCACCCGAAGGGAAGCTCAGAGACATGAAGGACGTTGCGCTGAACTGGGCGCGGTTCCTTGCGGATTATCTGCCCGCGGAAGCGGAACGGAAGCTGCTTGCGCTGATCGAGGCGGTCCCGCACGACAACCATCTCATACACGGCGACTATCACACCAAGAATCTCGAGCTGCAGAACGACGAGGTGCTTTTGATCGACATGGACACGCTCGCGATGGGCTATCCGATCTTCGAGCTCGGCAGCATGTTCAACGCCTTCGTCGGTTTCTCCGAGGTGGATCATGAAACAGTGCTGCGCTTTCAGGGATACGACGAAGAAACGGCAAAGCGGTTCTGGCACGCCACGCTCGGTGCGTATCTGGAAACGACCTCGGAAGCGAAGATCAAGGAGGTCGAGGACAAGGCGCGCATCGTCGGCTATACGCGGCTCATTCGGCGCGCGCTTCGCCGCGGCGAACAGGAAACCGAAAAAGGACGCACGGAGATCGCGCTTTGGACCGAGGAGCTTTTGGGGCTTTTGGAAGCCGTCGACACGCTGACCTTCTCGCGCGATGCGCTGACGATCGATGCCGTGCCCGAGGCGCTCTCGGATGTGCAGGCGTTCATCGAGGAACGCATCGGCGACGGCTCGCCGAAAGCGACGATGCAGATCGGACTTGCGGTCGAGGAAATCTTCATAAACATCGCAAGCTATGCCTATCCATCCGGCAAGGGCAAAGCGACGGTCCGTGTGCAGCGCGAAGGCGATACCGCAACGATCACCTTTATCGACCGCGGCATACCGTACGATCCGCTGAAAAAAACCGATCCGGACGTCACGCTGTCTGCGGAGGAACGCGGCATCGGCGGGCTCGGCATCTTCCTCACCAAAAAGCTGATGGACGACGTCAAATACGAATACCGCGACGGAAAGAACATCCTGACGCTGACCAAGCAGCTCTGATGCGCCGCTATGACGACGCATCCGATTCTTGATCTGCATATGCACACATCGGTCTCCGACGGCACCGACACGCCGGCGGAGCTGCTTACGCACGTGCGCGAAGCGGGGATCGACATCTTTTCCGTTACCGATCACGACGCGATCGCGGGATGCGAACAGATTCAAACGCTGCTGCGCCGCGATGATCCGAAGTTTCTGTTCGGCGTGGAGTTTTCCTGCAAGGATGCACACGGCAAATATCACATCCTCGGCTACGGGTACAACCCGAACGCCGAAGCAATCCGTTCGGTGGTGGAGACGGGTCACGCAAACCGTATCAAAAAGCTCGGTCTGCGGCTGCGCATGCTTCGGGACGGTTACGGCATCTCCTTTCCGGATGCGGAAATCGACGCGCTCTATGCGCAGTTCAATCCCGGTAAGCCGCATCTTGCAAACCTGATGGTGCGCTTCGGCTATGCGGAATCGGTCCGACAGGCATTTTCCGATGTGCTGAATCATCTGCATATCGAGGACGACCATGTCCTTCCGGAGGAGGCGATCGCGGGCATTCTCGGCGCGGGCGGCATTCCGGTGCTTGCACATCCGTGCTTCGGCGACGGCGAGCAGCGCATCTTCGGCGACGCGCTGTATGAACGGGTCAAGCGACTCAAGTGCTTCGGGCTTCTGGGTCTGGAAGCGTATTATTCCGGCTTTACCGAAGCGCAGCGCGGCGAGGTGCTGACGCTTGCCGATGCGCTCGATCTCTGCATCAGCGCCGGCAGCGATTATCACGGCAAAAACAAACCGGTGCATCTGCGCGACACCGGTCTTTCGGAAAATGCGCCGCTTCCGGAACGATTGGAGCTCTTCCTCAACGCGGCGTTTGCAGAATAGAAAAGCGGATGCGCAAAGTGCGCACCCGCCGTTTTTTATCCCTTATATTCCACGCACAGCATGGTCAGATCATCAAACTGCGGCGCGTCGCCGACAAAGGCGTTTACGCTCGCATGCACGCCGTTCAGAATCTCCTGCGGCGTTTTTTTGCGATGCTCGTTCAGTGTGTCGAGCGTACGCTCCATGCCGAACATGCCGTTGTTCGCATCCGTTGCCTCGGGTACGCCGTCGGTATAGAGGAACAGCTTGTCGCCCTTCTCGAGCCGAATCTCGAAATCCTTATATTTCACGCCGTCCATGCCGCCCGCGACAAAGCCGTGCCGCGTCTTAAAGAGTTCGAACGTGCCGTCTTTGCGACAGATCGCCGCATCGTCGTGTCCCGCGTTTGCGGCAACGATCCTGCCGGTCGCAAGATCGAGGATACCGAGCCAGACCGTCACAAACATATCCGCCCGATTGTGCGCGCAGATATCGCGGTTCACCGCGGTCAGAATCTCGCCCGGTGTGCCGCCCGCACGCGTATGGTCGGAGATCATGATGTTTGTGACCATCATGAACAGCGCCGCGGGCACACCTTTGCCGGATACGTCACCGATCACGAACGCAAGATGCTCGTCATCAATCAGAAAGAAGTTGTAGAAATCGCCGCCGACCTCCTTGGCAGGGCTCATTGAAGCGTAGATATCGAAGTCCTCTCGCTCCGGAAACGGCGGGAAGATATTCGGCACCGCGTTCTCCTGAATCGTCTTGGCAAGCGACAGCTCCGCGCCGATGCGTTCCTTTTCCGCCGTGACCGCCGTCAGGTTCCCGATGTAGTTCAGCATGTCGGTTTCCATCGTGTCGATTGAACCCGCAAGGTCGTCGATTTCTCGCAGCCGACTGATTTGTCCGAGCGGTTCGCCCTTGGTGTTTTCCTTTGCAAAGCGCGTTGCCTCAGCAGCCGTCCGTTGAATCGGGCGAATCACCTGTTTGCGAATATACAGCAGCCACAGGATACACGTTACGGCTGCCAGCAGCGCTGTCAGAATCAAGGCGCGGCGCGCGTACGTATGGCGCACGTCGTCTACCTCGCGCATCGGTCGCTGAATGCAGAGGATCGCCTTCGTTGCACCGTCCTCCCCCTTGACCGGCACCATCGTCGTGATATGCGGATGCACACCGTTCGAAACCTTTTTACGGAAGACGGTTTCATATTCCGACGTTTGCTCATACAGTGCGCGATATTTGCGGCTGTATTCTTCGTTCGTTGTATCACGCCGATATCCGAGCTCCCACTCCGTATACGACGTGTTGTCCACCGCGTTGTTCACGGAATTGAAGATCGACACAAACCGTCCGTAATCACTCACATCCACACGAATGACGTAGACCAACGAAATGCTCATCTTTTCGCAATAGGCATCCAGGGTTTCTTTTGTCCGATAGTATTCCTCGACATACTCCCCCGTTTGATAGTCATAGATATGATCGCCGTTTACGAGCGCCGTCGCCGTGTTCGCAATATGATAGGAGGTTTCCGCATACTCCCGATCGTATGCGTCTGTAAAGCCGATATAGCCGAGCGCGCTCACGCCCATACCGAAGATCAGCAGCAGCAGTACGACCGCACCGATGACGGCAAGCGCAATACCGGGACGACGCTTATCGGTTTTCTTCATTCCGATTCCTCCCAAATCTTTTTTAAATCCGGATCGTCAGTACATTGAGTCCGAGAACGCTGCGATACTGAACCTCCGTCGCCATCCGAAATACCATCCGGATGCCGACATTCTGCATAACGTCTTCCGCCTCCGCCATCCGCTGCTTCTCCGCGGGGTCGAACGGAACGCAGTCATCTTTGATGCGCAGGATAATATTGTCGTCCTTGTGAACGACACGGACATCGATCGAATGACGCTTTTTGTCCTTGGAAAACCCGTGCTGCACGATGTTGCCCGCCATCTCCTCCATGGCAAGTCCCGATAAGTACGCCCGCCGTGCGTCGACGCCTCGCGCAAGGCAGAAATCCTGAATCTGCCGCGCTATCGAAACAACCTGCTCCATGCTCTTTACGCTCAGATCCATCCGCTCGTCCGCCTTCGCACCGAAGCCGGCCGGAATGACCATCAACTCGTCCATGCGCTGCGGGAAGCGCTTGTTTTTGATCCATGCATAGCCCACGATGAAGATCGTCGTAACCACGCCGTTAAGCAGATTCGCAAGATATACGCCGTTCATGCCGAGTCCGCGGATCAGAATCGCGGAAAAGCCCGCGACACAGATTACGCCGTCCAAAAGCGACAGGATATGCACGTACCACTGCTTGCCTGACGCCTGCCCGTAGCAGACGAAATGCATACAGATGACGCTGAACGGCATGCAGAGCGGAAGAAGCCGGATGCCCCATACCGTCATCCGATAGACCGGCTCCGCGGGATCGCGATAGAAGATGCGGGTCAAAGGTACCGCGCAAAGCGACAGCGTCAGTACAATCGCGCAGATCAGCGGAAGAAAACGTCGAAACATCACGCGCATCACATCGGTCAGCGACTGCCGATCCTCCTCCCCGATGCAAACGCTGATCATCAACCGGGAAACAGCCAGCATGGCGGTCGGTACTGACCAGAAGATTCCCAGAAGGTTGTTCGCTGCGGCGAACGCAGAAAGCCCCGCGCTGCCGACAAACGCCACGATCAGCCAGTTCAGGATCAACCCGCGCAGTGTCTGATAGCCGTTGCTTGCCGCGCCGGGGAAGCCGATTTTCAGGATGTTTCCGCTTTCCCTCCAGGGCAGATGCCGCAGGGTAAAACGCAGATGCGATCTGCCGAACAGAAAATAGCTCGCCTCGACCGCAAGGAACACCCATGCGCCGAGCGCAGACGCCAATGCAAGACCGAACGCCTCCCATTTCAGCACCTGCACGAACAGAATGTTCAATGCGACGTTGACAACGGCGCAGGCAACGCTTGCGGCAAAGGTGTAATGCTCGCGGTTTTCCATCACCAGAAACGGCGTCAGAAGATTCCCCAGCAGCATCGGAAACACGCCGAGCGCCTGACCCAGAAGATAGCGATTGAAAATCAGGCGCACGACCGGATCCTTCGTGAAAACGCCGGTGAGATCGAACAGTCCGAGCGCAAGGAACACCACAGTGAACAGCAGCGCAATCAGCGTCGTCAGCACCAGATTCAGCGAAAACACGCCTCGGAGTTTCTCCTGCTCGTTCCGTCCCATATAGGTGCCGCAGACGATTACGGTGCCGCCCACCAGCATCGTGCCGATTGCCTGCAGCAGCATCTGCAGCGGCGAATAGAGCCCGACGGCGCCCATCGCATCGGTTCCGACATAATTAGTGGCAAAAAAGCTCGAGACAAGACCGTTGATTGAACCGACAGCTGCCAGAAGGATATGCACCGGCAACAGCCGGAACAGCAGTTTCGCCATCATCTTTTCATCCGCTGTACGTGTCATGCATACCTCCTGATGGAATTCCGTCACGCGTTACCGTTTGAGATAGTCCGACGAGACCGGAAACGCAAAGTATGTGTCCGGATAGGGCTCGTCCTGCAGCGCAAAGTGCCACCATTCGCAATCAATCGGGAGAAAGCCGTTGCGTACCATCGCTTTTTGCAGCAGCATGCGGTTTTCATACTGCTCCTCGGTAACACCGCGATAGGACGGATGCGACGCTTCACTGAACAAATCGAACGGACTGCCCATATCGAGTTCTTTTCCGGTGCGCATGTCCAGAAGCGTCAGATCGACCGCGCTGCCGCGGCTGTGGCTTGATTGCTTGGCGATATAGCCCTCCGCAAAGAGCGCCTGCTTTTCGAGCGTCGGATAAAAGTACGGCTTCATACGAACATCCTGGTCCTCAATCCCCCACAGGATGAATTGTCTGACCGCCGATACCGGACGGTAAGCATCGAAAACCTTGAGGCGGAAGCCCTGTACGATCATTTCATTGCTGACCGCCTTCAATGCGCGCGCCGCCTCGACGGTCAGAAGCGCAACCGGCTCCTCGTAGCCGTCGATCCGTTCGCCGATGAAATTATACGTCGAATAATAGCGGATTTCCTGCACGATGTGCGGGACGTAATCCGCCAACAGCACAAATCCCGACGGGTCCATCGTCGGGTTGTTGTGATATACCGTTCTCATGCAATTTCGTTTGATGCGTGAAAATGCGCGCGTCAGCCGTTATGCGATCGTCAGAATGTCCGTAAATCCGGTGACTTCAAAGATCTCCATGATGATCTCGTTTGCGTGCAGCACCTGCATGCTGCCCTGCTTGTTCATCGTCTTTTGCGTCGAAAGCAGCACTCTGAGCCCTGCCGAAGAAATATAGTCCAGCTTTTCAAGATCGAAGGTCAGTTCCTCCACGCCCGCAAGCGCATCCTTCAGCGCCGCTTCCAACTCCGGCGCAGTCATGGTGTCCAATCTGCCTTCCAGCGCAACCGTCAGCGCGTTTCCGTTCTGCGTCTTAACAATGTTCATATTGTTCTCCTTTCGATATCAGAATGCTTTTTCAATCACCATTTCCACGGTATTGCCGCGAATGAAGATCTTAACCTCGTCCGCAAGCTTCGCCGTGATGGATTTTTCCAGTTCGTCCCATTGCTCCGGCGTTTCCTCCCGATGCTCCTCGACAGCGGCCTTGTATGCGTTCAGCGACCAGCCGTACAGCATCGCGTTCGGCGACATGTCCATCGATGCGTCAAACCCCGTCACGTCCACATAGGAATAGCCGTATTCATACGGAATCGCCGCGACGGCGTCCGAATCGGCAAGGCGGGTAAAGATATCGCGCAGCCGTCCCATAAAGCCCTTGGCGGCAGCGTTTTCGCCCGTCGTGGACGTCTTGAGAAGCTCTCTGCGCAGCTCCGAATTCATTGCAGTGTTCGCCGCAAGATGCAGGGAAAACGCGTTTCCGTCCGACTCCACCCAGTACCGCAGCTGCGTCGGACCGACGATCGTCTTGAGCATGCCGGTCATCTCCTCGGCAAGCAACCGCAGCCGCAGCGTCTGCCGGTGATCCAGTCCGCGGAACGCAGCGGCTTTTTCTGTCTCGATCAGCGCTTCTTCCACGCCCTCGCCCGTCGGCGTGATCTTGATGATATCCGATTTCATTCTTTTTTTCCTTTCCGCGCGCCGGTCTGCCGAAACCGACTGCCCGCGTCTGTCATATATTTGTATTATTATACTCAATTCCCGCCGTCAATTCAAGTGCTTCCCGCGATCTCCCGAAAAAATGATACGGTTGTTTCGGGAAGTAACTTATGCTATACTGTTTTTATCGAAACCGGAGGTGTTTCCATGATTTATTGGCTGAACGGCGCTTACGGCGTCGGAAAAACAACCGTAACCGAGGCGCTGCTGCCGCTTCTCAGAAACGCGCATCTCTGCGATCCCGAAGTCACCGGCGACGCAATCCGCGACAGCTATCCGGACGCGCTGTTTTGCGAGACCTTTGAGGAATATCCGCTTTGGCTCGACGTGAATTACCGCATCCTGAAGGACCTGTCCGATCGGTACGACGGAGACGTTGTCGCGCCGATGACGCTGCTTCGGGAAGCGTCGTATGCGGCGATCGTCCGGCGGCTCGAAGACGAAGGCGCCGCGATCCGCTATATCTTCCTCGACGCCGACGCGGAAACCCTGCGGCACCGGCTTGTCGATCTCGGGCGCGAAAAGCCGGACAGCTGGTGTGTCAATCACATCCCCGTCTGTCTCCGCGCGCAGCAAGCGGACCGCCATGCGATTCACATCGACACCGTCGGCAAGACGCCCGATGCGATTGCGCATGAAATCGCCGCGATCCGATAACCGAAGGGGGATACCGTAATGCAGCAGCAACCCGTTTCGACAAACGAATCTGTCCGTCTGCGGCGCTTTTCGGAAGCGGATGCGTCTGCTCTCCGGCAAAAGCAGTATCCTGACGCCGACATCGCAGAAATCAAAGAAATGATTCGTGCATGGAATGCGGGATCCTATCTGGGAAATCGGTTTGACGTGTTCGCAATCACGGCAAACGGCGCGGTCGTCGGCAGTGTCTCCCTGTACGAACGCAGCAAAAACACGGTCTCCGTCGGTGCGGAGGTGTTTTCGGACGAACGGCGCAGGGGCTATGCCGCCGAAGGAATGCGCCGCATCCTTGCAATTGCAAAGGAACGCGGCTATCGAATCGTGCAGGATCAGGTCGCCGCGGACAACAAGGCAAGCATTGCGCTGCACGAAACGCTCGGCTTTGAAACGGACGGCTATGTCTATCGAAATGCCAAAGACCGTCCGGTTTTGCTCTATCTGCTCTGCCTGTAACGCCTTTTATGCGGGCTGTTTCTATCCGCGATACGTTTCCCAGTACACAATTTCGATATCCGATCGACCCGTATCGGCGATCATTCCCTTCAGAGCTTTCTCGATTTCTTTGTCTTCTTCGGAAATAATGATCTTTCTCAGTGTTTCACATTGCGCAAGATCATAGTAGAAATAGAAATCGACGTACTCCGAATACTCCAAACGAATCGTTTTCAGTTCCTGAAAATTGCGGAAGCAGGTAAAATCCCTGATCTGGCAGCAACTGATATCCAGCTCCTTCAGGTTCGGCAGCAACGCCAGCTCCCTGATATCGGAAATCTTCGTGCATCCGCCGAGATGCAGCATCTCCAGCGACCGGATAGACGCCAATCCCGAAACATCACAGAGTTCGGAATTACCGTACAGATACAGCGTGCGCAGTTCCGATTCCTTCAACCATTCCAGATCGTCGTCCGTGAGATCGTTCCAGGCGAGGTTCAGCTCGGTCAGCTCGGTCAGATCCGCAATTGCGCGAATGTCGTCGATTTCGTTATAGCACAGCGTCAGTGTCTGCAGATTGCACAGCGAGGAAATCCAATCGATGTTCTTCAGCGGATTGCCGTAATCCTCCTCATGCGTCGTAGTGGAAATCTGCAGATTCCGGAGCGAAGTCAACTCGCCGATGCGGCTGTAATCCGGCATGCAGCAATAATCCAGAATCAAGCTCGTCAAATTCGGACAGAGGGAAATCAAAAGATTCGTTTCCTCCGCAGAAATGCGAATGATCGCATTCTTTTGTCCCCGCACCCTCACGGTCGTCTGTCCCTTTTCCACGACTTGCCCGCCGAACAGGAAGGATGACGGCAGCGGCGTGTCGGCAGGCACCGGAGTCGGCGTTGACGCTTCGGACTGCTGCGCGGTCGGCAGATAGATCGGCGCATCCGTCGGCACCGGGGTCGGCGTCTGCGCGGGCGTCGGCGTTACCATGATGATCACCTCCGAAGGCGAAACGCATCCGGCAAGCAGCGCAAGCACCAACGCGGCAAGCAGCAGCCATACGGTTATTTTGTAAGACATCTTTTTCAGTTCTCCTTGCTCTGTGATATCAACCCGACCGACTCGGAACAGTGTCGATTTACAGCGTCAGCGCTCAAACCATTTCAGAAGCTTCATTTTCTGTTCGCCCGCTTTGCCGGAATAGGGATGCTCGCGCAGCGGGAGATTTCCGTGCGTCTTGCCCATCAGGACCGTTTGAGGGTGTGTAAACTCGCGGAAGCCCCATTCGCCGTGGTATGCGCCCATACCGGAGTGACCGGTACCGTTGAACGGAACGCCCTTTACCATCATGTGGATGCAGACCTCGTTGACGCAGCCGCCGCCGAACTGCTGTGTGCGCATAATACGGTTCGCCCATTTTTTGTTCGACGTGAAGATGTACATGGAAAGCGGGTGCTCGCGCGCGGCGATCACGTCCAGGAGTTTTTCGATTTCCGCATCCCGATACGGCACGACCGGCAGCAGCGGGCAGAACAGCTCGTGCCGGACGATGTCCTCGTCGATGCCGACCGGATAGAACACCGTCGGCGAAAAACGCACTTCGGCGCGGTTTCCGGTGCCGCCGAACACAACGCGATCCCGGTACTGTTCGGTGAGCCGCTCGCACTTTTCGTAGACCTTTTCGGTGATCAGCTTCGGATACTCCGGGTTCTCCTCCGCGCGTTCGCCGATCTGCCGGATGAATTCTTTTTTAAGCTCTGCAAGGAACGGTTCGGCGACCTCTTCGGCGACGGCGATCTGATTGATGTTGATGCAGATCTGCCCCGCGTTGCAGAGCTTGAAGAACGCGATCTTGCGCGCGGCGTCCTTTAGGTCCGCGTCCTTACGAATAATGCACCAGTTGCCGGTTTCGCCGCCGAGCTCCAGTGCGACCGAAGTGAGGTTTTTCGACGCCATCTCGAGTACATGCTTTGCGACCGCGGGCGAACCGGTATAGAAGATCTTGTCAAAGCGCTCCTCGAGGCACATGTCCGCAACATCGTGCCCGCCGTCGACGACCGTGACATATTCGGGAGGGAAGGTGTCGGCGATCAGTTTTTTGAGCGCTTCGGTGCTTGCCGCGGATTTTGAACTCGTCTTGAGCACCGCGGTATTGCCGCCCGAGATGCTTGCCGCCAGGACGCCGAGCGTCAAAAGGATCGGAAAATTGAACGGCGAGATAATCAGCGACACGCCGTAGGGCATTTTATAGACGGTCGTGGATGTGCTCGGAAAGCACATCAGACCGGAAAAATGATGCTCGGGCTTTGCCCAGCGTTTGAGTCCGTGCAGAATCTCGTTGACTTCGACGATCACCGGTCCGAGATCGCAGAGATACGCCTCGACGGGGCTCTTGCGCAGGTCCTCCCAAAGCGCTTTTTCAAGCATGTCCCTGTGATCGAGCACCGCCTGTTTGAGTTTTTTCAGCTGCCCGATACGAAAATCGACGTCGAGCGTCGCGCCGGTGCGAAAATAGGCGCGCTGTTGTTCGACGATTGCATGTACGGTTTGTTGGGTATATGCCATGTTCACGCCCTCTTTTCGTCGTTTTGTTTGCGTTCCAAAAAGCGCAGGAGCATCTTATGCTGGCTTTTCAGATACAGTGCCCGTACCGGCGGCAGTACATTCATCAGAAACCGGCTCGGCAGATACACCGGGCACGGATGGACCT
>JAEEGL012360859.1_pt1 | contig 13737 bp, 11 predicted proteins | sample 9134231 | NCBI WGS metagenome assembly JAEEGL01 (sample SAMN16246548, study PRJNA631951) | gut metagenome | biome: gut microbiome; feature: rumen; material: fiber-attached | host: Bos | place: Iran: Karaj | collected 2018-10 | reverse complement strand
TGCTCGGCACTTCTCAAATCTACACAGTCCTAACTGCGCCGCAGTCTTCATGTGGTTCTCACCATATTTCTTATCCGCAACATCTTTACGCTTTTCGTCACGCAACAGATAGCCCCTCTTTGAAAAATCAACATCTGTCATACCACAATTCTGGAGCATATATGGAACCGTATAATATGCATCTTTGAAGTTGCTAAATTGTGAGATATCCTTTTTATCAACTTCAGCTGGAACAAAGCCATTTTCGATGATTTTAAGGATTTCGCTACATTTGTATTTTTTGAGAACCTCAAGCAGCAACTCACTTTTCTTTTCTTCATTAATGAGACTTGCATCCACATGGGTGTAGAATGCTTTCAGCAGAGCACGTTCATTAGCACTATTCTCGAGTAAGTTGCTCCAGAACTCACTATCCATTGTGTACTTTATTCCGTCCATAGTTATTTCTGTATCGCGGTACCACAAATTAGGATCTATCATTTGTTTGAATGACATATTGAAAAAAGATAAAAACAATGCTTTATGTTCTTTGAATTGATTCAAGAAATTAACAACGGTTTTCAATGGTGTTGTTAAACCAATCCCATCATAATAACCGTTATTGTAATCTTGCATAAACTCATCATAAGACTTAAGCCTCATGTGTTCTCTGCCAAGAGTATGCTCTTCCCAGAAGGTCTGATTTTTATAACAGAACTGCCAGAAAGAGAGGTTTCGGAAGAAGCCAGGCTGATTGCACCATCTGGCTATCTGAACATAAATATTTGAAATAGGCGCATGCTTGTAGCTCTCATGGCGCATGATGTATGGTAGACAACCATACCTCATCAATACACAGATGCGCATAAAGATTTCTGCAATATCAAGTTGGAACTTCTTATAGTCCGTCTCTGTTTGCTGGAATCCACAGAACAGGTAGAATTTGGTTTCCTTCTTTGGGCAATAATGTTTCCATATTTTAAGTGCCTTTACTATCAGCTTGCGGTCAAACCAATTGTCGAATGCAAAGATAAAGTCACCATGATAATTGGCGCTGGCAAGTTTTTTTGCCATCTCTTCGCCACGTTTATTCTGGGCCAGCAAACGCTCATCAAGTCCCTGTCTGAATTGGAAAGGACGTTTTGTTGCTATGAGTTCATCCAACAATTGCTCCCAATAGGGTGAAGCGAGAAAGTTATCGTCCCATAGATAAATATAAGGACGCTTAAGCTTTCCTGTGGCTTCGTCTATCTCGTTATCAAGGAAATCGCTCAGTTTGGAGTAAGGCATTGCCTTGCGCTCCAACTTGTTTACACAGAACGGACAGCGACGGAAGCAACCACGAGTTAGAAAACCAATAGAATATTCCTTGTAATCCTTGTAATAAGCGCCTGACAATTTTACGTTTTCCATCACGCTGACAAAATCATCATAAAGATGGTAGTCAGGCATCTGGGTACGCATATCTATCCCTTGTCGGCCCGTCTTGTTCCGCAAGGACAGAAGAAATGTGTCACGCTCCAGCTTAAGCATGTCTTCTTCACGTTTCTCCGCAAAACCCTCTTCAATAGAGAGGTTCGCATAACTACCTGTGCCACCCATGCGTACTTTCTTGGAAAGTTTCTTGTCATTAAATAGCGTCGTGAGCACAAAAGGAGGATCATCCAATGTAAACGTGAAGACACATGATACGTAGAATAAGTCGTATTTCTTTAACGACTCAAAATTACTCTCGTTGGTAATTAGTTCGTAAAAACTCTGATTCTTAGTTTCGCCCCTCGCGAAACCATTATCCCTGAAATAACCGGCTATCTTCAGAAGCGCAAGATTAGGGTGCCGCGTCCCGTTGCAAAGCAGGTCGGCATCTACAAGTCCTATCTTGTATATCTTCTTACTCGGCATATAATCTTAGTTCATTTTGAGGTCACCCTTGCGCAGACACACAAGGAAGGTATCATCAATCAGCACCAATGCATCTGTTTCTGGTACTGACCATTCCGCAAGCTCACCAAAACCCATTTCCTTTGCTTCGACTGCCTGCACTTCTCGCCACCCCTTTGTGTTAGCCAACTGTTCCAACGCCTTGGAGGTTTCTTCCTCCACCAAATCCATCAGGCTGTTCCATTCCTGATACATTCCACCAGAAGGTATCTTTATGTTTGTTACGTTCATTATAGTGGCCACTTATTATTTCATTTCTTTAAATCTGACGAGCTCATTGAGATCCACTTCAAGCAACCTTGCAATCCTCAAATACGTCTCCATTGGGGGCTGGCAAGCATTGGTACACCACTTTGAAACTGTAGTGGGTGCGCAGCCAAGTTGTTCGGCCAACCATTTATTCGTCCTCTTTTTCTCCGCAAGTACAACTTTGATGCGGTTGATGTCTTTGTCCATGATACATATTATATTATTATGGTCACAAAGGTACTCATTTTTCTTGAAACAGAATGCAAAATGACTCTATATTTAACTTTTAATCTCACTAAATTATCATTTTTCTCACCTTTTGGACTATAGCCCCTCTATTCCAAGTGCAAAAAATGACACTAAAACGAATTCCTCGCTTGGGATATTCCTCAATTGTTGGTTCTAATTGTACTTTTCGTTAGAACCAATTTTGTAATATGAAAGCAGAAATAGCTGGTCGTGACATGTTTTTTTTCGCAGAAGGTAGATTATGCTATAACTTTGCAGTGCGCTTCAAACTTTGAGAAAAATGAACGTTAGAGCGTGTTTATGCACGTTTCGAGTATGAAAACTTCTGCAATTTCATACTCAACATTTAAGACGGGTTAAAACGGACCTCTTTATTTGAATTTTTCTCGTCAGACCCATGAATTGAGCATAACTTTGCAGTGCTTTTCATAATGATGAGCCACAGAGTGCTGATGCAAGATTATAGTAACAAACAGAAAACAATAGATTTATGTATAACGAAAAAGGAATTTTAGGCAACCAATTGGTTGTAATGTCGAGAGAAGATTTCGACAATCTTGTTAATGAGGCCGCCCAAAATATAGTGGCCGCCCAGACAAAGAAGAATGATTATTCCGGGTGGTTAACTATGCCTGATGGCGACCGTTTTATTTCACGCGAGGAAGCTTCTGAACTGTTGCGTGTGGATTTTTCCACACTGTGGCGATGGAACAAGAGTGGGCTGCTTCGTTGCAAGAAGGTTGGCCCTCGTCGTGTAATGTACAAGTACAGTGACGTGTTGAAGAAACTCAATGGCGAAGAATAGCATGAAAGACTTTAAAATGGACAAAGGTTCTAACACCATCTTGCTCTTCACTGAACAGAGAACAGCTTTTGAATACCTGTCGGATGAGGATGCCGGAAGAATGATAAAAGCCATCTATGCATATGCCGACGAGGGTACTATCCCAGACTTTGAAGGAGCCATGATGTCGCTTTTCTCATTGGTCCACTCCCAAATAGACCGCAGTCGAGAGGCGTATCAGAAGAAGTGTGAGCAGAATCGTAGGAACTCCAGAAGGCGAAAGATTATGCTGGGGAAATCCGATGAGCTGTCAACAGATAACGAAAATGACCCATCGTTATCGGCCGATAACGAACAATGTCAACCGACAACAAACGTTATCCTTCCTAATCCTAATCGAAATCCAGAGCCTAAACCCAACATTGATGATGATGTTAACACACACATCATCAATGGGGAAGTTGTAGCAGCGAGTGAGATATATCCATTCGATGAAGTCTGGAATATGTATGGTAAATTCGTTGGCGACGTAGAAGCCTTGCGAAAGCGGTGGAACGAACTTTCTGCCGACGAAAAGAGAAATATCTTCAACTATGTACCTTTGTACGTACAGGCACGACCAGAGAAGAAGTATCGAAAAGACTTCGCTAATTTCTTGACGTGCCGAACATGGGAAACAGAGCCTATAAACCAATCAAAGTTAAACAATGGAAGCAACAATCAGCACAGTAATCAGCCAAATGAAAGCAGAAGGGAACTTGCCTACCGCAACGCAACAATGCTCGTCACAAAGTTCATTGGCGAGAGCCATGCCGCCAGCAATAGTGGCATTGCAGATGAACTATCCATCGATAAATGAATTCCTTGTTGCTTATAGCCCTGATAGGCAGACTGAAATATGCTACGCACCAGAGGCTTGCTATTTCGGAGATTCGCCAACATTGGCAACGCTAACTTCATGTTATGGAAGAGGGGCAGCCGAAGCGTGGCTTGTTCCTGAAATAATAGACGCTTGCCTTTTCTTTGGGTTGAAAGAACAACCTGATACTTATCAGTTGGAAAAACTGGCACGGATCATTGTAACAAACTTTGGTTACCTTAACGTGGATGAAGTGCAACTGTTCTTCTTCTATTTCTGCTCTGCTCGCTATCGTCACTTCTATAACACCTTTGACCCTTCCATCATTATTCTTAGCTTGCGTGATTTCTTGCGTGATAGGGGTCATGCTTATGAAGAAAGGGAACAAAGGGAAAGAGAACGTGAACGAGAAGAGTGGAAGAATAACGCTATTACCCACGAAGAATACTTACGACGGAAGGAAAGCTCATCACTTTGATTGCATTCAGACAATGGGCTTGCCCATGTCACGTTTTTAGCAGTAGGGGTAGCCTAATACCCCTCCATCATAAAGTCGAAGGGAATACTGCCAGATAGTGAGCAAGCTCAGGACATTCATTATAACCATAAAAAGCACCAATCAACCGATCTTCAAAGTGGCAAACAAGGTGTAAAATCGGTGGTGCAGAGAGCTTGCTTCTCAGCGTTGGATTTTGAAGGAATCATGTGTGCTGAAATCGAGTTTTTACAAAAAACGCTAAGCCTAATTAGAGTTAACTTCCATTAACTCGGAATTTGTCCCTTCAAAATCGATGCTTTTGGGAGCAGGCTCAGACAAGAGAAGGGTGTAAAACGTCTCAACAACTATAAATATATTCAGAAAAAGCATATCATCCCAAATCGTCAACATCGGGCTTGCCCGTGCCACCTTTTTTTGTGAAGGGGCAGCCTAATACCCCATGCGAAAATATTCGTTGGGAGGCATGCCACTTCACGAGCAAGCTATTTTCTTTCATTTATCCAACAATTCCATGAATAGCGCAGCCATTTCTGTCTTGCTCTTTCCTCTTTGGGGAGGCCTTGTTTATAACGGTTAAAAAGCAGAGTTATTGTTGCCCCATCATCTTCTTCAGCATTTCCTTCATCTGTTCAGGTGAAAGGCTGTCAATGTCAATAGGTTCCTCCTTCTTTTCAAAATTAAGGAGTTTATAGTTGTTGCTTTGTTGGCATACATGGCAAGATTCTGCTATATCATTATCAAAAATGACCCACCTACTTATTATCTAACTCATAGAGGAAATTTTTCATTCCCCGTCTTACCTCCTTTTGTTCCATCAACATATCCATTGTATCAAGGGCTGTTTCTACTCCCTGGTGGTTCTTGTCGTATTTTCGGATTGCATTATATGCAGCAACTAAAATGCTCATGGTGCTTGATATATGAAACATCCTTTCATCGTTCCTATTAATAATCTTTGCAAATACGCATATCCACCTCAATACATCCTCTGCATGTACACTAGCCATTTCTTTCATCAGTTCCAGAAAGTTATGTCCTGCATACATAAAAGCCTTACCTTGCGAATAGACATCTATTACGGACACAACATCATTCCATGCAGCAACCTTTAAGTCGTTCATCAGGAAGTCATACATCCTTCCTACTTCTGCATCTTCACTATTCGCACACCATTCTGCCACAGGTTTCACATACTTGAAATATTTTATGACATCATCCTTTTGGAACATTTGCAAAGTACAAGCCTTTGCCTTTTCCGATTGATTCAAAAGTTCATGTAGCATAACTTCACCCCATGCCTTGCCGCGTACCCATGTTATCCACAGTATCTGAGAGAGCATTTTATGGGATTCAGGCACTGCATACAGCTTCTTGAAATATGCTTTCAGCTCATCATCATAAGTGTGGCTGATGAAGTATAGCAACGGGTGTACTCTAGTAAGTTGCACCCCGACTACCGCAGGTACCAAATCCTGCGTCAAAGCTAAATACAACTTGAAGTTTTTATCAGTATTCAGATTATTAAGGAATGCCTGTTCTAATATGATGGCCGACCTTGTTGCTGGCGATGCAGTTGCACAACTACCTAATGCGTCAAATATCTGGTCTTCATATTTCGTCATTCTATAGCATTTCACCAACTGATGTGCCGCACTTCCCCTCACTCTATTAATACCAGTTTGAAAAGCATCTAATTCCGTCTTCTGCTTTTCAAATTCCGACAAATCTTCTTGATAGTCTTTTGTTATTGTCAACATGAAATCCATCATGGATGGAGTTAAAGAATCACGCTCAGTGAAATAATTGATGTCTCTTAAGACATCCATGATGGCAGAGCTTGCCTCTTCGTTATTAATCTGGGGCAACAACTGTTGACAGAGATCATCTGTAAGCATTTGTAAACGGTCAAGGTCGTAATCAGCCTTTTTTAGACCACTGATGCCGTAAGCCGCATATTCCCTGTTTATACTATTATCAGCCAATATTGCGGCTATATATTTGTCGAACTTCGATGGATTTTCTGCTGCCAACGCTTCAAAATTCATACAATTTCCTTGTCTGGTTGGCTTATCAAAGCCCCAATTGCCGTCGTACTTCCTAAAGGCGTTCAGCATATCAGCTATAGGCATCTTTCTCATATTGTCAATGCCCAACGCTCTCCAACCGCTTTCTGAATGAATTTTATAGGGTTCCTTTATTGACGGTGGATCCAGTTCTCTTGTCTTTTCTTGCAAGAATTTCCACTCGTCTGGCCAGTTGTTCTTTAGATATTCCTCAGGTAATACAGAAAGTAGTTCCTGCTTTCGTCTGCCTATATGGTACAGTGGTCTGTCATATTTCCTAAATTCTGGCATGGGTGTTTTCTCCCACTCTGGTGCCACGTTGATAATCTGTGCCATCACTTCCTGTTGCTCAGTATCATCTAACAGAGGGAAAGTTTCTTTCAGAAGCATAGTTTCCTGATAATTTAACTTACTGTCTAATTCCTCTAGATAAGCTTTATTGGTAAGCACGCTTTTAGATTCTTCTTTAAAGGCATTTAAATTGGCCCTTATTATCATCAAGCCAATATAGAACAGAATGCTTTGATGGCTATTCAAACAGTCATTTACTGTTTGCTTGATATTTTCCGGCTGTTCCTGTGCTCTCTTACGGGCATATTCCAAATAGTCATGTACCAGATTGTCGTGATTATCATAATACGAACTGCTGTTATAAGTATTGTAAGCATGGCTTTCCTGATGTTCACAAGGTGTTTGGCTTGTATATTTGGTCACTTCATCAACCAGTGCTATCACCTTTAAATAAGTCTGTACTGCTTGTTCCTTCACTTTATTAAACAGTAGTTCTAATAATGTATGGGCAGAGTTGTCCACATATACCGACCAATATGAAAACGTTCCACCTTCATTCTCTGTCTTCTGTTTTTTCAGGTTCGTATCAACATAGTCCAAAATCTTCTGTTCTACGTAATCATACCTTTCTTTGGCCAGTTTCTCCAGATATTTATAATAATGAAGTGGATCCTCACCCATCGATGCCTCATACAGCGGTATTAGTTTAACTCTGACAGACTCTACAGGGTTATAATTTACCACATGCATCCATTTCATATTCCACTTCACATCCCCCCTCCTAATCTGCGACAGAAGGAAATCTGCTGCTACATCGGGATGGTAATACATCATGGTCTCTGTGCATTGTCTCATGGCTAAAACAATCTCTTCGTCGCCTTTTTTAAGCTGGTCAACGACAAACGAGTGCTTTGCAACAAACTCAAACCATTCCTGATTATAAATGGCATCTATGAACATATCCCTGAATAGGTCATTAGGTATGATATATCTGTTCACAAATTCTTTTTCCTCATCACTTGGTTCGTCAAAGCCTGCCAATGTTGATAGTAGCAGAAGTTTGATATGAGTCCTATATGTTCCTGCTGTGTCATCCACTACAATATGCTTCAACTCCTTCAGATAGGCTTCCGGATCTGCTTCTCTAATATAGGCAAAGTATTGCTTTACCCTGTTTCTGACATATAATCCCTGATGCTCCTTTTCCAACATGTCAGCCATGGTCTGTCCATTCTCATATGCGAGTCTCGCAGATACGTAGTCTGCCAATGACTGGTGTGGAAACATCACATGCTTCCTGTCTGTTGATTGGATTAGAACGTGCTCGCTAACCAAATAATTGATTTCCTTTTCGAATATTCTCTCTAGTCTTTTCTTGCTACATACAAGGCTCGATGAGTCATTCATTACCTGTGTTACTCTGTGCAGACATTCAGACAGACTATTGGCTGATAATCGTTTATTCTTGCTTTTTACGTCAGTAATGCGCTGTGTCCACATCTCATCCATAAGAGACTGAAGCGACACCACCTCACAGTCATCCTTGCCATATTCCAAGAACCATTGCATATTGTTAGGCACACCCAAGAATGTCGCAAGTTTTGTTTTCTCTCCCGGCACATTTCTCTTGAAATGCTTAAGTACTTCTACTACTTGCTGGTACTCTAACGGTTTCAGTGCAATGTTCTTCCTATATTCATATTTCTTAAGAAGCGGGTCAAAGTCCAAGTCGTATGGTCTGCAAGATACTATGATCCTAACGTCCTTAATTCTAACAACGGAGTTTATTAAACTGTCTAATAATGTAATTGGATTTCGGTCAGCTGACAGTGTCTTTGACAAAGCGTCTATCTGATCAATGATTAATACGGGTTTGACACCCCCTTCTATCTTGGTTTCAAACTCGTCCGTGTATAATGATATAAAGTCTTCTATTTCCTCCTTACTGAAATCTATTTGGTCTGCCTTGATTCCGTATGCCTGATAACCTGTAACATTCTCTAATTCTTGAAGTAAGTCATGAAGCAAAACAGTTTTACCCAAACCAGCTGTTCCTGTAAGCATGCATATTCGGTCTTCATCCTTTTTAACCCCTGGCGTTTGTATCCATTTTATGATATCCAAGACCTCATGCCTCACCACATGTATCTCTCCCATAAACTGATATTGACATGAAGCTAGTTGAGTGGTATATATGTTTATAAGTTTCCTCTTTCTGGTATTTTCAACTATACTTACAGCCTCTATCATTTTTTGGGGCATTTTGTCTATTGATGCTTTTTGCTCTTTTAGTGCATTCAAAACATCACCATTGCAATCTAATATCTCATTCTTTAGATTTTCAAAATACTCATCAAGTTTATAGTTGATAATGTCAGTTTGGACAGAACTGATATACTCCAAACATTTGCTGTCACGATGGATTTCCTGAAGCCATGCAACAATAAGCTCTTTAGTTTTAGGATTTATGCCTTTACGTTTATCTTTGATATATTGCTGTAATTGGGGAAGTTGATCCAACATATTGTCAGACATCAATTCACGAGTTTCTTGAGAAACATTCCATTTACCGAGTGCTTTATCATAGCATTTCTTTAAATGTTTCATCACATCATCTGTTTTGCCTATCGTTGGCACATAACCAGCAAGTAGAGAGATGACAAAACTTGCAACCAAATCAGATGGGGTCATTGTAAGTGGCATACTATAACAATACTAAATTGGGTAAATATATAAAAACAATATTGTGACATGAACATGAATTCAATTTCTCTTCCCCTCCATCTTGTCTATAAATGTCTCGTAAATGAGTGGATAGGCATCGTTTGCATTGAATGATATGCCATGACGCAAGAGGGATTGCGTGTCATTGATAAAATCAGCATCCACCATCTTCTCCTGCATGTTATTAACAAACTGCTTGTAAGATGGTGCTTTATCAACGACAAATTCCATGTATTTCCTGTAACATTGCAGGACTTTATCGACATCTACCTCCTTACGTTGTAAAGCAATATAAAGGTCAAAGAGGTCGCGACCTTTCTTACGCTGGTAAAGGGCGCGAAGCTTGGTTCCCAATAGTTCCTCGAAATGATAGGTTGTCAGTTCAGCTTCACCTGTAAACCAAGAGTTTTCCATGCGGAAAGGAACTTTGGTTAGACCAAGAACATTGAAATGTTCGAAGCAGTTTATTTCAACTTTCAGTCGAATCTGGACAGTGGGTGGTATTTCAGACTCAACTCGGAACAACATGGTATTGTTGTACCGCTTTTGTTTCGTGACTCTATCTGGAAGAAAATCGAGCACTTCACCAAGACGATACATGATGGGCTTGATAGGACCAGGATTGATCTGAACCACGTCAATGTCCTCACTATAGCGTGGTTGGGGCGACAGATAGAGTTTATGTAAGGCTGTTCCTCCACGGAAAGCCAATTGCGATGCCAGAAACTCGTCACTGAAGATGGCAACCAAGGCACGGCATATAATCAGGTCTTGCTCAATCTGAGCATCGTCTATCCAAGGAGCATGATTGCTCCATTGTTGTATGGCTGTTCTGTTAATCATAAATCGTCAGTTTCTATTTGAACATTAATATTTATCTTCCATCGGCTGTCTCTATCAGATGGATTGTCTTCAGCCGAAGTGCTTAAAGGCATATACATGAGAGTACCCGGCAACGAGTGTATTTGGTCATATAGTTCATCAGCCAGTTCCTTTTCTTCTACTACATTTTCAAGTATGTACCCAAGCCGTTGCCAAGTTACCTTTTTTACAAAAGAAGCAAGCGGAGCAAACTGACTCTTAATGTCAATCTGTTCTGACAGTTCTTCAAGTATAGTTGCTACGCGAGACAATCCTCCTACATGCTGTTGATATTGTACAAGGTCAGCAGCAGTCAACAGAGGATTAGATATACGAATAGTTCCTGTTTCAGTATTCTTTGTAATGAGGGCATCCACTGGTAATCCATCACGGTAGAACCAGTCAATGATGACATTACGGGTTGAAACAACCCGACGCTTTGGAAAAGTAGTCATAACGGAAAACTGTTGGGGACGCTGATGGGCGGCACCAAGCAGTTCGGCAGCACTGAGCATACATACATAGTAGGGCTTTTTGAGATAGGACATCAACTGGTCGATATAGTAGGTTGCTGGAACGGAACCACGTAATACATATTGAACAGGAATGATAACATAGAAGCCTCTATATACATTTGCTATGGTCTTGTTGGTACAGAGTCTGTATAGTTCGTTCTGAAGAATCTGCTCGGAAGAGCACATTCCCGTCTCTCTCACGTCCTCTATAGAAAACGTAGGAAATCCATGAATTGCTCTATCCTTTATCCACTTTTGCAATGTCATATTGAAGAATTTTGGTGCAAATATAATAATAAATTCATTATAAACGTATATTTAAACCCGAAAAAGTGCTTCTTTTTATGCTATTTTAATTAAAAACGACCTGTTTGTTCCATCATATCATCTTCCACAAAGACCATTCTTTTGAGTATGACACGTATGAATTCCCCAATGATTCAGATATTATCGATGTCACAATCACCGGACAATTCAAGGTGGATGGTGATTCCGTTTATATGTGGAATGATAAAGGATGGAAGTTTGCATTAAGGTATTCCCCGTTGAGGAAGGGCGAAAAGATGAAATCCCTGTTCAGAGACAGGGGCAAACACGAGAAATGGGATTATTGTTTTGTAAAAGGAAGTGATTAGGTGACCAGTTCCGACTATAAGATGAGAATGATAGGATAAAACCATTGAAACATGTACGGAATCGTCGACTGCGATAATTGCTATGTCTCATGTGAGCTCACATTGGGGGAGTGATGTGAAATATAGATAGTTCATTTCAGTTGGATAATGTCACTCCATCTAGTAGTGGGGTTCTTGCTTTTGAAATCATGTTTGATGGCATTGGCAAAGACATCGGCTTTTCCCTTACCATCTTTCTTTGTATATTGTTGACTGCCTAATACGATTGTCTCAGTGCCATTAACTTTGTTGATGCGGTCAATGACAGCATCAAGACTTTTCATCTTCTGAAACTGTTCGGCATTGAAATCGAAAAGATCGGTTTGAATGGCTGAATTTGGGCCAATACCCATGACAATGACACCTGCTTTTTTATAATGATAACCAGGGACATAGATTTGTTTCAGCACCTCATAAGCTGCTTTCACAATACCGATAGTGCTACTGGTTCCGACTGTTAGACGCTTCTCTTGAAAGTTCCAATACTGAGGCAAATCTTCACGAAAAGCATTGGTGTTGAGAAACACTCCAACATTAGTGGCCACAGTTCCCTGTTGACGTAGTTTCTCGGCACATCGTGCAGCGTAGTTTGAGACATGTGTGTGCAGTGTTTCTAGGTCTGTGACCATCCCATTAAAACTACGGCTCGTGCAGATGCTTTTCTTCTTTGCCATCTCTTCATTAGGCACGCAGTCGATACCATTCAATTCCTGCCATGTACGATAGATGACGATATTGCGGAAGGTGGCACGCACCCAATCGCCGTGATGCTGGGCGAAATCGTAGGCCGTCTGCACGCCCAAGCTCTGCAGACGAGCTGCATATCTCCGGCCAATACCCCATACTTCTTCTATAGGATAAAGTTTTAAGGCTTTAAGCCGTTTCTCGTCACTATCTATGAGGCAGCTATGACGGTAACCTGAGTATTTCTTGGCAAAGTGGCTGGCCATCTTCGCTAGTGTTTTCGTCGGGGCAAGCCCGATGCTGACAGGCATACCGACATACTTCCTTATTTTCTTATGTAGGTTTTCACCCCATTCCTTCAGGTTCGCATCTGCGAATCCATTGAAATAAACGAAGCATTCATCTATACTGTAACGGAAATAGGCAGGAACTTCCTGCCTGATGATTTCCACTACTCTCCCCGTGAGTTCCCCATATAACTCGTAGTTGCTGGAGAATACGGCAATCTTCTGGTTGGGAAATTGCTGAGCTAGTTGGAAATAAGGCGTTCCTGCCTTAATCCCCATCTTCTTTGCCTCATTCGAGCGGGCTACTACGCATCCGTCATTGTTCGAGAGAACAACGACTGGCTTTCCATTCAAATCCGGGCGAAATACTCGCTCGCATGAGACGTAGCAATTATCACAATCTATGATGCCGTACATTTCAGAAATGGATATACTTTACTGGATTGACACTGAAACCATAATACGATTTCGCATCTTTCCCAATGTATTCAGAGTTGGGAATTTCAGTGCCTACAAATTCAATTCGTCCCTCATGTCCTGGCTCTTCTGTATATTTCCATTCTAAAGGATGATAGACAGCTATAACCTTGCCTTCATTGATGGCAAGGGCATGGGTAACTTTCGATGCTTTCTCTAATCTTGCCTTCCAATAATTTCGGGTCATTTCATAGAGATTATCACGCAGGACTTTTCCAACCTTTACCCAGAAAAACCTGTCTTCCAGTTTGGACTTCAATTCGTCTGCCATATTATCTCTTCCAATTTTTTATCGTCCATACAACAACGCCCCACACCTCGAAATTATCCTCTGCGTTGATACGGATAGGCTCAAAGTTCTTGTTGGCTGGACGCAGTTCTATATATCCCTCATCTTTGTGGGACAGGTCAAGGAATTTAATTGTAAACTCTCCATTTACATAGCCAACAACGACATCGCCATCCGTCGCCTCTATACTGCGGTCGATAACCGCTATGTCACCATCGTAGATGCCGACATCGATCATGCTGTCACCATCCACTTGCCCGTAGAAAGTGGCTTCGGGGTGACGGATAAGATCGCGGTTGAAATCTAGGCTCT
>JAEEGL012169307.1_pt1 | contig 13737 bp, 10 predicted proteins | sample 9134231 | NCBI WGS metagenome assembly JAEEGL01 (sample SAMN16246548, study PRJNA631951) | gut metagenome | biome: gut microbiome; feature: rumen; material: fiber-attached | host: Bos | place: Iran: Karaj | collected 2018-10 | reverse complement strand
CTCGCTCTGGTACACGCGCCATGTGGCCGGCGAATCGCTCGTGATCATGCATGGCGTCCACTTACTGATATCCTTCCCCCATATGCTCTGAACCTCCTGGTCATGTCCGTTCATATCGAACGTCGGGGCAAAGCCGTTCTGCCCCGCGACCACAAAGAGCGGATCGCCGGAACCCGCCGTGATCGAGCTGCGGGAAAAGGCGTGCTCGCAGAAAAGCTTCACCGTCAGCCTGCCGCTGAACGTCGAGTAGGACTTCCCATAGTTGTACCAAGTGTTCGACGGCGCATGGAATTCGATCGTGAACCGGTTGCTCCCGGCCATGAACACATTGTAGCCGAGTCTCGACGTCTTCATGTAGGCCACGGACGCATTGTCGCCAAGCGAATTCGGCCAATAGTACGTGCCTTCGGAGAATCCGTCCGCGAAGATCGTCCGAGAACCGTTGCGATACGTGGGACGGAAGTTTCCGCCCGTAATGGTGAACTTTGAGTTGAAGGTGTTTGTGGATCCGGTCTCCGCGATGAACGGTTTCCACATCCTCGCCATGACCTCCGCATTCGAGTGCCAGGGGGCGTCCGCGCCGTTGAAGGACACCTTCGCGTCGAGCGCAACACCCGTCAGATACAGCTGCATCGTGTAGTCGGGATTCGTGAAGTACGCCGTGGCGGCGGATGTGCCAAACGCCCTTGGGTTCGTAGGGTGGATGCGCCCGTTCTTGAAGCGCCATGCACCGAAGAAATCGCCTCCGCCATTCAGTTCGAGCGGCCCTTCGCCGGTCTTCGATATGTCGTATACGGCCCGGGAGTTGACGTCGCCGTTCTGCACCCAGGCGGTGTTCGTCGGCATGGACCATGTCTGCGTGCTGAACGGGAAGAAGTCTGCGTTGTTTGTGACGACGAGCGGCACGTCGCCGAAATGCGCAAGCGTGATGCCGGACACACCTACGCCGAACGAACCGCCGTCCTCGAACGTGAAGGACGGCATGGCCGCCGAAGGCGCGAACACGATCCCCGCGAACAGCGCGCCGTCGGGGATTGAGATGCGCGAACCGCCGGCTATCGTGAGAACGCCAAGCCCAGCCGTTGACACGGGGACGCCTCCCTCCCAGTTGTCCGGGGCGCTGAACGTCACGCCGTCCCCGGCGCCAGTCCAAGTGCCGTCGAGGACGGCCCCTGCATCCGGGACTATCACACAGCCATCGCCGAGGAAATGGTCGTTGTCCTGGTTGGCGACGGGGGCGATGCTCAAGGAAGAGCCATAGATGCCGGGCGACTTCTTGACGCCGTTGATCCACAGCTCCTTGACGGTCGTCTCCGCTCCCTCAAAGCTCTTGAACACGGCATTGCGGCCGTCAACGTCCAGCATGTCCACCACGAGATCTTCATCATTCGAGAACACCGTGGACTTGCGCACCTCAAGTGTGCCGCCTGCGGCGATGCGCACTTTCGTTCCGGCCCATGTCGCGGAGTTGGTGAACGCCACCGCGCCTCGGTTCGTGACCACGAGATCGCCTGTCGTGGTGTGCGCGCCGGAAAGGTCGAGCTGCTTCTTCGGGCCGGACGCTCCGCCGTCCACCACCAGCGACACCGCGCCCTGCGCCTTGCCAGCCCAGAGGGGCGTGCTGGTATCCTCTTGCTGTGTTATCGTGACCGTGGCGGGCGTGGTGGAGCGAAGTATCGCGCCCGTCGCGGTGCCGCGAAGCGACGTGAGCGTCGCGGCGTGTCCGTTGACGTCGAATGTCGCGGATTTGGTCAAGACGAGCCGCCTGGGCGTTGCCGTGAGCTGGTTCGCCGGTCCCTCGAAGATTATGTTCACCGTGCCATTCGGCTCGTAGTGGCTGGACAGCGTAATGGATCCGCGCAGGCGCACGATGGAGGTGCTCTGGCTACTGCCGCTCGGATAGAGACATGAGCAGGTTATGGAGTTAGTGTATATTATCTCGGCGTTCGCCTGCGGAGAAAAGGAGAAGTAGGCCATGCTCGTAAGTTTGCCGTTGAACGTAACCTTGCCGCCGGACACGACGCGCGCATACGTGTTGCCGCCATTCCCCTTGATGTCCCCGTTCATGACGTGCGTGCCCTCCTCAAAGCAGAGCGTGGGCGAATAGTCGCGTATGACCCTGAAGTCGATTTCGTTGGCTATCGTGCGATTCCCCACGAAATGCACCCATTGGGACGTGCCCCAGGTGTTCGCGGCCGGCAGACGGCGAAGATAGAGCGTTCCTGTGCCTAGCGCCGTGTCGGTGCAGACCTTCATCACGCCGTTCGACCAGAACACGCCGCCTCCGTACGAGTTGTCGCCATTGAGCAGAACCGTGCCCGCGCCAATCATCTTGAGTCCGCCATCGCCGGAGATGTCGCCGTCAAGGGAGAGAGTCTGCCCCGAGGCAACGTTCAGCTCGACCCGATTCCCGGCGGGCAGTGCGAAGTCGTCGGTGATCGTGGCGGAGGAATTGAACTTCGCCACATCCCCCGCCGCCGGCACGCCGCTCGGCGACCAGTTGGCGGCGGCGTCCCACTTGCCGTCGGACCCCGTGTATATGCGCTCCACGCCCGCCGCGGCGAACACCAGCATGGCGGCGACCATGGCTGCGGCGAAACGCGGTCCTTTCGACGTCGTGACGGCGTCTTCGCCGTCGCGGAATGCGATTTTCTTCATTTGACGCTTCCTCTTTTCCGTCGCGCACCGAACGGCGCGCCTAGCTATCAATATGCGACGGGAGTATCATATCATAGCCTAGCGGTTTTTACAACCCCGAAAGCGACGGGCATGCGCCCTAGTCGAACATCACAAAGAACGCGGCGGAGTGGAAGTCGGGCTTGACGAGGTTGAGCCGCCCGCCACCGAACGCCACCTTGTGCGGCTCGAGGTCATGCTTGTCGTCGAGCAGAATGCATTTCGCCTCTTTGCCAGCTGCGGCCCCGGCGACTTTCACCGAGATGCGACGCGAGGCGCCGCCGTAGTCGATGACGAGCAGCGCCTTGCGTCCGGACGCATCCTTGACAGGGAAGAGCGTGACCGACCCCTCGGACTCGCTCGCGCAGATGGTGGAATACTCTTTCATGATGTCGCCGAACATCTTCAACGCGTAGAACACCTTATACTTCTTCTGAAGCGCGTCTTTGAATCCCCAGCTCCCAGTGTGCCGGCATCCGTACCAGAACGCCTGCGAGTATTTGGAGCGCTCGAGATTCGCGAGCGTGGCAAGCGTGAAGCATGCGCTCCTTATCCCGTTGTGGCTGTCGGGCCCCTCCCAGATGCGCGCCTTGACGTCTGGATCGGAGCACCGCTGCATGTCGTCCCAGGAGTAGTTCTCGCCGAAGTAGTGCCACTCGTTGAGGATCAGCTCGCAGTCCTTGAATCCGTATGAATCGCATAGCGCGCGGCCCCTGTCGGCCTCCCTGTTGTAGGCCATCGGATCGTTCCTGTAGCCGTGCCACGAGATGAAGTCGGGCGCGACGCCGGCGGCGCGACATGCGGAAAGAATCTCCTTGAACCAATCCTCCTTATAGCTGCACAGCGCAGGCCCGCCGACCTTGATCGTGTCGCCGAACTCTGACTTCAACCGCCGGAGCGCCTTGACGAAGAACTCCACAAACTTGGCGCGGCACTCTTTGCGCTTCGCCGAATCGCGCTTCATGTCCTCGTCCGTCAGGCCCTCTGGCGGCGTCCACATCGACTGGATGCCGTCTGGTTCGTTCCATATCTCCCAGTACTTTATCCCCCACTCAAAGCCGTCGGCCCACCCTCTGTTGTAGTGGCGCACGGTGGCGGCGAAGGTCTCCGCAAGCTTGTCGAAGTCCGCGGGGATCACGTTGTTGAAATGGACTTTCAGCCCGGAGTGCTCGATCGACGTGCCCAGGCGGTAGAATATCTCCGTGCCCATCTCTTCGCGCGTGCGCCTGAGAAGATAGTCCGTGGGCTTGAACACATAGTTCTTCGGATCTTTCGCGTCGAGGTGCATCAGCGGGAAGATGTGGTAGTAGTCGCAGACGCGCTCGTTGTCGTTGATGAGAGCCCAGTCGTGCGTGCGCGACGCCTTGAATCCCATCGCCTTTATGTCGGCGAGGTCCAGCGCCGTCTGGGAGCATATCGTCGGCCCGATTCCCGACGAATGAATCTCCGGCCTCACCGGGCCGATTTCGCGCGAGAAATCGACGGCGAGTTCGGCCGCGGGAGCAGCCAGTGCGGACAGGCAGGCCAAGATGGCCAGCCAACAGACGCTCCTGCCGACTTTATCGTTTTTACCTCTCATGCTAATTCCTTTCTCTGTTCCGGTAGATTTCCCGGGCATCAACGGACTTGGGAACGATACCGGCGACATCTCGAACCGAATGTGGAATGTCTTCTCCGGCACATGCCTTCCTTATCCGTTCGAAGTATCCAACTACAAGTTCGGTAACGGTCATGCCCATGTCGTTCGCATACTTACGGGCAAATGCGAGCGAAGAACCAGGCAACCGTATCGTTATTCTTGCGTCGTTCATCATTCCTTTCCTTCAATGTATATACATATAATATTATAATGCATCACGCTAGTCAATGTGCAAAGGTGCATTCGGGAAAATCTTAGATGCTCCCTTTCTTGAGGTTGCACGTGCGGCACAGCATCTGGAGATTGTCGGGTATGGTGTGGCCGCCCTTCGACCACGGGACCTTGTGGTCGCCGTGCATCTCCGCGAAATCGCAATCCTTGCCGCAATCGGCGCACTTGCCGCCCTGCCGCTCGTAGGCGGCACGCTTCTGCGAATCTGTGAATCTGCGGATCGAAAGCGCGCTCTCCCGCTCACCGCCGGAAAGCAGATATTCGTAGATGCCGCCCTTCCTCGTCACATCGTCGTCGGCCATGAGCCGCTGGATGTCCCGCTCCATGACGGCGGGATCATATCTGCCCTTGCCGTAGATTCTGTGCAAGCCGCCCCAGTCGAGGCCCTTCATCTCCCTGCGGTATTTCGGGAAAAGCGTCTGCACCCAGTCGATGACGCCCTTGAAATACAGCCATTCGTCCATTGCCGTGGTGTCGTGCTGGTGCTGCGCCATGTAGTGCTTCACGTTGCCGTTGGAGATCCATTGAAGCGCCGTCTCCATATAGTCCTGGCGTATCGGCTCGCCCTTCATGTAGCGGTTGGCGAGCGTGTAGGCAGGGCCCGACGGTTTGGAGAAGAACCGCTTCATGTCAGCGGTCCAGGGCCCGGCATATACGGCGTTCAGCAGCTCCTGGTCCGTGAGCTCCTTCCCGGCGATGTTGATCGTCTTGAACCATTCGAGCTTTTCGTCGTCGCCGCCCTCGCAGAAATAGACGGTCAGGCCATAGTCGAGAATCCTGTCCTGCTCCTCCTTCGAGAGGTTGGAGAAGTAGCGGAAGAAGTAGTCGAACTTGCCCGCCACGTACTCGCAGATTGAAAGCGTGCGCTGCTGGCCGTCCATCACCTCGTAGGTGCCGTCCTCGCGGACGGCCCAATACATGACGTTGAGCGGATAGCCCTTCGTCACCGTGTCGATCACGGCCTTCTGCTCGGCGTCGGAGTATATGAACTCGCGCTGGTACTTCGGGCGGACGTCCAGCCTGCCGCCGAGCGCCACCACGCCCTCCTCCTCGTCGTTCCTGTATCCCGCGACCAGCTCGCGGACTGTTATTGTATGCGGTTCAATCTTCATTTTGCCTCGCTGTTCTTATTCTCATTTGCTGTCTTTCCTTTACTCGGTTCCTCTTTTCCCCTTGTTTTCTGAAATTCAAGCGCACTGCAATTAGTCTCTTCCTTCTTCGTCTCTCCGTTTTGAATGGGTTTCGTGTCCGACAGTGGCCCAGAACATGGAGTTGGCCTCCATGTGAAAGTGCCCCCAGGATCGTATGGGAGCACCTTCACCGTGTAGGAACGCTTCCCGTTGGAAACACTTTCCACAAACTCGAATCTCAAGGGCCAGCAAATTCGAACGATGCAAGGCGAGACCCTTTCCATCACGACATACTTCTTATAGTTGGACGAAACGGAAACCGAAAATGGCGCACCCGAGGTGACAGCGTAGGATACGCCGATAAGGAGTGGAACGTGATTCGTCTCTCCCGCATGGGCCACCACCGCCGGATTGCCGAGATTTGAGGTGCGATCACCTGTGAAATAAACAGGGACTGGGCCCTTATCCGTCACCATATCCACGAAATAATAGGCGTTGGTATTCACGCCTTCATGCCACGTCAGCACCACTCCGTTCGTGCCGTTAACGGCAGTCACAACATTTGAACACACCGTGTTGTACCACTCGGCGTTCGTGCCATGGGCGTCCGGCCCGGCGACATCAGGTTCAGGATCAACGGTGTTCACAAGACCATCTCCGTCATTGTCAAACGCGACGAATGCGCTTTCGTCCACCTGTTCCTTCTTTCTTCGCCTACGTTCTTCGTTTTCCCGCATTTTCTGCTCATATATGCGTAGCCGCCTTTGTGCTTTCTCTTCATATTTTCGCTTGCGTTCTTCAATCTCTTTATCCCTCGCCTCACGACTTCGCGCATCCACCTCCGCGATCTCCGACTCCATTTCCTTGACGAGTTTCTCCACATGAGCCTGAACATCCAGACTCGCAAAGTCGATATGAACAATCTCGACTAATTCCGACGGCTCCCACCAGCCAACACAATCTTGTGTCCTAGAGGTATGCCACGACATCAGTCGGGGCTCAACTTTATCTTTGCATTCCTCGGCCAGTTTCATATCGCGGTCATATACCCTGACATACCGTCTGCGCCCATGAAACTCGCCGACAAAATAATCTGGGGGCGGCTCAAAGCCTCTTAAGGCAGTAATTGGCACATCATGCATGTGAAATGAATAGCACTGCGGGAGACCGCTCCATACTGCAGCTCCATGCCGACCGAGAAAACCGCCGAAACCAAAACAACAGTAACATGCAGCACGGGCTTCGTCGCATCCGCGGGAAGCGCTCTTCTTGAGCAATGAAATCGCACAATATGCATTGGTGGCTGCCGCATACCCATATCCTATCCGCTCAAGTTTCCTCGCGTATGCTGCCAGATAGTAGGCCACCTCCTTCAGTTTATAGGCATCACCCTCGGCATAGTTGGCAAGCCCGTCCTTGATGGCTTTCAGTTGCCATCTTAACATATTGCCAATGTTCCCATAGTGGCAACTTACATGACCAAAAGCATTCGTACAAAGAGGGTTAAAAGTGTCTTCACCAAAGCCTTCCTGAAATCGCCTAGCTTTCGCCACGGCACCACCTGTTCCATATCCTGCAATAACCGTTGCGCAGCACAAAAATAAAAGAATGACTTTCTTCTTAACTTGCTTCATTTCAAACTCCAAAACTTCACTTCACATCAATGTCGTGTTCCTTTGCGGGAATAACACTGGGCATAGTACCTCAGCTCTGCGCTGATGTCAGCGAGCTGCGTGTAGAACTCGTCCTTCTTCTGCTTCTTGGCCTCGCCAAGAGCTCTATTTGCGTTCCTGGCCATTGCGAAAGATTATACCAAAAATTATGCCGTCTGCGGGATGAAGAAATCCAACAAGCCCGTAATTCGTTTATTATTCTTGTCCCAGCACACAAGTATGACTTATCCCTTTCACTTCGCTTTTACCTCTTGTTCACTGTCCTTCCCAGACACCACTTGGGTCTTATTTCCGGATGTCTTTGCCTCTTTTTCCGACCACAATTTGAACATTATCTCCTTTATCGGCACTTCATGTCCAACGATTTTCTCAAGACGTGAATGGTATTCAACCCATTTTTCATACGTAAGAACATGTGTCATTAGAAAGTTGGTGATAAGACGACTTAAATTCCTGACGGAATACTTATATTCGTTATTCACCACTCCATAGCAATTATCCCAACCACCTCTCCCTAGACAAGGGACATCATTCTCCAACTGCGGTCCACCATCAGGAAAACGAGCTTTGAGTTTTAGCATTTCTGCCTGAATACATTCAAGCCGACGCAGACCTACCACCCAATAGGTATTCCAGTCTCCATGACTTTCCGCACAACTCATCACAGATTCCGTCACTGTGCAGAACGAATCCAATTGCTGTAATCGTAGCCCAGAATCACTCGCATCAATCGGAATGCTAAAAGCTGCATCAATATACTGCCCCATGTATTTCTTATATTGATCGTTGTCGGTCTCATGAGCAATCGCATGGTTTAGCTTGTTCAAGAATGGGTGCCGTTTGACATATCGGATTTCAAAATGCGACTGCCAGTTGGTGATTAGGTTGAGGCATTCTTGAATCTCACGTTCTTTCATCCCTACCTTGCCGTCCCACTTCGTCGAAGTGGCCTCCTTGCGGCATCCAGAGAATGCCGCAAGAATCGTGACAATCAGTCTGATGATTATTCGTTTTCTATTCATGCTCCGGAATACCAAGTTTGTATCGATGCTCTGGGAAAAGTCGTCCAAGGTGATCAAAATCTTTCTTAGGGTCTCTCCCCAATGCCTTGTTGATACGCTTTACAGCCTGCATAAACTCTTCTTTGCTTGCATTCGCATAGAGTGACTTGATTACTTTATCATAGAGAACGATAGTCGATGTACTCAACATACGCCTATAGGTGACTGAAAGATTCCGAAGGTCGGCCTCACGATAAAAATCTTCTTCTCCTCTATTCCGATTATCTTTGGCTCCAATTCCTGTTGTCTCCTCATATTTGTCATCCCTGGCATTTCTAACGCTCTTAAATTCTTTCAACATCCGTTCACATCGAAGCGCCTCGCATTCCCAGCGATCATGTAATCGTTCCCACATTCCAATGATGGCATTGGCATCGCCAGACTTCTCCCATTTGACCTCAGCAAGAATATCGTGAAGCAACTTCATGCGTCCCTTCACCCTGCATTCAACATCATATCTCGGCCAGTCGAGGCGTAATCCTATGACTGAATCCTCAGCACGCTTAATCAACTCCATGCACTCTTCAGTATCAGACACCGCCAACAAATCGCGGTGAAATCTCCCCAATGCCTCTGCGTCACCTTGGCATACGGAATTTGTCACCGTCTGGACAAAAGTGGTGATCTGCATCTCAACCAATCGCCCTTGCGGAGACAACCTGATTCGCCGATCATCTTGTCCACACCCACACATGGATATCAAGACGAGGTTAGCACAAAGAGCCACCAACAAATTAAAGTATAAAAGTCTCATTCTTTAATACTCCCATCAAGATATACATGGCCTTGAGGCGCATCGGGATTTCCCCCTAATGTTCTCTTCACCCAATGACCATGTTTTTCAATGCGTAAGGATCCATTACTCTCTAGTTCAAAGTTTTGTTGAAAAGTATTGGATTGACCAATAATCTTAACCGCCGTTTCCCCCAAATCGAGAGCTCCCTTCCAACCGATTGGAATGTCCCATGTCTTACTACCTGCAATCCAGCCTGTATTTATTGGAATCTGCCCTGCCCGGTCTTGACTCCAAAAATTATTGTTGGTCGAGACTATTGCGTGCCATCTACCTGCTCCCTGTTTGGTGCCATGATACCGATGTTCCGCTTGTTCCGGCAACGCATAATATCCTTCCACAGTACCGCCTTGCAACCATGGTATCTCAGCCATTCTAATGTTGTCAAAGTTCACATTGTTTGGTAAAACATAAATATCAAACGTCAATACTATTCCTCCTGGCTGTGTCGGCTCTCGAACCATTTTTTCATAACCTTCGTTTGCAACTCGAATACCATTTGGTTCCATCACTTTGAAGAGAGGCCGATACTCTGTTCCAAAAGCAGAAATCTTAAGCCCAACTGGTAAATCATTTGTCAATGGACATGTAAGTAACCACCCATTAACTGCATTCAAATCATCTGACCAAGGGCTCTCCCCCCCTGAAAGATTGGGATAATTCAAAAGCTGTACCCACTCTCCGACACCATAGGTATGTCTATTCAGGCAAACACCTGTTGGAGCAGAGGCATACTCCCTCAACTCTACTTTTAGCACTGTCATACTGCTGCTAGAGAAAATATGACACCCCGTAGATGCCTCAACAAATGTTCCTGATACCGACACGTCACCTTCCGTTACACTCGCCGACGCCCCTTCGCAAAGGAAAGTGGCGAAGTAACTCTCCTCTGCCCCCAGCGCAACAGAAGACGGCAACTGCAACGGCCCACATGCTATTGGATCAAGTTTATGGAGATTGTCCGCAGAGAGCGTGAGCGTTCCGCCGTTCTGGCCACCGTATGCATCCACCGTCAACCGCACGCGCGTGGAGCGTTTAGACTGCCATTCGCCAGGCTTGTCCTCATACGCGTCCTCGAAGATCACCGCCTGTCTGCTGAACGAAATGGAAATGGAAGGCTCGTTCGTGGCGTCATACGTAGGTGGGTTATAACGCTCGGGATCGTCGAACCCACATCGACACACTCCGCCAGTCACCGCAAACGACGCCCCTCCATAATTGTAAGTTCCGTTCGCCTTGCAGTCTCCCCCACAGTAGCATGACACCAAACAGTTGAACACCACCGTCCTGCCGCTGTAGGACACACAGTTGCATCCGCCGCTCCTGGGCGTCGCACCCCCGCGCATCTCCCACGAGAACACTCCACCCGGATCGTATGGTTCCACTCCGATGGTGTAGATGCGATCCCCTCCCGAAAAGCCCTCGGTAAAAGTGAAGTCAAGCGGCCAGTGAATGCTAACCGCGCATGGCATGTTCGTCTCCACCTCTACAAAGACATATTCATCCGGAACTGACACAGAAAACGGCGTATCGGATGTGACCGCATAGTTTACTCCTATCAGAAGCGGCACTCGGTTCGTGACTCCCCCCATCGCCACCACGACGGGGTCTCCAAGGTCGCTCTCCCTGTCACCGATGAACCATATCGGCGTCGGCCCCATATCCGTCACCACGTCCACGAAATAGTAGGCATTGGAATTGACACCTTCCCGCCACGACAGCTCAACTAGATGGTCGTCTCCTTGCACAGCCGACGCCGTCAGCAGGTTGGAGCATACAGTGTTGTACCATTCGGCGTTCGTTCCATGAGCGTCCGGCCCCGCCGTCTCGGGTTCGGGGTCGACCGAGTTCTCCAGCCCGTCGTCGTCCCAATCGAACGGCCACACGCGCACATGGCGAACGGCACGGTCTTCGTAGCGATAGGCGAAACCTCCGTTTGGGAACAGTTCCACCTGAAAGCTGACAGGATTCGTCGCATCACGTCCAAGCGCCGCGTTACACCATGTGGCAAGCAATGTATTAGACGACGTGGCCCCGTGCCAGAACACGCTCTCCCACCGTCCTTCCGGAAGCAACGGCCTTCTGGACATAGGCAGCAGAGACATGTCCTGTTCAAAAGCGCGTGGAAATTCATGCAAGCGGATGTCCCTGCGGATTTCGCCGCGCGAAAGCACAGTGACGCCACGCGCGAACGGATAGGACCAGCCGTTTGTCGCAATGTGGAACGCATCATCGTGCGCGCCTCGCAGACGCCATTTCTCGTTCGTCACTGCGTTCGCGGGCGGCGACGCGAACGCCTCAGCGGCGGTCTCCTCAACGACACGCCAGCCATTCGAGACGTCCTCTGGAGTTACCGACAATGGGTCAATGGGCGTCCCGTCCATCAATGTCGGCCCACCAGATACAACCATGGCACCAGGTTGAACGCCCATTGTCCCCATTCCAGCGTTCTGCACACCATTGGTGTTCTTGCCGGAATACAGCGTACACACGCACATGACCGCGGCGATTGCGCCCCATTGCGCGGGATGGAGTCGTTTGACTAGTGTGCGAAACCACCGGAAAAGGAAACGATAAAGCAGCAATGCCAACCATGCGGCAAAGAACACGCACAGCAGGGACGCGAAGATGCACAAGATAATCTGCTGGATGATCTCGGGCGACGCATCCATGTGTCACCTCACATACACAGAAAGAGAATCCGGAAGTATCCGCACCTCCGGCGACTCTGAAGATGCATCAAGCCCGCGCCCCGTAAGACGCATCATGTTCCAGCTGCGGCGGTAGAGAATTGAGGCGTCAAGCCCCGCGAACGCCGCCGCGCCGTCGACCGTCGCCTCAACGGACACTGGCGCTGATGTGCGGGTGTTGAGCCGCACCGTAAACGCCAACGTCCGCAAATCGCCAGACCCGGCGGCGGACACCGCCCGTACCCCTTCAAAGCCTTCTTGCACGAACCAAGTGCCACAATCCCAGCCTACCACGAGATCACTTTCCGCCAGTGAAAGCACCCCGTCGCAGTCCTCGTCAGTCCCGAACGCAATCTGCACATTGTTGGTGGATGTCGTTCGACACGTCAGGCTGAATTTGAACTTTCCAGCGTAATCCTGCCACGCCGTAAAAGGCACGTTGGTGACGGTCTCGGTATCGTCATGCGCCACCGGCGGCAAGACAGGTCGCACCGGCGGCAACGCGAATGTCGACAGCGCATCAACCGCAAAGACAATCATGCAAAGGACTTTCCCGAACTTCACTTCCTCCTCCGGATCACGATTCGATCATAAAGACGCAAAAGTCTACCATCACGCTCAATATAAAAGGTCGGACCACCATCATTACGCCCAAGCCGATCTTTGATCACATTCATATTTGCAAGCCTCAGGCTCTGCCCTACGATCTCAAACTGATCTGGATTGTATTTGTCAAGGAAGGTTATCGGCACTCCCATCATGCCGTCCCAATCTTCGGGAATGTCGGCAGTTTTAGACACTTCAATCGCATCATAGTTGACATACTTGGGATAGTCATCAGCATTGTAACGACGCACAGAAACTAATTCTTCGTGTCGTTGTTTGTAGTCAAGATTTGTGAACCACCTGACACCTTTGACACGGATGAATCTCTGTCCGCTTTCATCAATGCCACATGCCGCCGCATCAAGGGGATAATTTTCAGGGACCGTGAATTTCCTGTCGCCACTGTGGATTGACGCTCCCAACCACAGCTTGTTTTGCATGATTAGGGGGAATATCTCCTTGTATTTGATGGCATTGACGTTCCCGATGATGAGGAACTTCTTATCGTATTGGACGAGCTGGGCGACGTATTCACGGAAGAGGGAGAAAGGCGGATTGGTGACGACGACATCTGACTGCTTGAGGAGCTCGACGCACTCCGGCGAGCGGAAGTCGCCGTCGCCTTCGAGGCGTGTCAGCACGTTCTTGTCGTTCTTGATGAGCCATTCCACGTCGGCGAGGTCGATGCGCCCGTCGCCGTTCACATCGGAGACCTCGTTGATTACGATCTTATGTGGAATGCGAGGTTTATCTTTCTTGACAGAATTGCCAGCGCTCTCGGATGCTGTAAATCCTGACAATCCTGTAATCCTGTCTTCTCTCTCCGCGAAATCAAACAAATCAAGCTGTCGCCCCGCGACGGGCGAACCGGCGTAGCATGTGGCGACAAGGCGCTTCAGCTTGAGGGCATTGAAGTTAGCGGCGAAGTATTTGAAGAAGTTGGATTCGTAGGGATCGTCGCAGTTGCAGAATACGACCTTGCCCGCGAAGTGATGCGCATAGTGCCTCAGCTCCGCGTTGATGTCGGCGAGTTGAGTGTAGAACTCGTCCTTCTTCTGCTTCTTGGCCTCGCCAAGAGCTCTATTTCCGTTCCTGGCCATTGCGAAAGATCATTTTTGATGTGCACTTCGTGGATGCGCCCATCCACGCTACTTGAACATCAGCACCGAGCCTGAGAACTCGCCCATGACGTTGAGCACGCCCGGCCCCGTGATGCGAGCCGTGCGGTTCGCCGCCGG
>JAEEGL011437256.1_pt1 | contig 13737 bp, 10 predicted proteins | sample 9134231 | NCBI WGS metagenome assembly JAEEGL01 (sample SAMN16246548, study PRJNA631951) | gut metagenome | biome: gut microbiome; feature: rumen; material: fiber-attached | host: Bos | place: Iran: Karaj | collected 2018-10 | reverse complement strand
TGAATATTTCCTCCAGCGAGGCCTTCCTCGCGCCCATCGCCGCGATCTCCTCCTCAGAGAGGAACTTGTCCCAGGCAAGGATCTCCAGGCGGCTCGTCCCAAGCCTCTCCAACACCATCCGCCCGATCTTCCCCAGCCCGATGATTCCGACCTTCGTGTCGAAATTCCCCGGGAAGTTGTGCCCATACGGGACAACCTCGTCAAAGCCGTCCCTCTTATAGCGGATCACCGACTGGAAATAGCCCTTGTTGGCAAGCAGGATCTGCGCCGCGGCGAATTCCGCCACCGGAACCCCGTTGGCCGCCCAGGCACTGAAGATGTGCACACCCCGCTTAAGATAGGGCAGGGCGAAATACTTCACCGTTCCGGCGGCATAGAATACCGCCTCAAGCGAGGGGAGAAGCTCCCCGATCTCCTCTTCGGAGAGAACCGGCGCTCCCCAGGTGGAGAAGAGGTACCTGACCTCACTGTACGCCCCTGCGGAATTCTTCAGTTCCTCCGTGCTGATGACCGGCGCACCGCCGATCTGCTCCTCCGTGTACGCAATGCGCAGGCGGTAAGGTTCTTCTGATACAAAAATCCGGTTTTCCATGTTGCCCTCCATGCCAGGCTCTTTGTGCGAGGCGCGATTTTTCATACTAGGTTTCCCCTGTCTCATCCAGGATGTAGCTGCGGATCAGTTCCGCCACCGCGTCGTGATCATTGTCCGCGACCACCACCTCGGCAGATGCCACTGCCTGCTCCGAACCGTTCCCGGGAGCCGCGCCGAGATCCGCCGCGTGGATCATCTCCGCATCGTTGTCGAAATCCCCGATCGCCGCGGTCTCCGCGGTGGAGACATTCAGGTTCTCAATAATCCACCGGAGGGCCTTTCCCTTCGAGCAGCCTGCCGGAAGAATCTCCAGGTAGAAGGGCTGGGAGAACACCGCGTGGAAGTTTCCTTCGGAAAACGGGGCAATGGCCTCCGCGACCTTCACGAGAGAAGTGTTCTCCCCGTAGAGGAGAAGTTTTACGTACTCCTTCTCCGGGTCATAGTCCTCGTAGATCCTGGGCTGGTTCTCCGCCGCTGCCAGGTGGTCCTCCACGCCGTTTCTGTTGAACAGCCTGTGCGGGCCCTCTGTGAAGGCCTCGATGCAGACCTCCGGGTAAACCGACAGCGCCGTGTCCGCGATCCTCTTCACGGTATCCGGGGCGAGCGCCATCCTCATCAGAAAGCGTTTCTCCCCGAAGTCGTATACTGCCGCCCCGTTGAAAAGAATGCAGGGGAAATTGGGCCAGACCCCGTCGAGGCACGGCAGCGTGATCAGCTCCGAGCGCCCGGTCGCGACGGCGAACCTTCCCCCGGCTGCCTGGAATTCCCGGATCGCCTCCGCGTTCGCCGCCGAGACCTTTCCCCCGCTGTTCAGCAGGGTTCCGTCCATGTCGGAAAACAAATACGTATGATTCATAAAACTAATCCTCAGTATAACGGCCGACAGCATATCCGGACGGTCCGGGCACGCTCCCGCTCTTTGTTCGCTGGCAGCGGTACATAAGGCGCCAAAGGACGGCGCCTAAGTACCGGCCGCTCCAAAAGGCACCGGACCTGTCCGGATATACTGCCAGCCATCCGCCTTCGTTTATTTTTTACTGCCGATCCTCTGAACCGTTTGTCTTAATGGCAGGATATCCTGCGGGTTCACCGAGAGCTCATCCACTCCCATGTCCACAAAGGTCTCCGTCAGCGCGGCATCCGAGGCCAGCTCGCCGCAGATGCACACCGGGATTCCCTTCGCATGCGCCGCCTCAACAGTCATTCGGATCAGCCGGAGCACCGAGGCCCTCGGCTTGTCAAAATAGGAGCTGAACTCTGCCGTCTGCCGGTCCATCGCCAGTGTATACTGCGTCAGGTCGTTCGTCCCGATGGAGAAGAAATCCGACTCCTTCGCGAGCTCATCCGACATGACCGCTGCCGCGGGAGTCTCGATCATCGCGCCGACGGTCACCTCGCCGACGGCTGTTCCCTCGTCCCTCAGCTCCTCCGACACTCCGGCGATCATCTGCCGGCACCTTGTGAGCTCCGCCGCCTCCGTCACCATCGGAATCAGGATCCCGACCGGCCCGGCTTCCGAGGCCCGGAGGATCGCCCGGAGTTCCCGGTGGAAAAGGCCGGGCCTTGCAAAACTGATCCGCACGCCGCGCATCCCGAGGGCCGGATTCTTCTCCTCCGGCATCCTTAAGAGGGCAAGAGTTTTGTCCGCCCCCAGGTCGCAGGTGCGGATCACCGCCCGGTGGGGCGTGACCGAGCTGATCACCCTGCGGTACGCCCGGTACAGGTATTCCTCGAACTCCGGGGAGGTGAAGTCCGGGCTCAGCTCCTCGCCCGCGCCTGGCCTGTCGGTACGGCCCTCTGGGGAATCCGCCCCCTCCCGGAACTCCTCCTCATATCTTAAGTACAGCATCTCGGAGCGCAGGAGTCCCACGCCGTCCGCATCGTTCTCCCGCACCGCGGGAAGCTCGTCCGCACCGCCGATATTGGCTCTTAAGGCGATGTGCCGCCCGTCTGCCGTCTCATTTGGCGTTCCGACGAGTGCGGAGTAGCTCCTCCTTAAGGACTCGTACTCCTCGATTCTCCGGGCGGCTTCCGCGAGCTCCTCCCGGTCGGGGTCGACGGTCAGCCTCTCCCGGTCGGCATCCAGGATCCCGGTGAGTCCCTCCCAGACCACCGAGAGGCCCTCCACCTGGATCATCACCGGAATGTTCATGCTCTTCGCGATGACTGCCGCGTGGGAGTCCGTGCTCCCGAGCCGGGTCATTATCCCCACGAGATGGGTTCTGTCGATGCGGAAGAGATCCGACGCCATGAGCGTCTCCGCCGCGAGTATATAGGGCTCCCCATGCCCGCGCTCCGCCATGGACGGCTCGCTCATTCCCGACAGGGCTTCAATGATGCTCCTTCCCACATCCGCCACATCCACGCTTCTCGCCTGGATATACGCGTCCGGAAGGGCCATCAGGGAGCGCGCGTGCCTCATACTCGCCCTGTGCACGGCGAACTCCGCCGAAAGGGCATCCTCCAGGATCAGGCGCTCGATCTCCGCCGTCAGCACGGGATCCTCCAGCATCAGGATATAGTCCCGGAACACCTGGGCCTTCTCTTCCCCGATCACCTTTCTCGCCTGCGCATACAGGGCCTCGAAGTTGTCCTTCGCAGCCCCGGCCGCATTCCGGAAGCGTGCGATCTCCTGCTCCGGCGTTCCGCTCCCGGTGAAGGGAAGGACGCCGCTGCCCCTCAGGTAATATCGTATTGTTCCGACCGCGATGCCCCTGCGGGCGCTTACTCCGCGGTATTCTCTGCTCATCCGTTATCTTCCTTCTCTGCATCGGGAACCGCCGCCATCCGCCGGTTCCCGGATAAAGCCCTCACTCCTCCGGCGCCCACGTTGTGGAGAGCCAGAGGAAAGTAAACCCCTTCATCGACACGCCCCTGGCAGCCCGGACATCCCCGGTCACCAGGTCCGTGTAATCCCCGGGCTCGTCAATCCACGCGATCTCCTCCTCCGGGCTGAAATTAAACAGCGCGATGATGCGCTCCTCCTTGTACTCCATGACCAGCCCGAGGATATGCAGATTCCAGGTGGGAAGGATATATCTCGCCGCCCGGTCGCTGAACGCCGGGTGATCCTTCCGGATCTGCCAGATCTCGCGCAGGAAGCTGAACATTGCCTCCTCCCTTGTTCCTGGCGTGTACCTCTTTTCGGCGTTCTCCCAGATCATGGGGCCGCGGTGCAGATAGCGGCTGTCGTCGCGGCGGTCGATGTCCTCGTGATAATGGTAGTCGTTTAACTGGGCAATCTCATCCCCGGAGTAGATCATGGGGATGCAGCCCCGCGAGAACAGATAGGCGTGAAGCATCCCGTCCAGGCAGATCGCCCTTGCGATCCTCCAGGGATCGCCGGAGGCCTCCGCCCCCTCGATGCCCGAGAGGGAAGCCGTCGTACCGCAGAGCCTTGTCGCGTCCACATGCGGATCGTCGTTGTACAGCTCCCCGCGGGCGTCGCTGTCGTAGCCTCCCCGGAAATAGTCGTTAAGGTACTTCCGGTGGGGGCCCTCCTGCATCCCGAATTCCGCAAGGAACCGGTAATCCAGCTGCCAGTGGATATCCTCATGGCAGCGGACGTAATCGATGTAAAGCTTGCTTCCGTAATCGGAGTACACCTTCTTCAGGCGGTTTTCCATAAGCCGGACATCGTGGGTGGCCACCGAATTCCACAGGTTCGCCATTGCGCTCACATTGCACACGATGTGGCACTCCGGGTGCTCGGCAGAGCCGAAATAGAGGGCTGCCCGGTCCGGGGCCATTCCCACCTCGCCGATCAGCAGCACGCCCGGGCACACCACCTCCACAGCCATCCGGAGAATGCGGCAGAGCTTGTGCACTCTGGGCAGATCGCGGCAGCTGGTCCCCGGCTCCTTCCAGAGGTAGGTGAGCGTATCCATCCGGATTGCATCGATGCCGCGGTTGCAGAGCCAGAGCATGTTCTCGGTCATGTCGTTCATGACCATGGGATTGCGGTAATTCAGATCCCACTGGTAGGCGTAGAAGGTCGTCATCACGACCTTGCCCGCCTCCTCGCACCAGGTGAAATTCCCCGGCGCGGTCTCCGGGAAAACCTGGGGCATGAACTCGTCATACTTGTCCGGAACCGTCCAGTCGTCAAAGAAGAAGTACCTGTCCTGGGCGTAGCGGTCCCCGTTCTTCGCTGCGACGGCCCAGGGGTGGTCCTCGCTGGTGTGGTTCATCACGAAATCCGCGCTCAGGAGGATTCCCTGCTCATGGCAGCTTTTCGCGAGGGACTCCAGGTCCCCGACCGTGCCGAGCCTCTCGTTGACCTTCCGGTAGTCCGAGACGGCGTAGCCCCCGTCATCACGCCCCTTTGTCGAAGCAAGGAAGGGCTGGATGTGGAGGAAGTCCACGCCGCACTCCCGGATGTAGTCCAGTTTTGACTCCACCCCCTTAAGCGTCCCGGCGAAATTCTGCGCATAGAGCGTCATTCCCGTGAAGTTCCGGTCCCGGTACCATTCGGGCTTCTTCTCCCGCTCCCGGTCCGTTCTCCTCAGCTCCTCGGAGCGCTCCCCGTATGTCCTCCGCAGCATGGTGCAGAAATAGTCGAAGGCCCGCATGTCGCCGTTATACAGCTCGCCATACAGGCGCCTCAGCTCGAAATAGTGCTTTGTGAGCCTCCGCTCGCACTCCCCCATCACTCCGGTTGCTGTCATAGATCAAAACTCCTTACTGCGCCTTTCCTGGAATCCCTGCTGCCCGTCCTTACTCCATCCCGGCGACCAGCTCCTCCGCCTCGGCAAGCACGCGCTCGAACTTCTCCAGCGCGCGGTCCACCGGCTCGGGGGTGCCGAGATCCACGCCGGCATGCCTGAGCTCATCCAGAGGATACGCGCTTCCGCCCATGGAGAGGAACTCGATGTAGCGGTTCACCGCGCTCTCCCCCTCCTTCAGGATGCCCTCGGAGAGTGCGCAGGCCGTGGAGTAGCCGGTGGCATAGACATAGACGTAGAAGGGACGGTAGAAATGAGGAATCCTCGCCCACTCATACTGCACCTCATCGTCGATGACGAGCTCCGGCCCGAAATACTTCTCAATCAGCCCTCGGTATACCTTGTTCAGGGACTCCGCATCCAGCGCCTCGCCGCGCTCCGCCATCGCGTGGGCCTCCTTCTCGAATTCCGCGAACATCGTCTGGCGGTAGACCGTTCCCTTGAAGTTCTCCAGATACTGGTTAAGGAGGGACAGCCTCACCTGGGGGTCCTTCTCCTCCCCGAGGAGCTTCTCGATGAGCAGGTTCTCATTGACCGTCGATGCCACCTCGGCGACGAACAGGGTGTAGTCCGCGTACTGCGGCGGCTGGGCCTTCTTGGCGAAGTAGCTGTGCATGGAGTGCCCCATCTCGTGGGCGATGGTGGAGACGGAATCCAGGTTTCCGTTGAAGTTGCAGAGAATGTAGGGCCTGGAATCGTAGGTTCCCGCGGAGTAGGCGCCTCCGCGCTTGCCCTTGTTGGGGTACACGTCCACCCAGCGCTGGCCGAAGCCTTCTCTCACCACGTCGGTGTACCGGTCACCGAACGGCGCGACGGCGCCGAGCACCAGCTCCTTTGCCTCGTCGTAGCTGTAATTCTTCTCCGGAGCGGAGGACAGCGGAGCATAGACATCGTAGTAATGAATCTCCTCCAGCCCGAGGATCTTCTTCCTCAGCGCGACATAGCGGTACATGGCCGGCAGATGGCGGTGCACCGCAGCGATCAGGTTGTCGTACACCGGCACCGGGATGTTGTTCTCGGACATGCTCATCTCGCGGGAGCTGCCGTAGTGACGCACGCGGGCCTCGGCGGCCGCGGCCTTCACCGCCGCGGAATAAGTGGCCGCGAAGGTATTGATGTGCTGCCGGTAGGTCTTGTACAGGCTGCGGAAGGAATTCTCGCGCAGCACGCGGTCCTGAGACATCTGCTGTTCGATGTAGCTGGAGCCGGTGACCTCCCGCTCCTTGCCCTCGCTGTCCTTTGCGTTGTCAAACACCAGATCCGCATCCATGAGGTTCTCGGAGATCTCGGAGGGTGCGCCGAGCACCTCGCCGAAATTGGAGAGCAGGGTCTCCTCCGCCGTGGTAAGGGTGTGCGGCTTTTTCTTTATGAGCTGCTCCATGGTGTAGCGGTAATCCGCGAGTACCGGGTCTTCCGTGACCGCCTTCAGCGTCTCTTCGGGAAGGGAGAGGATTTCCGGCACCGCGAACGCGACGGCTGTCGAGAGCCCGACATACTTTGCATAGCCTCTCGCGTAGATCTTCTGGGCTGCCGAGGCGCGGGTATCCTCGCTCCTGCGCAGCATGCCGTACTCCACAAGGTTCATCATCCTGCGCTCCAGCGCGGTCTGCTTCGCGAAGAACTCCGCGATCACCTCCGCGTCTTTAAGCTTCCCCTGATATGCCGCAAGCTCCGCGATCGGCCCGTCAATGGTCGCAAAATCCGCCTCCCAGGCCTCGTCGGACGCATAGAGGTCGCTTAAATCCCACTGGTACTTCGGGTCAATTTCGTTTCTTTCCTTCAAAACTTCTGCCATGGTGTTATTGTCCTTTCTGCCCCGCCCTGCGGGGAAATTGACTGTCGTGAAACCGGTCTGCGGACCGGCCTTAAGATTCCCCCGGAATCAGTAGATAGGTTCGTCTCCCCTGGATTCCTTCTTCACAAGGGCGAAGACCGAGAGGAACATCACCGCGACGTAAATGAAGAAGACGGTCTGGGCCGTTCCGGTGCCGATCATCGCGGCCGCGTCGTAGAAGCCGTGGAAGAACACCGCCGTCGCAAGGCTGAGGAAAAGGGAGAGTTTTGCCCCGGACTCATTGCCGTAGTTGGCCTTCAGCCTCGCCCTCCCGTAGAAGTAGCCCATGTACACGGCAAAACTCATGTGACCGGGAATGGCGAGCACCGCCCGGACCGGCGCGACCATCAGCCCGTAGGTGAACACGTACTTGACGTTTTCGAAGGCGGCGAATCCCAGGGATACCGCCACCGCGTAGACGATGCCGTCGAAGCGGAAGTCGAAGTTGGGCTCATTCCAGGTGCGGCGCTTTAAGAAGAAGAGTTTTGCCCCCTCCTCCGCGAGGCCAACCACAAAGAATGCCAGATAAATCACATAGTACGGGTCGTCGGAGTCCACGGTATGGCTTAAGATCAGCTGGCCTGCGAACTCCATCGCGATGGCCGCAAAGGCGGCGAAAACTCCCTGTACGATGAGTGATCCGATAAGCCCGACGGGCTCCTGCTCGATCTTGTCCTGGCGGTAGATATACCGGATGAGGAACGCCGCGGGAAGCACCGCGGCAAGGATGTAAATTCCGAGAATCGCTGTAAAACTGTTGACGAGTATCATGACGGCATGCAGTCCTTTCCGGGCGGGAGATTACCCCCGCTGCATTTCCTGTTTTTCCTGCAGCAAAATGCCGCAGGAAAACCCTTCTTTCTCTAAGAATCTTATCAAAAACTGCCCCTGTGTCAAACGGGGCGGGGCTGTCCCGGCCCGGGGAATACAAAGAATGCAGCCCGTCCCCCGGACTTAAGTATATTCCAATCACTCTCCATATTCCGTCATTGCGGGTCCCGTCCGCCTCAGGCTATAGTTTACTCACAAAAACCCTGCAAAGGAGGACCTGGTCATGGAAAGAACGAAAACTTCCGACGTCATAAGAAGCATGGACTATAAGAACGTATCCCTGCAGGACAGCCTCTTCAAGGCACAGCGGGATTATACCATTGAACTCTACCTGAGCCTGAAGAACGGCGATATTCTCCACAGCGCCCTCCAACGCGCGGGGATTACGGACGATGAATGCGACGGCCTCCCCGGCTGGGGCGGGAATCTCGGGCAGTTCATCGGCGCGTTCGCGAAGCTCTACTCCGTCACCGGTGACGTCCGGCTGAAGGACAAGGCCCTCGCCCTCGCCAATACCTGGGCGGATCTCGCGGAGGCCCACCCTGAGCTCCTTCACTGCGGCACTTACGGCTACGACAAGATGATCGGCGGCCTTCTGGACATGTACGAGTACATGGGCTACGACCGGGCGGAGAGCCTGGTCTCCAGGCTGACCGACCAGTCCATTCTGGATCTCGACCGCTCGATCGACCGTGACGGCCTCCAGGATGAGCGCATGCACGGCCAGATCGAGTGGTACACCCTGCCGGAGAACATCTACCGCGCCTACCAGCTCTTCGGTGATGAAAAGTACAAGGAACACGCGCAGGCCTGGCATTACGACTACATGTGGGACAAGATCCTGAACCACGACTTCCGGATCGGCCCCCGCCATGCCTACAGCCACGTGAACTGCCTGTCCAGCGCGGCCAGGGCCTATGAGGTCACGGGCGAACAGAAATATCTCGATATCATGGAGATCGCCTACGAGGAGCTCACCACCCGCCACTGCTATGCCACCGGCGGCTACGGTCCGGGCGAAAACCTCTTCGTCGACCGCGACGGCTATCTCGGCTTCATGCTGGAATCCCCCTGGGATCTCCGGGGAGAGGATCCGACCTTCGTCAATTTCGCCGGGAACCGGGTCGCGAGAAGCGACGCCTGGGGAAGCTGCGAGATCTCCTGCTGCGCGTGGGCCGTATTCAAGCTCTGCAGCTACCTCCTCCGGCACACCGGAAAGGCGAAATACGGCATGTGGGCGGAGCAGTTCCTGTACAACTGCGTGGGCGGCCAGCCGCCGATCAAGCCGAACGGCGAACTTCTCTACTACGCGCAGTACTTCGCCGACGGCGGGATGAAGTCCACCGTCGACCGGAGGATCCAGGCGATGGGCCACAACTTCGTCTGGCAGTGCTGCAGCGGCACCTTCCCCCAGGATGTCGCCGAGTACGCGAACATGCTGTACTACAGCGACGACGAGTCCATCTATGTGTCGCAGTATATCCCCTCCACCCTGTGCTTCGATTTCCGGGGCCAGAAGATAAGCCTGCGGAATTTCTCCGACTTCCCGAAGCACTCCCGGGCCGCCTTTGCGCTGAAGCTGGAGAAAACCGCCTCCTTCCCCATCCGTTTCCGCGTGCCTCACTGGGCTTCGGGGAAGAACACGGTGACGATAAACGGCCGCCCCGCGGACGTCGCGGCCGTGCCCGACGAGTGGCTCGTCCTCGACAGGGAGTGGCGCGACGGCGATATCATCGCCATCGACTATGAGTTCCGGCTCTTCTTCAAGCCTGTCGATGAGTACCGTCCGAACCTCGCTGCTCTTTGCTTCGGCCCCATCGTCCTCGTCAGCACGGAGATGACCCTTCTCGAGGGCGACATCAGCGATCCCTCCTCCTGGATCGTCCCGGTAAAGGGCGAGGAGATGACCTTCCGCACCCTGCCCGGCCACACCGGCGCGCTGAAGCACATCTGCCGCACCTTCGTGCCGTATTACACCTACCCGGAGGACAGATGGTACTTCATGTATCACCGCATTTATGCCGAAGGAGAGCTGAAACCCTACAGGAAGTACTGAGCACGGCCTGCATCCTGGGCTGCATGCAATAAAATGCATGCTATTCTTTGCATTCAGTCAATTTGGATTAAACTTTAACCTGTCCGGTAAATTTACATCAATTTTAAGCATTCCGCTTGTTTTTCACCTTCCCAGGCGGTATAGTTTAGATAAATAAGATGTATTGCCAGTACATTTTATTTGTTTTTTCATACTCTAACTCCCTCAAGAAAAGCCTGAGCTCCCGCTTGGGCTTTTCGCATATAATAAGATAAACAAGGAGGAGGAGAACGCCATGATAGGTACGGAATTCCTGCCCGGCCAGGGCCTCGGCAACCGGCTGTTCTGCTATATCACCGCGAGAAGCGTTGCCGCTGACCGGGGCGTGCCTTTCGGAACCGCCGGAAGGGCATTCCTGAGTGCGGATTTCCTCGATCTGGATCTCGGGGAGGAAATCACGGACACCGGGGCATACCGCAGCTATCATGAGGCGGATAAGCGCCTTTTCCTTCCCAATTCCCCCCATGACATGGTTCACGGCTGCTACGTCGCCGGCGCGGATCCGGCCGTCCGGAATGTTCCCGACGGCACTCTTCTTTACGGCAATCTGCAGGCAGAGGAATACTTCCTGAACCATCGGGCCGAGCTTAAGGACTGGCTTCGCGTCAGGCCCGAATTCGAATCCTCGGAATTCACCGCGGACGACCTGTGCATCCTGAACCTCCGCGGCGGCGAGTATACCTCCGACCCGGCCCTCTATCTGCGCAGGCGCTACTGGACGGATGCCATGCGCCATATGCGGGAGGAGAATCCCGGAATGCGCTTTCTCATCATCACGGATGACCCCCCGGCCGCCGGCCGGATCCTTCCCGGCATACCGGCCGTCCACGGGACTCCGGCTTCCGACTACGTCGCCGTAAAGAACGCCCGGTATCTCATTCTCTCCAATTCCTCCTTCGCGTTCTTTCCCGCGTATACTTCCGAAACGCTCCGCCGGGTCATCGCGCCGAAATACTGGGCAAGGCACAACTGTTCCGACGGATACTGGTCATCGCCCCAGAACATATACCGCGATTTCACCTATATGGACCGCAGCGGGCGGCTCTTCAGCGCGGAAGAGTGCCTGGACGAGCTCCGCTCCCTGACGCTTCCGGAAACCAGGCCCTACAGCGCGTCAAGCCCTTACACGGCCTTCATCCGGAAGAGGAATGAACTGAAAACCCTGGGAACCAAAGCTGTATGGAAAATACAGCGCCGCTTTGTCAAAAACCATGAGAATACTTCTGGCTGAGGATGAGAAGTCGCTTTCCCGCGCGGTAAGCGCAATCCTGAAGAAAAACAATTATGAAGTGGATGCCGTCTTTGACGGCGAAGAAGCACTGGACTATCTCTCCGCGGGCAACTACGACGGAGTGATTCTCGATGTCATGATGCCCAAAAAGGACGGTTTTGCCGTGCTTAAGGAACTCCGCGCCTCCGGAAGCAGCGTCCCTGTCCTTATTCTCTCCGCGAGGACCGAGGTCGACGACAAGGTCACCGGGCTGGACCTCGGGGCCAACGATTACCTTACCAAGCCCTTCGCCGCACCGGAGCTCCTCGCACGGATCCGGGCGATGACCCGGTCTTCCTCCGCACAGACAACCTCCGTGCTCCGCTTCGGCAACATCACGCTCGACCAGACAAGTTTTACCCTGTCGTCTCCCACAGGCAGCTTTCCGCTGGCCAGCCGGGAGTATCAGATGCTGGAAATGCTCATGAGCAACCCGCACCGGCTCATTTCGACCGAGCAGTTCATGGACAGAATATGGGGATACGACTCCGACGCTGAGGTCAATGTCGTCTGGGTCTACATCTCCTATTTAAGGAAGAAGCTCTCCGCGCTCGGCGCGTCGGTGCAGATCCGGGCCTCCCGGGGGCTCGGCTATTCCCTGGAGGAATCGGCGAAGCAATGATTAAGAAACTTAGGGCAAAACTGATCCTGGCCTCCGTTTTCTCCCTGGCTGCCGTCCTCGCGGTCATTATCGGCGCGGCGAACCTCCTCTATTACCAGAGGAGCGTATCCAGCGCGGACTTCCTTCTGGAGATGCTTAATGACAGCGGCGGAGCCTTCCCGGACCGCCCGGACGGCGGAAGTCCTGCCGAAAACATAAGAAAGCCCGGACCGGAGCCGGATACCCGCGGCCTGCGCGGCCTTTTCCGCGGCGGGCTCATGAATAACCGGGAGATGCTCTTCGAGTCCCGCTATTTCTCCGTGAGATTCGGAGCGGACGGCGAGCCGGAATTCTCCGACATCTCCAATATCTCCGCCGTGGACGGGGAAACGGCGTGTACCTACGCCCGGACCGTCCTCTCCGGGAAGGATCTTTCCTCCGGCCAGACGCTCTCCGGCTTCTACGACGGATACCGCTACCGCGCGGCGGAAAGGGACGGCGGTATCCTTGTCGTCTTCCTCGACTGCCAGCGGGAGATCATGAACTGCAGGGCGATTCTGTTATTCTCCATCGCGGCTTCGCTGCTTGGCATCCTGGCGGTGCTTCTCATCCTGATCCCGCTGTCCGGACGCATCGTAAAGCCCTTCGCGGAGAACTACGAGAAGCAGCGGCGCTTCATCACCGACGCGGGACACGAGCTGCGCACGCCGATCACCATTATCAACGCGGACACGGATGTCATGGCGATGGACACCGGCGAGAACGAGTGGACCGCGGACATCCGCGTCCAGACAAAGCGCCTCTCGGAACTGACCGACGATCTGATCTTCCTCGCGAAGTCCGAGGAGGACCTCGCAGCGGTGCCGCTGATCGAGCTCCCCTTCTCCGATCTCGTCCGGGAGACCGCGGCTTCCTTTGAGGCGCCGGCGCTCACTTCGGGGAAAAGTTTTGTCCTGGACATCGCCCCGATGATCACCGTAAAGGGCGATGAAAAGGGCCTCAGGCACCTCGTCTCCATCCTTATGGACAACGCCGTGAAATACAGCCCGGAGGGCGGGAGCATCTCCCTCTCCCTTACCGGGGACAGAAAAGGGAGCCGCGCGGTGCTCTCCGTAAAGAACACCACCGCAGCTCCCGTCTCCGACGAAACTCTGCACAATATGTTCGACCGCTTCTACCGCGCGGACGCCTCCCGGAACTCCTCCGCCGGAGGCTACGGCATCGGCCTCTCCATCGCGCGCGCGGTCGTCTCGCAGCATAAGGGAACCATCTCCGCCTCGAGGCTGGAAAGCCCGGCGGAGCCCGGTATAGTCATCACCGCAAAACTTCCGCTGTGCCCGTTCTGAGCGGCCGGCGCGGCCGGCTTAGTCGTCCGACGCCTCGGAGAACTCCTGCACCATCGCGTGGATCTGGTCAATCTCGTCCGCCACCGGTATTTCTCCGGGCCTGCTGCTGTTCTCGTCAGGATCGCTGAACACCACCGCGAGGTGTGGATTTGCGCGCTCCGCGTCCCTTAAGGTGTGGCAGAGCCTTCCGAAGTAGTCGTAGCGCTCCTCGGGCAGGTAGAGCCCGATCACCGTGTCCTCCCGGATGTCCGTGAGGCAGTCGTAGAGGGCGTCCAGGTTCATCCCGTAATACTCCGGGAACTGCAGCTCCTCCTTGAACTGCTCGTGGATCATCGCCCTGTCCATGTCTTCCGTGAGATAAATCAGCACCTTTTTCATTCCCTTCACCCCCGCTGCTAATAAAGCTGCTCAAATGTCAGATAATGATCCTCCGTATAGAAGATC
>JAEEGL010802235.1_pt1 | contig 13737 bp, 9 predicted proteins | sample 9134231 | NCBI WGS metagenome assembly JAEEGL01 (sample SAMN16246548, study PRJNA631951) | gut metagenome | biome: gut microbiome; feature: rumen; material: fiber-attached | host: Bos | place: Iran: Karaj | collected 2018-10 | reverse complement strand
TCGTACGCCCAATCCATTAAATGATGACACGAAGAACGAACAAAACAAGCATCTCCACTCTATGGAAGAAACGATGCCTGAAACATACAAAGAATTGTTCGACATCCGCAATATCCTTGAAAATCACTACAAAGACATGTTGGACGTAGAGTTTACCATCCAAGAAGGCAAGCTGTATATGCTTCAATGTCGTGTAGGTAAACGTACTGGTCGTGCAGCCGTTAAAATGGCTCTTGACATGCACCACGACAATTGGATTGATGAGAAAGAAGTTGTTTTGCGTGTTCCCGCTGACAAGATTATAGAACTAATCCTCCCTATTTTGGATCCTGCTATTGAGAAACAACACAAGGCTATTGCCAAAGGTTTGCCGGCAGGTCCTGGCGGATCAGTTGGTAAGATTGCTCTTTCCAGCGAAAAAGCGATGGAATATAAAGCGAAAAAAATTGCCAACATTCTTGTTCGCGAAGAAACCAACCCTGAAGATGTGGAAGGCATGCGTGCTGCAAACGGTATTCTGACCGCCCGCGGAGGAATGACCTCTCACGCTGCATTGGTAGCCCGTGGCTGGGGAAAATCTTGCATCGTGGGGTGTTCTGCTGTTCACATTGACTTTGAAAAGGGAGAAGTTGAAATCGGCGGACACAAATTCAAAGAAGGCGACACCATCTCCTTGAATGGAACCCTCGGCGCCGTATATGCCGTTGAAATGCCGCTTATCATTCCGGAAATTGAAAAGGATCCTCTATTCCAAGAATTCATGGGATATGTTGACAAATATCGCAAAATGGGCGTTCGCACCAATGCCGACACCCCGAAAGATGCTGCCAACGCAGTTCGCTTCGGTGCAGAAGGTATCGGTTTGTTCCGTATCGAGCACATGTTCTATGGCGAAGACGGCAAAGAGCCTTTGGTGAAATTGCGCAATATGATCTTGGCCAATACAACCGAAGAACGCAAAGCCGCGCTCAACGAACTGGAACCATTTATCCATATCGCCGCCAAAGGTACATTGAAAGTGATGGACGGCAAACCATTGACCTTCCGTTTAATGGACCCGCCACTCCACGAATTCGTTCCTTCTGAAGAAGAGAAACAAAAAGAATTGGCTCAAGAACGCGGTATGGCTTTGTCGGAATTGAAAGCTCGTATCGATGCACTTCATGAAATCAATCCAATGATGGGCTTGCGTGGAGTTCGTTTAGGTATCGTTTATCCGGAAATTACTGAAACACAATTCCGCGCTTTGTTTGAAGCAACTGCTGAATTGATGAAAGAAGGCAACGATCCACACCTCGAAATCATGGTTCCTCTCACCATCAATGTGAAAGAATTACAACACCAGAAAGTAATCGCCGACAAAGTGTTAGCTCAAGTAGAAGCCAAATTTGGTGTGAAGATTGACTATAAATATGGCACCATGATTGAAATTCCTCGCGCCACTTTAGTAGCCGACGAAATCGCCAAAGTAGCTCAATTCTTCTCTTTCGGCACTAACGACTTAACCCAAATGACCTTCGGTTTCTCACGCGATGACGTGAACAAAATCGTTAGCGTTTACACCAAAGAGGGTATCATCCCTGCCGATCCATTCAACACCTTGGATCAAGAAGGTGTCGGACAATTGGTACAAGCCGGTGTACAACGCGGTCGTTTTGTGAATCCGAACCTGAAAGTGGGTGTTTGCGGTGAACATGGTGGAGATCCTGCCTCTGTTGAATTCTTCTACAAAACAGGCATGACCTACGTTTCCTGTTCCCCATTCCGCGTGCCTGTTGCTCGCGTTGCCGCAGCACAAGCCGCTATCAAAAGAGAGTCTTGCTGCAAATGCAATAAATAATTCCGCCTTTCCACAATTATGATCTTATGAAGTTATTATGTTATTAATATAAATCATTGTTAATAACGTAATAACTTCATACTTTTAACAAGTAAAATACCAAAAAAATCAATTGTAAATGGACATTATCTCCTATGTTTCTCCTGTAGATAAAGATTCATTAGACATCCATTCTAATGATCCAAGTCTATTATACAATACGATTCACTTCTTTACTGATACAGAACCCGAATGGCACAAAGTGAATATTGCAATCATGGGAATGCCCGAATCTAAAAAAGCGTACAACAATCCCAATACCCACCTCGCCCCGGACGAGATCCGCAAACAGTTCTATCAATTATATTGCTGGAATAAAGAGGTTAATATTTGGGACATCGGAAATATCATACCCGGAGCATCTTATGAAGATACCACAGAGATTCTTTCAGAATTGATTGCAGGCCTGATTGATGAAAAAGTTATCCCCATTATTTTAGGGGGCAGCAACGATCTTGCTTTTGCCAATTACAAAGCCTATGAAAAATTGCAACATATCATGAACTTTGTTGCTATTGATGCCCGCTTTGATTTAGGAGAAGAAGAGGATGAGCTCAAATCCAACTCCTACCTCAACAAAATCATCCTTCAACAGCCGAACTACCTGCTCAATTACGCAAACATTGGGTATCAAACCTATATGAACAGTCCGACAACGATTGCCCTCATGGACAAATTGTTTTTTGAAACTTATCGTGTAGGGATGATTCGTCAGGACATTACAGAAGTAGAACCGATTGTACGCAACGCCGAAATGCTCTCATTGGATGTTTCGGCAATCCGCAAATCGGATGCTCCCGGCAATCCCAATAGCTCTGCTAACGGATTTTATGGGGAAGAAATTTGTCAGATCGCCATGTATGCCGGCTTGAGCGACAAGCTTTCCAGTATTGGCATTTATGAATATGACCCCCTGTTGGATTATAATGGCCAGACAGCACAACTTTTAGGTCATTTTATATGGTATTTTATTGAAGGTTTCTTAAATCGGCAAGATGACTTGACTTTCAAAGATAAGAGTAATTACACCAAATATACAGTTACCGTTTCTGGTACCGTAGAAGATGAGATGATCTTTTATTGCAGCAAGAAAACGGGACGTTGGTGGGTAGTGGTGCCTGTTATCAATATTGAAAAGAAGACACAACAATCATACTACTTGCCCTGTTCATATAATGATTATAAAACTGCGTGCACCGATCGCATTCCAGACCGCTGGTGGCGCGCTTTTAACAAATTTAATCGATAGAATCATGAAAAAAACATTTATTTTCTTAATCCTTTTCGCCATTGTTTTTCCAATGGCAATCGCACAAACTGAAACTCCAGCGACTGAGGCTCTCGAGACTGGAGTCGCCGCTGCAGAAGCAGGTATCGCTGCAGAAGATACAGCAGTCGTTGAAAAACCACAATATTGGAAATTCACCGGTTTCGTCACCCTCAATTTCGCAGAAATGATGCAATGGAACTGGGCGGCAGGCGGTAACAACAACGGTAATGGTGTTTTAGCCGTTAACCTAAAATTGGCTTACCAAAAAGATAATATCTCTTGGGAAACCACTTTCGACTCCGACTATGGGTGGATGTGGGTCCCCAGCACCAATTTCAAATGGAGAAAATCCAATGATAGAATGGTTTTTAGCACCAAATTCGGTTGGGAATTCCACAAAACATGGTACCTTACCGTTATGGCAGGCTTCAAATCCCATTATCACAAAGGGTATGAATATAAGTTGGATGACCAAAAAGTTGAACAAGAGCTCTATGCATACAATTGGTTATCCCCTTCTTACAGCGATTTATCCGTCGGTATTGACTGGAAACCCAACGATATCTTTACCGTTTACCTTTCTCCTATCGCAGGTCGTATTACTACTGCAACCGACACGCTTTTAAGAGCAAAATATGGTGTACCATTGGATAAGACTTTCAAAGCGGAATTAGGTGCCACTTTCAAAGCCGGAGTCAACTACACACGAATCAAAAATTTGAAAATCATCTCTACCCTTACCCTCTTCACCCCCTATCGCGGAGCAAGCAAAGATCCAGATGTTTACGTACAACGTTTTGGCAATATTGATGTTGATTGGGATTTGGCTGTTTCCTATCAATTTTTCAAAGTGCTTAACGTTACTTTAAGCACCTCCTTGAAGTACTATGATGCTGTTAAAATTGCTTATATGAAGAATGGCGTAGAACACTATGGACCTCGTGTACAATTCAGAGAAATCATCGGTTTAGGCATTGGTTATAGCTTCTAAAACATATTATTATCTGACAATTATTTAAGATAATTAATTGTTGTTACAAAAAAAGCTCCGAAAGAAAATTCTTTCGGAGCTTTTTTTAGCTTAACTATTCATTCACTTTATCCCAAGAAAGGATAACCATAATCGGTAGCCGGAACGAAAGTCTCCTTAATACAACGGGCACTAATCCAACGATAGAGGTTAAGTGCACTACCCGCTTTATCATTTGTGCCTGAAGCACGAGCACCACCAAACGGTTGGCAACCAACTACTGCACCTGTAGGCTTATCATTGATATAGAAATTACCTGCAGCATGGCGCAACATTTGTTCTGCCGTTTCTATGGCATAACGATCCGTAGCAAAAATAGAACCCGTTAATGCGTATGGAGATGTTTCATCACAAAGTTTGAGCGTCTTTTCATATTGTGCATCCGGATATACATAAACTGTAATCACAGGGCCAAAGATCTCTTCACGAATAGATTCATAATCAGGAGTATTGGCAACAATAATTGTAGGTTCTACAAAATAGCCGACGCTCTTGTCGCATTTGCCACCGAGAACGATTTCTGCATCTTTCGATTTTTTGGCACGTTTGATATACCCTTCAATGTTATCAAATGATTTTTCATCAATTACTGCATTGATAAGATTGCCAAAATCACGGCCATCGCCCATCTTCACGGTTTTCATCATTTCTTGGATATGTTTCAAAGTTTTAGGCCACAATGATTTAGGAACATATGCACGAGAAGCGGCCGAACATTTTTGTCCTTGATATTCGAAAGCGCCACGTAAAATGGCAACAGCTAACTCACGAGCAGGAGCCGTTTTATGGGCAAAGATGAAGTCCTTACCGCCCGTCTCACCCACAATTTTCGGATATGTTCTGTAAATATCAATATTATTGCCAATAAGTTTCCAGAAACTCTTGAAAGTAGAGGTACTTCCCGTAAAGTGAATACCTGCCAAATAAGGAGATTTGAAAGCCACCTCGCTAATTACGGAACCACTCCCCGGCAAGAAGTTGATAACGCCATCAGGAAGACCTGCTTCTTGCAACAGACGCATAAGATAATAATTGGAAAGAATGGCTGTGGTAGAAGGTTTCCAAATCGTAACATTCCCCATCAAAGCAGGAGCCACATTCAAATTTAATGCAATAGAAGTAAAGTTGAACGGAGTGATGGCATATACAAAACCTTCCATTCCACGATACTCGCTACGATCCAACATGGTATGGTCAGAAATAGGTTGTTCGCTATAAATTTTAGATGCGAAATAAGTATTAAAACGCAAGAAGTCAATAGCTTCACAAGGACAGTCTATTTCTGCTTGCATAGGGCTTTTGCCTTGTCCCAGCATGGTGGCTGCATTGAGTACATAACGCCATTTTGTAGCCAGCAATTCAGCTGCTTTCATCATAATAGAAGCACGTTGAATCCAAGGCATGCTTTCCCATTTTTCACGCGCTGCCATCGCTGCATCAATCGCCATTTGAACACATTCCTTATTCACCTTATGATATTTGGCTAAAACATGACCATGTTCTGTCGGCATAACCACCGTACCCATATCCCCTGTTTTAACGTCTTTTCCTCCTATAATTAATGGAATTTCAACCACTTGCTTATATTGTCTATCCAACTCTTTTTGCAAAAGTTCTCTCTCTTTTGTACCTGGAGCATACGAATAAACAGGTTCATTTTTCGGTTCTCTAAATTCAAAATTTGCGTTATTCATAATAAAAATGTTAATAATTAATTATTAAATAAATATGTGATTTTTTTTACTTCTATTAAAAAACGTGCAAAAATAATTTATTTTTTAATATTGGACACTAAAAAAATTACTGCTGTCCGCGAAAACTTATAGTCTTGGCTTTTTCTTTTATTACTTAAAAACACAAAACTTTTAGCGGACAACAATGCTAAAAAATATCATTTTGCAAAGCCTCTTCTATCAAGGAAGAATAGACTTCTGTCAAATCCATTCCCAAGTATTTGATTTGGCATGGGACGATACTCATTGCCGTTTGACCGGGGATTGTATTCACTTCCAAGAAATAGGGTGTCCCATCTGCGGTAACGATATAATCCATACGAACAATACCTCCGCATGCCAATTCACGATACAATTTTTCGGAATAGCGGAAAATCTTATCCCTTACATCATCCGAAATCTGTGCGGGTGTAATCAAATCATGCAGACCATCAGTATATTTCGACTTATAATCATAATATTCGCGGGTAGTTACTATTTGTGTTATCGCTAAAGCCTGTATTTTCCCATTAATTCTTGCGACACCACACGTAACCTCTTTCCCTTTCAGATATTTTTCTATAATCAGCTGTGAATCGTACTTGAATGCCTCCTCCACAGCGCTCGCCAGCTCCGACGCATTATGCACCTTCGTAACGCCGACACTCGACCCTGAATTACAAGACTTTACAAAACATGGATATTGAATCTCCCTTTCCACTAATTCAGCATCAATTTTATCGCCTTTAAAATAGTGTAACGACTTGGAAATCGGCACACCAAAAGAAGATACCGCCAGATTGCAGTAGAACTTGTTGAAAGTTAACGCAGAAGCCAACATTCCGCATCCCGTATAGCGCATCCCTATCATATCAAAATAAGCCTGCAACCGTCCATTCTCCCCCGGATTTCCATGAATAGCAATAAACACTGCTTCAAAAGTAATCTTTTTCCCATCCACCAACAACGAAAAATCATTCCTATCCACCTCCACAACCCGACCGTCTTCCGCCGTATATGTCCATTCATTACCTTTTAAATGAATAAGATATGGCTCATAAAAACGTCTATCTATCTTATTCATAATATTTTCTGCCGTCTTTAATGAGATTTCATACTCACCCGAATTTCCGCCAGTTATTAACGCTATTTTTTTCATAATGTAAAAATATTGATTTGACTGCAAAGGTACATATCTTTACAATAAATTATTCCACCTGTTTCGCTTTTTTATAAACTATTTTGCGGTAATTATTTTAGTACTGCATCCATTTTCGCTACAAATAAATAATCTCGCCATGAACATTCGGGAAATTCATTTCCGTGAGCAAAGAAACATACTTCTCCACTTGGGCAAGGTATTTTGCTTTCGTCTTCTCATTCGGGGTGCCGGTCTTGTAATCAATTACCACCGTTTCATCTTCTAATAAAACCACCCTGTCGGGACGATATATCAGTTGCTGCCCCAATCCCTCGGCGACCAACTCGTCGCTATTCTCCAAAATGGAAACCTCATTCAGCACTTTCACATCGGGAGCAAAGTATCGATGATACGAATCACTTTCAACCAAATGTTTCAATGCAGAGCGTATTTCATTCTGATACAACTGATTATAATCAAATTCCATCTTTTCAACCTCCTCCACATTTTGTGGAAATATTTTCAAAGAAGAAAGAAAATCGTGAACCACATTCCCAATATTCTGTTCCTCCGTTTCCCCCTCCCAGTATTGAATTCCTGACAGATTTCCCAAACCGAACTCATTAATCGGAAGTTTTTCCACTATCGCCTTTGCCTTGACAGACGTTGATTGATTCAACTCTTCATTTACCACTTTGTGGTTTTCAATGTGAAACCAAAAACGGGAGGTATTGTTTTCATCTTGCGTGAAGCCATCGGCAAGTGTATGCTCAACGTTTGAATGAATATAATCATTCATCATCAGATTATAATGGAAAGAACCCTCATTGGGCTTAACTGTTAAATCTTCAGGCAGTTTGGTCGAGAAAATATACATCGCATTTTGCGGACGCGTTTGTGCAACATACGCCACATTGAGTAAATCAAAAACATCTAAAACCGTATTCTGTGTGTATATTTCGGCGAGATCGCTGCCAAAATCCAACATATTCTTATTTAATGAGATTTTCACATACGGGAAAGGGACCGTACCTTCGGGGGGGTTATACCAAACCTCACTCTTTGTCCTTTGTTTCTTTTGCACAGGAAAAGGAATGATCACTACGGGATATTGCAATCCTTTCGCTTTGTGAATGGTGCTGATCTTAATAGCATCAATATTTTCCGGCGGAAGAATGGCCAATGATGAGCTCATCTTATTCCACCATTCCAAAAAAGCCCCCAATTCACCATTATTGGCACTCAAATAATCCACCAATTCATCCATAAAACCTACCACAAAGGCATTTTTAATATTTAACCCTACTACTGCTATAATCTTATTAACCAACGAATAAAGAGGCAATTCCATAAAAGCGGGGCGGTCAATATTTATATGAAATCTCTCTTTCAACAAATCTGTAAATTTCTTTTCACTTTCACGCCACAAACACTCTTTGGATTGTTCTTTCAGTTCCTCTTTATTGGGCATAAAAACAGAAAGCAGCTCAGAAAGAGATTCTTTAGACGATGTTAATCTTAATAACAGATTGATAATCATCAATTTGGACAAGTTATCCTGATAATCGAAAAAATATCTGAGAAAAGAGATAATCAGACTGACTTCATCGGAAGAAGAGAGAAGCAACGAGTCGGCGGAAATAACAGGAATCCCTTTTTCCGAAAGCATTTTACCCATGGCCGAGCCCATCGCCCTTTTGGGACTCAGAATCGCCATATCCTGATATTTAAAGCCACACGACAAGGCATCCTCAACTGCCCATAGAACTTGCTTTTTCAAATATTCATTAAAAGGCATGTCATCATTTTGGGGGGCAAATTCCACACAAACAAAGCCTTTTTTCTCTTTACCGGGAGCTATTTTTTGTGCTACATCCGCGTAATATTTCTCATACTCTTCCGCAGGAATTGAAGGGAATCCGTATAAATTGGGTAATTTTTCAAAAAAACGGTTATTAAATTCGATAATATAGCCGTCGGACCGATAATTGGTATCCAAGGAACAATTTTGATGCGGCGCATGTACCAAGGTCTCAGCTTCACTTGATGTCAACTCACTAAAAAGTTGGGCGTCCCCATTTCTAAAACGATAAATGGCTTGCTTCACATCGCCGAACAAAATACCCTGATTGCCATTGGCCAATGCTTCCTTGATAAGCGGCAAAAGATTTTCCCACTGCATTTTAGAGGTATCTTGGAACTCATCAACGAAGAAAAATTCATACCTGTTACCCACCTTTTCATAAATAAAAGGAGTCTCTTCATCCTTAATCTCACTATAGATGGTATAATTGGTATCGGAAAGAAAAAACTTATTGTCTCTCTCGCGGATCTCATCAATCAACTCTTTCAAATCGAAAAGCAGATGAAGATCGCGCATATTTTTGTAGAAATACTTTAATTTTTCACAGGTGTAAAAAGCCTCCTTGATTTTCAGATATTGCTGACGAAGATCCACATCCACCTTGTCGCTTGCATAACCCTCTTTCAGAAAGGAAGTTTTTTCCTCAATAGCCGTTTTCACAAACGTAGAAGTGGGGAATTTGTCCACCGACACTTTTTCGAACCATTTGTATATGCTCACGGAACGGTTGGATTCAAAAGCTGTTGCAGGAAATCCCGTGCTTTCAAGCATTGTACGGCCATCCCTGATAAGTGCTTCTATTTCATTTTGGGTATTTTTGATTTGCTCATTCAAAGAGGACAAGGCTTCATCGTAGTCTATTTTTTTCAACTCTGCTAATGGAAGCGCGGCCAATTCCTCGGTACACGCCTCATATAGAAAATGTTGCAATTCCCGATCCACATTCCAATATCCCTTTTCCGATAATTGGTTGTTGATCAACGCCAACATTTTCCTGATTAGTTCCGGTTCCTCTTTTGAAATTTTATTATACAGTGTATCAATCGTTTGCTCATAATAATCATCCAAAGTAATCTCAACACTATAATTCATGTTCAATCCCAGCTCATAGGCGAATGACCGCAGAATACGTTGGAAGAAACTATCAATCGTACTGACAGTAAAGTTCTGATAATCAAACAATATCTTTTCTAATAGTTGTGCAGAACGAGCTGTAATCGTAGCGGCATCCAAACCGCTCAATTGTTCCACGATATCAAACACGGCCTTATCCGACTGTCCAAGTTGTCCATAACTGCGGGTGGAGAATTGTTGCAACGTATGCACTATCCGCGATTTCATTTCCGCAGTGGCATTGTTGGTAAACGTAATGGCAAGAACATGACGATATTTTCCAATATTCTTTAAACAAATAGCGAGATATTCCGCTACCAAATTGGTTGTTTTCCCTGCTCCTGCTGAAGCCTTGTACGTTTTAAACATCTTAAATTTATGTTATAACTATCTTTTATATGCAATGACCATGAGGTATTGGTTCCATTCTATCGCTGACAGATTTATTTCCACCCATTGCTCATTCATCATGAAACGACCCAATCCTTCATTTTTTGAATAATCATCAAGCGTAATATGGTTCACATAATCTGATACATTTCCGCCGCAATATTTATAAATGGCTTCTTTTGCCCCCCAGCAGAAATGCAACTGTTTTTTATCCGTAACATCAAATTTCCGGCATTCCTCATCGTTCAAAAATTTGGAATAAAGCGACAATATTCTTTCTTGCACAGGCTCTATGTCAATTCCCAGCGCAGAACGAGTGGAGACGGCTACGGCAACCACATTTTTTGAATGCGAAAAAGAGATGTGAAATCCAGCTATAACAGGCATTCCCTGTTGGTCGTATTGCACATTGATGCTGGAATTTTGCAACAACCGGGCAAGTGCGGCGCGGCAAGCTAATTTTTCAAGACGGCGCGACCTCAATTTGCATTGGCGGATGGCATTTGCATCTGTATCCGATAATTTCAAATATTCCCAGAAAAAATCTTCCGTTTCCGAAATATGCCATAGGCAAACGGAAACGGAAGAAACTATTTCTTTTTCAAGGACAACTGGCATTTTAATTGCCTCTTTCTTTATCTTTGGCTTTCATCAATTGTTTCTTTAATGCTTCTACCGCATTGTCGGTAGCCTCTTCAAAAGTTTTAGCAGTTTTGGTAGCCATGGCATCGTTTCCTCTTATTTTAACTCTAATTTCAGCAGTTTTGTTTTCAGGTTTGTCTGTATTTTCAAGTTTAAGAGTAACTTCAGAACCAATGATACTTTCATTTAACTTGGCTAATTTTTCAACTTTTTCAGTAATAAAAGCCTCTAACTTTTGATCAGCTTTAAAATGTAATGCAGAAATGTTAATATTCATAAAACCTCCTATTTTATGCCCTTGGATGGGCTTGATTATAAATGTTTTTCAATTTCTCAATGGAATTATGGGTATAAACCTGTGTGGCCACCAGACTTGAATGGCCTAAAATTTCTTTAATAGCGTATATATCAGCACCATGGTTCAACAAATGCGTAGCAAAAGTATGACGAAGTACGTGGGGGCTTCTTTTGTCTATTGTTGTAACCATATCCAAATATTTTCTAACTATACGATAGACTGCTTTGGGGTATATCCCATTCATTTTTGAATCAACAAAGATACAACAATTTTTGTTTACTTTTCCATATTTTTCTTCAAAAAATTCAAAATATGTTGTAATAATTTGCTTCAGTCGGGGACTAAACGGGATAATGCGCTGTTTGTTCCTCTTACCCAATACCTTAATCTGCGACTCATAGAGATCAATGCTTGCGAAAGTAAGATGCGTCAATTCAGACAGACGCATTCCCGTAGCATAGAACAATTCAAATATAAGTCGGTCGCGCCATCCCTCAAACGAATTTTCAAAGAGGTCTTCATTAAACAACTGGTTCATTTCGTTTTCATCCACAAATTGGGGCAGCCGTTTCGCTAATTTAGGGGCAGAGATCCCCTCCAACGGATTCTTATGAACAATTTTTTTCTTCAAAAGAAAACGATAAAAAGCACGCAATGCACTCAGCTTTCGTGAAATGGTTTTCGCTGTCAATGAGGAATCCACCATTTCAAGCATCCATGAACGGATCATCACCGGATCGGCTGCCGCAACCTCTGTCCCTGCGTAGTTTTCCTGCAAATACTCCTCATATTGCTGCAAATCATTCTGGTATGAAACGATTGTATGAATGGACATTCGCCGCTCATACTGCAGATAATTCAAAAAATCGTTAATGATGACTGAAGAGGACATATTGCAATAAGGGTGTTAAAAAAAAAGCGGATTTTAATAAATCCGCCCTTTAATCTCGTTGAAAAGTGTTAATCCATTTCTTCATTTTGCATTTTCTGAACATAGATTGCTTTCAACCGTTGTTCCCGGCGAATAACACTGGGTTTTGTGAACTTTTGTCTGTTACGTAATTCTTTCAAAACACCAGTTTTTTCAAATTTTCTCTTTAATTTCTTTAAAGCTTTGTCGATGTTTTCACCTTCTTTAACGGGAACGATAATCATAAAAAATACCTCTTTCTTTTAATTATTAAACATTAAATTTTTAAGCGTGCAAAAATACATTTTTTTTTATTCCAAGAGTTAGTTACACAAAAATAATTCACAACTAATAATCAATAAGTTAACGAATCAGTGTAACTGTTCCCACATATTCGTACTCTGTTTCGCGATAAATATAGGTAATTTTATACACATAAACTGCAGCCGGCATCAGGTTACCATTATAACCGCCATTCCATCCCATTTGCGGATCTTGGGTATGGAACAAGACCAACCCGTCGCGCGAATAAATATACATATCATAATTTTCAGCGCCCACAAAAGAGTGGATCGGCAAAAAAACGGAATTGGGGCCATCGTTCCAAGGGGCGAAGGCATTGGGAATATAGGTTACCGGAGCCTGCTCCACCACCAGCGTATTAGAACGGCTCACCTCCATCAGTCCGTATGCGTTCGGGTTTTCATGCGCCTCCACAAAATAGCGAAACGTCCCCCCCTCGCGGCGCAAAGAATAGATATCGTCCGAATGGAAACAAGCCGTCTGGCTCGGACAGATAATTTCCGGAAAATCAGAGGTTTCTGTCAAGCGATAAACCGTATAACCCGCCACATCGCCATTCCAGCCCTGATAACTGTTCCATTCAAGCATGTTTTCCCTTGACTCCACCTCAGCGTGCCCTTTCAGCAAAATATTATGGGAAATATTCGATTGTGCCGTCTCTGCATCACACTCATTCAACAATACAGCCTTATAATAGTACAAAAATCTGTCCACCTTTACAGCCTCATCCTCAAACAGGTAGCTGTTTCCGCCATCAGAAGGCAACGCCTGCAAAAGGACAAAATTGCTATCATCTCCAATACTCCGGTAGAGGAGCAATTGCGAAAAGTTTTCCGTTTCACCTGTATATACTTTCACCTCAATTTTGGCATTTTGCACCACAGAAACCGAAGAAATATAAACCATATCGTGGTTTTCAGGAGCTTCAAAATCAAAGGCATATTGTGCAGAAAGGGCAGTGACATTTCCTGTATAATTCACCGCCCGTATCACACACTGGTAGGAATGTTGCGGAATCAGTCCGGATAAGACATACGATAAGCCGGTGGTCTCTCCCACATACTGCAAAGGCGCCCCATTATCACTCACATAAATCTGATATTTTTCAACATCAAAAGGCATATTCTCGTATGCGTTCCACGAAAGTGAAGCCTCTCTTCGGCAAATATCATACGTGGCAATGAG
>JAEEGL010108085.1_pt1 | contig 13737 bp, 14 predicted proteins | sample 9134231 | NCBI WGS metagenome assembly JAEEGL01 (sample SAMN16246548, study PRJNA631951) | gut metagenome | biome: gut microbiome; feature: rumen; material: fiber-attached | host: Bos | place: Iran: Karaj | collected 2018-10 | reverse complement strand
GATATTGATTTTCTTTATTATTTGTAGTATTATTTGTTTCAGACATATGAATTTTCCTTTCTTTTGTGCAAATTATATTATAGGATATTCATATGTCTTTTTCAAATTAGAAGTGTTGCACTTCAAATTTAAATTAACAACTTTTAAACATGTTGACTTTTTATCAAAAAAATAGTAAATTTAATACATAGTAGGTGATTATATGTTAGATGAAACTTTTGTATTTTTAAGTCAACCATATATCGGAAAAGCATATAGACAGACTCAAAATTCAATTAGACAATATTGTGAAATTCAAGAAATAATTAACTTTATAACTGATTCAATAGGAAATAATACCTTAAATAAAGGTGTAAAATATATTGGAAAAAATGCAATAAAATATAAATATAAATTTAACAAAGGAAGTAATAAAAAATCATTGTCAGTAATAATAAATGCAAATGATTACCAACAATATAATCAAGAAATAAATGTACTAAATAGCCATTTAAGTCAATTAGGAACTATAACAGATTGTAAATTAAAAAAAATAAAACAATTATTAGATTATCCAATTGCGCTTCTAACATTCACAAAAGAAATACTATTAAAAGACATCAAGTGATGTCTTTTAATAATAACAAAAACATATAATTTAGTGGTGATCAGATGAAAAAAAATAAAATCTTATCCTTACTATTAATATTAATATCAATAATGGGATTTAGCACAATATATGTAAAAGCAAAGGAATTACCATTAAACAACAAAATTATTTATATAGATCCAGGACATGGAGGAGCAGACCCTGGAAGCATTTATAAAGATATATATGAAAAAGACATAAATTTAAGAATATGCTTAATGTTAAAAGAAGAATTAGAAAATAAAGGAGCAAAAGTATATTTAACAAGAGATGGCGATTATGATTTAAGTACGCCTAATACATCAACAAGAAAAAAAAGTGATTTGAACAATCGTGTAAGATTAATAAATGATTCAAAAGCTGATATGTACATATCAATACATTTAAATTCAACTAATTCTGCATCTTGGCATGGCGCTCAAGTATTTTATGATGATGTTAATACAGAAAATAAAAAATTAGCCATAATAATGCAGAAAGAATTAAAAGAAAATTTAAATACCAATCGAGATATTGAGGAAATATCTACAATGTTGTTAAATAGAAAAGTAAATGTGCAAGGAGTACTAATAGAAGTTGGATTTTTATCAAATAGCAATGAAAGATACTTATTACAACAAGAAAAATATCAACAAAAAATATCTCAAGTAATTACTAAAGGAATAATAAAATATTTTAAAAATAATAATTTGTAATTATTATTTTATTTTGAATTTTTATAAGAATAAATTTACATTTTGAGATATAAATAGTATAATGTTTATACAGGTGATGTAGATGAATAATTTATTCAATAAATTGAATAATCTAATAAAGAAATATGATAATTTTATCCTTATGGGGCATAAAAATCCTGACCTAGATGTTTTAGGATCATGTTTAGCTTTATATGAAATTATAAAAAAAAGCAATAAAAATCCATACATCTTTATAGATAAAGACAATTTAAATAAATATAATGATTCAATAGTAAAATCATTAAATAGAATTGAATTCAATTATATAAATGAACATAATTATCAATCAGTGTTAGAAAACTGTTTAATAATAATTGTTGATTTACACCAACAAGAAAGATTAGAGTATCCAGAAATACTAAATAGAAATATAGATACAGTTATAATAGACCACCACATAATGCATAAAAATTATATCCAAAATAATATCTTACTATATAATGATACAACATTATCAAGTGTTATTGAATTAATGACTTATTATATACATTATTGTGATATTAAATTAGATTCAATAATATCTACAATAATGTTAGCAGGAATTGAAATAGATACAAATAGCTATAATTTAAAAACAACATCTAAAACTTATATTGCAGCATCTTATCTAATGAATATGGGTGCAGATATAATTATGAAACAAGAATTATTAAAAGAATCAAAAGATGATTATATTAAAAGAGCAGATTATATCCGAAATAGTTTTATGATAAATGGTAAAATAGCAATGTGCATTTTAAATAATATTTGCAAAAAAGAGGAATTAGCTGAAATAGCAGATGAATTACTTAAATTTGTTAATGTAGAAGCATCATTTGTTATAGGAGAATTAAATAATGGAAACGTAGGTATTAGTGCAAGATCAATAGGAAATTATGATGTTGAAAAGATAATGAAAACATTTAATGGTGGAGGCCATATAACAACAGCAGCTGCCGAAGTAAGCAATAAAAATATACGAGAAATAAAAAATATTATTATAAAGAAGGTGGGTTAAAAAATGAAAATAATACTCTTATGTGATGTAAGAAAACAAGGAAAAAAAGGTGAAATAATAGAAGTAAAAGAAGGATATGGGAATTTTCTAATTAAGAATAAGCAAGCTGTTTTAGCAACTACCAAAGGTGTGGACAGATTGAATGAAGAAAAGAAAATAAAAGCTGAAGAAGAAGAAAAATTAATTAAAGAATGCGAAAAAATAAAAAAACAATTAGAAAATATCACTTTAATATTTAAAGTAAAAACAGGAGAACAAGATAAAGTTTTTGGTAGTATAAGTGCAAAACATATTGAAGAAGAACTTACAAAAAAGAAATTTGCAATTAATAAAAAACAAATAATTATTAATAATTCAATATCGTCATTAGGATTTCATAATGTGGACATTGAATTACACAAAAAAGTAAAAGCTAAATTAAAAATACAACTTGTAAAATGAGGTGACTGATGAACAATAGAGTAATACCACATAATATCAATGCTGAGCAATCTGTAATAGGTTCAATGTTTTTAACAAAAAAAGCATTGGAAAAAGGAATGGAAGTATTAACAGAAGATATATTTTATTTAGATAGTCATAGTAAAATATTTACCGCAATGAAAGAAGTTCATAATAAAGGATTTTCTGTTGATTTAACTACAGTAGTTGATGAATTAAACAATAGAAATTGGTTAAACCAAATAGGTGGAGTTGAATACTTAACAGAAATTATAGAAAGTGTACCATCAGCATCTAATATAGATGAATATATCAAAATAGTTGAACAAAAAGCAGTTTTAAGAAAATTAATAGATTCAGCAACAGATATATTAACAGATAGTTATGATACGAGTAATGACTTACAAGAAGTGCTTGAAGAAGCTGAAAAGAAAATTTTTAATGTATCCAAAAGCTTAAGAAGTACTGAATTTAAACCTATTAGTGAAGTGTTGGCTAAAAATCAAGCTGACTTAGAAAAATTATCATCTAATAAAGGAGATATAACAGGAATTCCCACAGGATACTATGAACTTGATAAAATAACTTCAGGATTTCATCCACATGAGTTAATTATAATAGCTGCACGACCAGGTATGGGAAAAACAGCAATAGCCTTAAATTTAGTAACTAATATAGCTATTAACTCTAAAAAAACAGTTGCATTATTCAACATGGAAATGGGCGCAGAACAACTTACCACACGTATGATTTCTTCGGTTGGACAAGTTGAAGCAAACAAACTAAAAACCGGAGCTCTAGAACATTCAGATTGGAAAAGAATTAATGAAGCGATAAGTAGATTATCAAATACTAAAATATTTATTGATGATACGGCTGGAATAACAGTTGGAGAAATTAGATCAAAATGTCGTCGTCTTGCAGCATCTCCCAACGGATTAGACATCGTAGTGATAGACTACTTAACACTTATTCAAGGAAGTAGTAAAAATGGAGCAAATAGACAACAAGAAGTTGCAGACATATCCCGTGCCCTAAAAACAATGGCAATGGAATTAAATGTTCCAGTTATAGCATTGTCTCAGTTATCTCGTGGAATTGAACAAAGAACAGATAAAAAACCAATGTTAAGCGATTTAAGAGAATCAGGAGCAATTGAACAGGATGCTGATATCGTTGCATTCTTACATTGTACTGATGAGGAAAGAGAAAAAGAAAATAGCTTAATGGAATTTGTAATTAGAAAACATCGTAATGGTCCTCTAAAAGATATACCATTGATTTTTCAAAGAGGAACATCCACTTTTGCCAATGTAGCAAATTTTAAAGAAGGTGAAGAATGAAAAAGGTAGGAATAGTTTTTTTAGCACTTGTTATTAGTACAGCAGTGTTCTTTTTAGGATTTAGTTATAAGACATCAACACAGCCATATACATTTTATCAAGTGTATCTTGATGGGGAATTATTAGGTATGATAAAATCCAAAAGCGAACTAGAAGAATACATTAACAATCAAGGAAACGCAATCAAAGAAAATGTACAAGATTATCAAAAGAAAACAGAAATAATTGAAATAGTTGAAGATTTATTGCCAACGGTTACATCTGAAGAATATAATAATTTATCAAAAAAAGGAAAAATAGAATATTTGATAAATCATCAAGATGAGTTAAATATCAGTAATTTAAAAAAAGATAGTCTAAAAAAATATATAGAAGATAATTTAATAGAATTAACAGAACAAGAAATAGAGGAAATGCTTGATTATATAAAAACCAATGAAATTTATTTATCAGCAGATAAAGTATATACTCCAAATGGTATTGTAATAAAGAAAATCAAAACATATAAAAATGATATTTCAACAATTCAAGATATGTACTTAAAAATCATAGAAAAAGAAGCATGTACAATTGCAGGATACAAATTTACAATTAATGATGGAGAAAATGAGAAAATAATATATGTAACAGATAAGAAAATGTTTCAAGAAGCAGTCGATACTATGGCATCTATATTTGTAGGTGAAAATGATTATAAAAAATATAAACAAAAAACACAAAGCCCAATAGATACAACTGGTTCAATTATTGAAAAGGTGTATGTAGAAGAAGATATAACATATAAAGCAGTTAATATAGATACAAAAGAAAAAATATATACCAATACCAGTGATTTAGCTAGATATCTATTATATGGAGATAATTATGAAGAAACAAAAGTAAAAGTTAATGAAGGTGATTCCATAACAACAATTGCCTTTGCAAACGAAATAAGTGTAGATGAATTTTTGATATCTAATCAAGAATATACTAATAAAGATAATTTATTATATCCCGGAAAAGAAGTAATAATCGCTAAAACAGATCCGCAAATTAATCTTGTAATGGAAACATACAGTGTTGAAGATAAAGAATCTAATTATTCTACAATAGAGCAATATGATGAAAATATGACTCAAGGAAATGCAATTGTAACTCAAGAAGGAGAAAATGGTGTAGAAAGAGTTAGTCAAAATGTTAAATGGGTAAATGGGCAAATTACCTATGTTGAACCAGTGGGAAAAGAAACCATTAAAGCCCCAGTAAACAAAATAGTTACAGTAGGAACAAAAGTAATAGCTAATGTAGGTAGTACAACATCATGGGGATGGCCAACCAACAGTGGATATACAATATCATCACCATTTGGATACCGTATAAGCCCAATTAATGGTAGACGTGAATTACATAGTGGTATTGATATAATTGGTACTGGATATGGCTCACCTGCTTATGCATCAAACAATGGAACAATCAAAGAAATGTATTACCATTATTCATACGGAAATCATATATTAGTAGACCATGGAAATGGATACTATACATTATATGCCCATCTTTCAAAATTTGCTCCTGGATTAAGTGTAGGTAGTGTTGTAGAACGTGGTCAAACTATTGGATATATAGGAATGACAGGATCCGCAACAGGACCACATCTTCATTATGAAATAAGAACATGTGCAAGTTTCAACTGTGTTACTAATCCATTAAACTATTATAAATAATGAAAGTATGCGTATTATCTAGTGGTAGTAAAGGTAATTGTACCTATGTCGAAACCAAAAGCAATAAAATACTAATAGACATAGGTACTAGCTGCCTCTATGTAGAAAAAGCATTAAAAAATATCAATGTTTTACCACAAGAAATAGACACCATTTTAATAACACATGCACATGTTGATCATATAGCTGGTTTAAAAGTATTTGAAAAAAAATATCATCCTAATATATATCTAACACCACTTATATTAGAAGAAATAAATTTACCATTAGATAATATCCATTTTATAGAAGAAAAGGTTAGATTAAATAATATTACTATATATGCAATTAAAACATCACATGATACCAAAGATTCAAATGCATATATAATAGAAGAAGAAAATAGTTCAATTGTGAACATAACAGATACAGGATATATAAACGAAAAATATTTTAAACAACTATCAAATAGAAATATATATGTATTTGAAAGTAATCATGATATAGAAATGTTAATGAATAATAAACATTATCCTCACCACATTAAAAATCGTATTATGGGAGATAAAGGACATTTATCTAACAAGGATTCAGCTTATTATTTATCAAAATTTATTGGTAGAGATACAAAAAAAGTTATACTTGCCCATTTAAGTGAGCAGAATAATACTCAAAAATTAGCACTTGAGACTTTACAAAACACTTTACAGAAAAGAAATATAAAATTTAATAATATAATAATAGCTGAACAAAACCATCAAACGGAGTTGTTAAAAATATGATAAAAATAATATGCATAGGTAAGATAAAAGAAAAATATATGTTAGATGCGATTAATGATTATCTAAAAAGATTAAGTAAATACACAAAAATTGAAATAATAGAATTACCTAATTATAATAGTGATAATATATTAGACATTTTAATTCACGAAAAAGAATTAATTTTAAAAAATATTAAAGAAAAAGATTATATAATAACCTTAGAAATAGAAGGTAAACAAATAGATTCAGTATCATTCGCAAATAAAATAGATGAAATATTTAATTATAATTCTAATATAGATTTTATAATAGGTGGCTCATATGGATTACATCAGGATATAAAGAAAATTAGTAATTATGCTTTATCATTTTCTAAGATGACATTTCCCCATCAATTATTCAGATTAATATTAATTGAACAAATATATCGATGCTTTAAAATACACAATAATGAGGTATATCATAAATAAATGATATACTTTTTATTAAAAAAAAATAAAATTAGTTGATATATATTTGTAAATGTATTAAAATAATAGCGGTGATTAAATTGAAAGAAGTAATCAATTTTTTAGAGTCATTAAACATAAAGGAAAATGAAAATATTATATGTGCAGTATCAGGTGGCCCAGATTCAATGTGTCTACTTAATTTATTGGTTCAAAACCAAAAAAAAATAAAATACAATATTATCTGTGCACACGTAAATCACAATGTAAGAATTGAAAGTAATGATGAAGAAGTCTTTGTAGAGAATTATTGCCATAAAAATAAAGTGATATTTGAATATATGAAAATTGAAAAATATGGAGATGAAAATTTTCATAAATGTGCTCGTAATATTAGATATAAATTTTTCGAAAAATTAATAGAAAAATATCATTCTAAGTATCTATTTACAGCTCATCACGGTGATGACTTAATGGAGACAGTCTTAATGCGTATAATGCGTGGTTCAACCCTAAAGGGATATGGCGGATTTGAAAGAATTTCATTAAAAGATAATTACAAAGTAATAAGACCATTGATAACTCTTACAAAAAAAGAAATAGAAGAATATAATCAAAAAAATCATATAGAATATGTAATAGATCAATCTAATTTTAAAGATGTTTACACTCGTAACAGATATCGTAAGTATATATTGCCAAAATTAAAAGAAGAAAATGAAAAAGCTCATCTAAAATTTTTAAACTTTAGCGAATATTTAATAGAATCTGGTAATTATTTTGAAAATTATTCTAAAAAAATTTGTAAGTCAATTTATGTAAATAATAAATTAGATATAGGAAAGTTTATTACTTATGAACATATAATCCAGGTATATATAATTCATAATATTTTAAAATCAGTATATGAAGATAATATTGATAAAATAAATAATAAACATGTAGAAAACATAATAAAATTAATAGAAAGTAAAAATAACGGATACATATCATTACCAAATAAAAAAGGTATAAAAGAATACAATTATTTTTTTATCAAAGAGGAACAAAAAACTGATAAAATTAACTTAGAAATAAAAAATAAAGTAACATTGCCAAATGGAAGAACTATTGAAATAGTGAAAGAAACGAAATTAACAAATAATAATGTAATATATTTGAATAGTAAAGATATTAAATTACCACTTTTTGTCCGCTATAGACAAAAAGGCGATAAAATGCTTATCAAAAATATGAACAATTATAAAAAAATAAATGATATATTTATTAACGAAAAAATTTCAAGAGAGTTAAGAGACACATATCCAATAGTAGTTGATAGCAATAATGAGATAATTTGGCTTCCAGGATTAAAAAAATCACATTTTGATAGCCAAAATACAGGAAAATATGATATAATACTTAAGTACAATTAATGAAGGGAGAAAATATGAATAAAAAAGTTGTTAAAAAAAGTATATTTTCATATATTTTATTAGCCATTGTTATACTTGGCGTAATTTATTTTTTTAATGTATTAAATAAAAAAGTAAACGATTTAAGTTATAGTGAATTCATCAACGCTATGAACAAAGGTGAAGTTACAGAATTAACTATTACACCTAGTGGTGGAGCAGGAGTATATTCTTTAACCGGAAAAATGAAAGATTATAAAGAAAATGAAACATTTTCTGCAACCGCACCAATTGCTGATGAAACAATAAAAGAAATTTATGAAGGAAGAGCAGAATATGATTTTGAATTAAAAACAAAATCAGATCCATCATCAAGCTTATTTTGGAGTTTTATAATAAACATATTACCACTAGTCATTTTAGTAGGTATAGGATTCTTCTTTATCTCTAGACAAATGGGAACTGCAAAAAACTCACTTGACTTTGGAAAAAGTAGAGCTCGATTAACTAGTGACAAAGACAAAGTTACATTTAAACAAGTAGCTGGACTTACAGAAGAAAAAGAAGAAGTTGCAGAACTTATTGACTTCTTAAAAGGCCCAAAGAAATTCCAAAAAATGGGTGCTAGAATTCCAAAAGGCGTACTACTTGTAGGACCTCCAGGAACAGGTAAAACATTATTAGCGAAAGCTGTAGCTGGAGAAGCCAATGTTCCATTCTACTATATAAGTGGATCAGACTTCGTTGAATTATTTGTTGGAGTTGGAGCAAGTCGTGTACGTGATATGTTTAAGCAAGCAAAACATAATGCACCATGTTTAATTTTTATCGATGAAATAGATGCTGTAGGACGTCAAAGAGGCGCAGGATTAGGTGGGGGACATGATGAACGTGAACAAACCCTAAATCAATTGCTTACTGAAATGGATGGCTTTGGAGCAAACGAAGGAATTATTATTATAGCAGCAACTAACAGACCAGATGTATTGGACCCTGCGTTATTACGACCAGGACGTTTTGATAGACAAGTAACAGTTAATTTACCAGATATAAAAGGAAGAGAAGAAATTCTTAAAGTACATGCAGAAGGAAAAACGTTTGGACGCGGTATAAAATTAGAAAATATAGCAAAACGTACAGTAGGATTTAGCGGTGCTGATCTTGAAAACTTATTAAATGAAGCAGCACTTTTAGCTGTTAGACGCAACAAGAAAAGTATTACAATGGCTGAAATAGATGAAGCACACGATCGTGTACTTATGGGACCAGCCAAAGTTACTAAAAAATATACAGAACAAGAAAAGAAAACAGTAGCATACCACGAAGCAGGGCATGCTGTAGTTGGAATAAAATTAGAAGGTGCCAATGAAGTACAAAAAATAACAATTATACCTCGTGGATCAGCTGGTGGATACAACTTAATGCTACCAAAAGAAGAAACATTCTTATCTACCAAAAAAGAGTTATTAGAAACAATTAGTGGTCTATTAGGTGGACGTGTAGCAGAGGAATTAGTATTTAAAGAAATTACTACTGGAGCACATAACGATTTTGAAAAAGCAACCAAAATTGCGCGTGCAATGGTAACAGAATATGGTATGAGTGATTTAGGACCAATGCAATTTGAGCATCAAGAATCAAGTGTTTTCTTAGGACGAGACTATAATAAAAGTAGAAATTTTTCTAGCCAAGTCGCTTTTGAAATTGACCAGGAGCAAAGAAAAATAATTAACGAATGTTACGAAAAAACAAAGAAAATTATATCAGAAAATAAAGATTTATTAGATCTAATAGCTAATACATTATTAGAATATGAAACAATAACTAAAGAACAAATTGATTATTTAGTAGAACATGGTCACATGCCTGATGAAGAAAATCATGAAAACATTGAAGATAAAAAAGAAGAAAATTAATAATTTGAATTTTCTTTTTTTTGTGCTATAATACTTCTATTTGAAGGAGAATAATATGAAAAATATAATAATTGATGATCTTTGTATTGAAGTAACCAGAAAATGTAATATGAATTGTCAACATTGCATGCGTGGAGAAGCACAAAATATAAGTTTAGATTATAATTTGATAGACACTCTTTTTAACAATCCAGAATTAAATATTATTGCAATTAATAGATTAATAATTACTGGGGGAGAACCAACATTAAATTATAAAACAGTACTTGAGATCATAAAAAAAATCATGCAAAAAAGCATATCCCTAAAATCTTTTATAATGGTTACAAATGGAAGCAATTATAATAATGAGTTAATTGATGCATTAAACACATTCTATCAATATAAATTATCATTTAATAAGAACGATACATTTGATATTATTTGTTCACTAGATCAATATCACCAACAACCAAAAGAAGAAATAATAGAAAAATATAAAAAACTACCATATTTTAAAGGTAATTATAAAAAATTATATTATGAAGATATAATTTGCCTGGGAAGAGCATATTTAAACCATTTAGGAGATATTAATACATATTATCTAAGTAAAGAATCATTAAAATATTGTCTCCATAGTAATTATCCAACATTATATGAAGAAAATAATACAATCTTCTTAAAAGAATTATATTTAAGCTCTAAAGGCTTATATGGCTTCTATATACTAGATGCAACATACGAAATGGTTGATGAATTATGTATATATAATAATAATGAATTAAATAATTTAATAAATAAAAATAAAGTAAAAAGGAAACATTGATTAGTTTCCTTTTAAAATGCATTTTTATAACAAATAGCAGATTTATTTTTCCAATATAAATGATGAAATTCATTAACTAATTTTGATGCATTTTTAAAAAAGTCAGCATAATCAGCATTTGCACGATTAGTCATAATTGACAATGTATAAGGATACTCATCAAACACTAAAGCCATATCATGAATTAATTCATAATGCCATCCCGATTTATGAACTATTTTTGTATTTTCATCAGCTTCAATTAATCCAAACACAGAATTATAAAAATAGTCCATTAGTTCATTTGATAAAATAGTATTACCTAAAGAATAATTATATAATTCTTTCATATAAATACTTCCATCATGGGCACTAATATCGCCCCAAATTCCATATGACCAAAAATTATCTGCCCCTTTTTCTTTCCAAAAGTTTTTGATATCATCATATTTAAGACTATATGCAGTCATTTGATAAGCGATATTATCACTTTCAATCAATGCCATTTTAACTAAATTTCTTAATTTATATTGTGTACCAACAGGCTGATATTGAATTGTTCCAGAGCCCTCTAAATAATAATTAGATAAATATGTAATGTATTCTTCTAAATCAACCTTACCTTGATCAGCTTGTTCATATAAATATATTTCAACCGGAGCTTTAATAGTACTAGCTGTAAAATACTTTTGATTTTCATTATAAGAAAGATGTAATCCAGTATACATATCCTCATATGCAAAAGATAAACTATAATTAGAATTATTAAACAAATCATAAATCTCATTTAATTTATCCTTCATATCTTGATTAAAATCTTCCTCTTTAATAGGATATTCATAACACGCTATATATTTTTCAACGCTACTATTTTTTTATCAGCTATAAATTTATTAGAGCTATCATTATAACTAATCTCTACTTTACCAATATATTTATCATTAGAAACATGATAGCTATTTAATTTATTACTAACACCATATACAATATAAATGAGTCCAAATAATAAGTATACAATGAATATTTTAACAAAAATAAATGACAACCTTCTAACCAACACCATTATACACCCCTATACCATAAAAATATTGTATCATACATCTTTAAAATCATCAACCGTTTCTTGTTTTTCTTTACTAATAATGGTAAAATATTATTATGGTGATATAAATGAGAAATACTTATGCATTAATTAACTTAAATAACTTAAAAAATAACATTAAAGAAATAAAAAAATATTATGATAACTATAAATATTATTTTGGTGTAGTAAAAGCAGATGCCTATGGACATGGTGATTGTATAGCGAAATCCTTAGAAGAAGCCGGTATTAATTATTTAGCTGTATCATCCTTAGAAGAAGCAATATCGGTAAGAAAATATTCAAACCTTCCTATCTTATGTTTCGGATATGTAGATACAAAAGATATTGAACAAGTTATAAAAAATAATATAACCCTTACAATTCTTTCATATGAATATTATCAAGAATTATTAAAATTGAACAAAAAAATAAAAGTCCATTTAAAAATTAATAGTGGTATGAATCGTTTTGGTATTAATGACTCTAAGCAAGTAAAAGAAATAGTAGATACATTAAAAAAATCTGATATTGAACTTGAAGGAATATATACACACTTAGCTACAAGTGGTGTAAGTGATACATATTATGATTATCAAATTAAGAAATTTGAAGAATTAACTAGCTTGATAAATCTTCATAACATTAAAATAGTACATATTTTTAATTCTTTAGGACTAGCCCGTCATCAAAAATTATCATATACCAATGGAGTAAGATTGGGACTTATGATGTATGGATTTACATATAACGTTGGGAATTTAAATATAATAGGAAAAATAAAAAGACTATTTAAACTACACTTTACAAAAGTATCAAAAACAAATTTGACAAATAACTTAAAACTAAAAAAAGTATTATCTCTTCATTCAGAAGTTATTAATATAAATAAAGTAAAAGAAGGAGAATTTGTTGGATATAATGCTAAATATATAGCACCTTATGATATATTTGTTGCAGTAATACCCATAGGGCATGCCGATGGAATAACTAATAATTATAAACATGTAATGATAAATAATCAAAAATTTGATATAATAGGTATTTGTATGGATTATATAATGGTTAGAGTAGATGAAAAAGTTAAATTACACGATAAAGTTGATTTAATATGCGATCAAATTACCGTTGGTAGTATAGCTGCTTCTGATTCACCACAACACATCCTTGTAAGTATCTCAAATCGAGTTTATAGAAAGTATGAGGAATAATATGAATTTTACCCTTTTAATCGTTGGAATGGATGCTAATGCCTATTATATGGCTAGATGTTATCATGAATTAACAGGTAGAAAAGCATATCTAATTGGCAAAAATTCTATTTGGTTTACCGGCTGTAGCAAAATAGTACATACAAAGTATTATGACAATATATGGAATGAACAAGAATTTTTAAAAATATTAAATGATTTTTATAATGAACACCAACAAGAACAAATATTATTAGTAAGTGCCACCGAAAATTATATAGAATTGATATCTAAAAATGAAGATAAATTAAAAAACAAATTCTATTTT
>JAEEGL016548309.1_pt1 | contig 13738 bp, 10 predicted proteins | sample 9134231 | NCBI WGS metagenome assembly JAEEGL01 (sample SAMN16246548, study PRJNA631951) | gut metagenome | biome: gut microbiome; feature: rumen; material: fiber-attached | host: Bos | place: Iran: Karaj | collected 2018-10 | reverse complement strand
GTTCAAAAGTTGCCGGACACGCTAACACATTCATCTTCCCTGACATCAACGCAGGTAACCTTGGTTACAAGATTGCACAGCGTATGGGTAATTTCGAAGCTTACGGACCTATCCTTCTTGGTCTTAACGCTCCTATCAACGATCTTTCCCGTGGATGTAACGCTATCGAGGTTTACTCAATGGCTATCATCACAGCATCACTTGCATAATTTAATCAAGTTTTTTACGAGCCATCGCATGAATTGCGATGGCTCATTTTTTCTGCTACACTGATTAAACACTATTGAATAATAATTCATTCCAGAAAGAACGGTTAATTTATGGCAAAGTCTTCTACAATGGACATGACACAGGGCTCAATCCGCAAACAGATGATTCTTTTTGCGCTCCCCCTGCTTGCCGGCAATATATTTCAACAGCTTTACAACACAATAGACAGCATAATCGTTGGCCAGGTGGTCGGTGCAGACGCATTAGGCGCTGTTACAAGCGTCGCTCCGGCGATCAACACCCTGGTTGGCTTTTTTATGGGCTTTTCAGCAGGTTCAAGCGTAGTCATTTCGCAGTACTTTGGTGCAAAAAACATCCCTGCTCTTCGCCGTGCAGTTCATACGTGTATTGTTTGTACATTCCTGCTCGGATTTGCACTGATGTTTTTCGGGTATATTATTACCCCTCCACTCCTCATTTTCATGTCCACACCTGAATCCGTAATGCCTCTTGCAACACAATATTTGCAGATTTATTTCCTTGGCATAATCGGGCTTATGCTCTACAATATCGGTTCTGCGATTCTGAGAGCTGTGGGAGATTCCGTAAGACCTTTGATCTTCCTTGTTATAACTTCATTCCTGAACATATTCCTTGATATACTCTTTGTTGTTACATTCAAGATGGGTGTTGCAGGAGCCGCTTATGCAACCATTATTTCGCAGTTTGTTTCGGCGATACTTACCATTCTTGTATTGTTTATCAGCAAGGAATGCTACAACTTAAAGCTGACGGAATTAAAGGTAGATAAAAAGATACTTTCACAGATTATCCAGATTGGTATGCCTGCAGGAATCCAAGCAGCTGTTATTTCATTCTCCAATCTTTTTGTCCAGGGATACATCAACAGATTTGGTAAAGACAGCACCGCCGGATGGGGCGCTTATGGCAGAATTGATGCATTTGTAATGCTTCCGATGCAGAGCATAGCCATGACTGCCACTACCTTCGTAGGCCAGAATGCGGGCGCTGGAAACGTCGACAGAATAAAAAAGGGCATTCGGGAGTCACTATTCCTAGCAGCTATATGCACGATAGCTCTTGTAATACCCGAGTTTATCGCTGCTCCAAAAATAGTTTCACTCTTTAACTCAGATCCTGAAGTAATCGCGTATGGAACACTCTTTATCCGCATGAACTGCTTCTTTGACATCCTATGTTGCAGCAATCAGACTCATGCAGGTGCCTTGAGAGGTGTCGGCGATGCGAAGGCTCCAATGTATATCATGCTGAGTTCCTTCGTACTTTTCAGGCAGATATACTTATTTATCGCTTCACACATTACTTCATCGATCTACCCGATATCTATAGCATATCCGGCAGGATGGCTGGTATGCAGCATAATCATGTTCTTCTATTTTCATCACAGCAATTGGGAACAGAAGGTTGATTCATCTTATAAAAAGTAAAAAAATGCCCACCAAAGCCATTATCACTTTGGTGGGCGTTATTCGTTCCATCATTATCAGGTATTATGTCTGCGTTCATGTGTTTTGTAGAATTCCACTTTGCTGTTGTACATAGCTTCATCCGCCTGCTTGATGAGATTGTTTATCTGTTTGGAATCCTCTGACCACACAGCTCCAATTGAAATAGATATCTTCTTTGACTTTTGTGCCAATTTGTCGACCATTGTCTGGAAGACGTCTTCATCAACTTCCGGAACAATCGCCACAAACTCATCTCCGCCAATTCTATAACAGAACTTTTGCTTGAATACAGACGCAAAAATCTTTGCCGTCTCACTTATTAGAGCATCACCGGCTGCATGTCCTTTTTCATCGTTGTATAATTTAAGTCCATTTATATCCGTGTAGCATACACCAACACTTGTTGACATCTCTGTAAGTAACAAAAGAGCCTGATTCAAAGCATATCTGTTGCCAAGATTCGTCAACGTGTCATGACTTCCGAGATACATCATCTCATCTGTCAAAGCTTTATTTCGCATCTCCGCTGCAATAAATACGGACACAGATTCCATAACATCAGCTATGTTAATTGCTAGTTCGTTTGAATAATTATCCGCTACAAGATAGCCTATAAGGTCTTTCTTATCTTTTAGGGTTACGACAATATACCTGGATATTCTTCCCGCCAAAACTGAATTATAAAGCTCCTCATTAGTGTCGAGAAGCGTAGCCGTATCATTGACTACCGCTACATCTTTTTCTCCCAGCTGTGATTTCCACAAATCCAATACACGATATTGATCATATACCTTCTTGGTCGGAAGCTCTACAGTCGCAGCATTGCTAACCCACTCATGAAACTCCGAGATTTGGTCATTCTTGGCTTCGAATACATAGACCCTGTCGGCTTCAATTGCCTGTCCTACAACGCGAAGAGCCCTACGAATACCTTTTCCAAACTCTGCGGTAGAAACAGCCTTAGCACAATCTATAATCAGCTTATTTGTATTAAACGTCTGAACTGTATCTTCTTCATTCCTTTTTACAGCAGTAACATCGTGAATAATAAATGCACAGAAGCCTTTCTGATACACAGGAACTGCCCAAAATTCAAACCATTTATCGAACTGGGAGTTATAGGTTCTCATCATATGAGACTGTCTAAGGATGGCTGCCTGGTAACTGAACTTGATCCAATCCTCATCCCTGTTGCTGACAGTTTTAAAATATGTACTTCCCACAAGCTCTGCAGAGCTCTTTCCTACAAGCTGACCGTACTTGTCATTTGCAAACAAAAATAGCATATCCCTGACTGTACCAAAAGGATCAGTAAGTACTTTAAAAATACAGCACGCATCCGGCAAGTCTTTAATCATGTACAAAATATCACTGGGTGTAAACTCGACAGAAGATGAGTATCCAATTTTCCCTTCATTACTGTGCTTGTCCATAAAAAGTCTCCATAATATGCTATTTTATCGAATATGACAATAATTCATGTTTGGCAAACCGCACAAATACTACAACGAGCTATAATAAATTATACTATATAATATCAATTTGCACACTATATTTTGCTTTATTATAATAAATTTTCATTGCTTACCCTGCCGATTCTCCACAATTCAAATGGACGGTTCTCCGAGATACTCCGCAATTTTTTCCTTGTTAAGTCCCTCCCCTATAACAATCAAAACCGCTCTTTCAGCAGTGACTAATTTAGTCATTATATCATTGCGTGTGAAATTCAATTCCCAAAAATCCCCTGTATCTGCCTTAATTATCCCTTTAATACGATGAACATTTCCACAACTTGCATCTTCCAATATCTCTTTTGAAAGGTCTATAAGTTTTTGTATTTCCATTTGAAAATCAAAATAGAAATATGTCTGATAATCTGCATCATCGCCAAGCGGCAGTTTTACGTGGCTAAATCTATTAAATCCACATTTAATAATTCGCGAATAATCGATTTCTTCTAGCATTTCCCAATCTTTAACCAATATGTCTTTTTCGTCGATAACTCTCTTACATCCAAATTCCTGCATCGCCAAATTTAATCTGTGCTTAATCTCTGATATTTCCTCATCAGTGCACATATTAACCCTGCTGATGGCTATCAGCCCCGCCTGTGCAGCTTCAGACATAAATAGGTACCTTGACTCCTCAGACAATTCTTTTTCCTGCTTGGGATTGACAATTGCTATGACATTACCTGCCTCATACCAGTTATCTATTGGTTCTTCATATAAAAGGTCAAAAAACTCATCAACATCATATACTCCTGACGGCTCAATTATTACTCTGTTATACCCAAGCATTGCCATTGATATCAGCTTAGTTTTCAATCTTCTTTTATGGGCCTCAGCTCCATCTCCGCCTACAACCATCTCCAGATTGCATTTTTCACCTTCAAGGTCTTTAAGAAGTACCATATCAATATTGATTGCGCCAAAATCGTTTTCTATAATACAAATCTTCTCACCTTGTTCAATCAGTCTTTTTGCATAGTAATGCAAAAATGTTGTTTTTCCTGATCCCAGAAATCCTGTGATCAAATCCAGTTTAATCATAATACCCACCTGTATTCTGTCATAAAAAAGTTATTTTAAGATTATTTTCTTTTCATATATTTCCTAACGCATTATGGTAATATAAGGTTACTATAGTATGCGGAGGCGGAGCATGAAAAAGAAGCTGTTTTCTATACTCATTTCATCTTTGTTATGCATAAGCACCATTGCCTGTGGAGGTAACGGCAAAAGCGAAAACACTGTAACCTCGGGCACAACCATTACGGTAGCTGCCAGAAGCGGCTCTCATTGCGATGTTCTAAACGCAGTAAAGGAAGATTTTGAAGCCGAATATAACTGCACATTAAATATCATACCGCTTAGTGCTAATGATATCCATGACAATGTAATAAATGATCTGGCAAATGAAGTCGGGCAATATGACATTATCATGATAGATGATCCTCTGATGCCTGAATATATCGAGAAAAACGTCCTTTGTAACCTGACTCAGTATGGTTATACCGATGACGAGGATTTTGTCGAAAAATCACGCTTGCTTGGAAAAGATCCGTATCCACTCGGAGCAACCTATGCTCTTCCATTTTCCGGCAATGTTCAGCTCATTTTTTATAATGAATCTGTCGTTGGCTCCGGCTCTGATCTTACTAACTGGCAGGGCATTCTTGAAGCTTCAGAAAACGCATGCAAATCAGGAAAAAAAGGTTATGCCATAAGAGGGCAGTCAGGTAACCCTATTGTTTCAGATTTCCTGCCGATTTTGTGGGCTTTTGGCGGTGATATTTTTATTGGCAATGAGGTTGTTCTCGACAGCGCAGAAAGTCGTGAAGCCTTGGAATTCTACTGTAAGCTCTACAAAACAGGTGAAAACTACGAGAAAGATGACCTTGTAGCAGCTGTTACATCAGGCGAAGCCGGAATCGCACTAGGCTGGCCTTCATGGTTTATATCCGGCACAGGATCTTCAGCCCAGATAGAACAGATTCCAGGACAAAAGGATGCCTCATCAGCTGTTCTACCAACAGGTGAAATAGGCAATTGGCTTATGGGTGTGACAATGAACTCCTCACATAAAGAGCTTTCACTTGAAGCAATAAAATATTTTACCAGTAAAGATACTCAGTTGAAAGCTTTGGAATTTGGTGGCATTCCTACAAGAAACAGCATCTTCAGGGACACCGCAATTCTACAGAAATATCCGTTTTTCGATGCAATCTATTCAGGCACCAACAATTCCAGGGTTCGCCCCAGAACAACAAAATGGTCACGGATAGAGGAAGTATTTGGTGAAGAACTATATAAATGCATCGCTGGCGAACAATCTGTAGATGACACTATAACTCATTCACAACTGGCAATTCAGAATCTGGCATCGGAGTAATTATGTTTTTAAAAGCTATTTTTTATGCAATTGCCCCATATATTTGGTCGCTTATCGGTTATCTGATAATCTTCCATTACACTTATGCGGACGACTTCAAAAACAGAAAATTCTCAAAACTCTTCTATGTCATACTTTATGCCACACCAACTTGGGAGATAGTTGGTGTATTTGTTCTGTATTATCTTCAATCAAAAGTATTATCAAGTTTAAATTTAACTTTTCATTATAATTACATAGCAACCGTTATTATATACACGGTCCTTTTTGTAGGTCCAATTCCTTTACAGGCGTTTCTTTTTTCCAGAAAATTTGGTTCCAGCTTCAGCACTTCACTAATATCATACCTGATGATGTTCGCCACAGAATCTCTTGCTCTGTTTATCGGCAGAACACCAATCGCATCGTTACTGATCTATGTTCTTGCTTCATCTTACTGCTGGTTGGCAACCCGCAAATACATTGCATTTTTAGCAGAGCATAAAGCTTCAAGAAAATCTACTGCTACGGTCATATTCTTTATGTCTGTCTGCTTTATCATAACCTCTCTCTATGAAATTGATCTCTACAGATCCTATAGCGAAGAGCATTACACCAGCACCGAAGCGTTTTGGTACTATTTTATTTCGATTCTTGTCTTTCTTGCCATGGTATTCTTCCACAGAACAGACATTAAATCAGCCCAGTACAATATTCTGAGGGAAAACGAAGCACTTGAAAAAGAGAAATATATAGAGAGATTTACACAGGCACAGTACGATACCATTCAAAGTCTGGCTGAGATATCTGAAGCAAAATCAGGCGAAACCGGCAGACACGTTCAACGCGTTTCTGAATACACTGTTGTCCTTGCAAAGGCTCTTGATATTGATGATAAACAGATTCAGATTCTTAAAACTGCATCAATGCTACATGATATCGGCAAGCTTATGATACCAAATGAAATTCTTGAAAAGCCCGGCAAACTTACGGATGAGGAGTTTGAAGTAATCAAAACTCATACTACTTATGGCCTTAATCTGTTAAAGAATTCCAAGGGTCCTATCATGCAGTTTGCTAAAATAATTGCTTATGAACACCATGAAAAGTGGGATGGAACAGGCTATCCACAAGGGTTGAAAAAACACCACATTCATATATACGCACAAATTGTTTCTGTTGCGGATGTTTTTGATGCGCTCACAAGCAAAAGATGCTATAAAGAAGCCTGGCCTATTGAAAAGGCCAGGCGCGAAATTATGTCTTTGAGAGGGAAGAGTTTTTCTCCCGAAGTAATTGATGCATTCGCTGCAAATTACGACAAATTCAAAGAAATCTATACTCAGTACAGAGATAATGAAGAATAACACTAATTATTTCAAATCTGCCAACTCTTTCTTCAATTCAAGAAGTGATTTCCCTGTGCGTTCTGCAACTCCTGCAAGATCATCATATTCAAGTTTTGAGCGATTGACATTATAACCTGTCGCTCTTTTTATTCTGATTTCCCCATACGGAGTATCAAGCTTCTCACTTGTTCTTGCAAGAGTGTATCTGTTACAGATATTCTCACGAATTCCAAGCGTTGTAGTATTAGCAAACATCACATGAAGTATGTCATCTCTGTCTTCAAACTTACATATACAGTATATCACCAGTCCCGGTCTGTTCTTTTTCATATCAGCTGATACCGTATAAACTTCGAGTGCTCCAGCCTTAAACAGACGATCAGTAGCATATCCCACTTCTTCTGGTGTCATATCGTCGATATTACAGGACAGCTCAACTATCTGCTCATTCTCTTCATCAGTATTGCCAAGCATTACTCTTAGCGCATTAGCTTGCGGAAAATCCTTTTTCCCCATACCATAGGATATGAGTTTTACCGGCATAACCGGCTGCTTGCCAAATCTGTCGGCAAAGTATTTTACCAAAGCAGCTCCCGTAGGAGTGCAGAGTTCAGACTCTATTCGTGTACTCTCATAGCTTGGGATGTCTTTTAGAAGATATGCTGTCGCAGGTGCCGGTACCGGAAGAATACCATGTGCGCATCTTACCGTTCCACTGCCTACATTTATCGGCGATACTATCACATTATCCGGATCCAACAAATGCATCAGATAGCAAACTGCAGAAATATCAGCTATGGCATCCATATTCCCCACTTCATGGAAATGTATCTGATCGACCGGCACACCATGTACACTGCTCTCTGCCTCAGCCAAAAGCTCGTAAACTTCACGAATATCGCTCTTAACCTCTTTTGATACATTGAGATTCTCAATAATATCCTCGATTTCATAGAGTGAGCTGTGACCATGATGCACAGTCTCATTATGATCTGTGCTGGATTCACAGATTGTATCTGAATGATCATTGCCATAATGGTGCTCGTGATCATGCTCATGGTTATGGTGATGATCGTAATCATGGTTGTGGTCGTGCTGATGATCATGGCTATGGGTATGTCCATCTCCATCACTAACAGTTTCCTCAATACCATCTATTAACACGGACAAATGGTTCCCCAAAACTCCGCATTTTGTCACTTTTTCAAGTTTATATTCAACTCCCGGAATACCAATCTTATTCAGGTTCTCTACAGCTTCGTTTTCGTTCTCAAAAAGTCCTATAAGTGCAGCTGCCATCATATCTCCGGCTACGCCCATCTTGCACTCAATATATATATTTTTCATTAGTAGTCCTCCATGATGTTATATAACATATATCAAATGTATATTGCGTATATCTTAAATATGCAGCCCCCAACTTTAGTTATTCAGCATCCTCTACAACAACGTTTTTTAGCACAACGCCCTTGCCTTCAACAATATGAGCTTTCCTTCCTCCACAATGCGGGCAAAGATACCTGTTTTCCCTGCTGGGATAATATTCATTACCGCATTCTTCACACAGAGCCTTAACCTTAACCTCTCTGCAAATGAGCTCAGAGCCCTCCAAAATTGTCCCCTTGATAGCATCAGGATAATACTTGTGCATATAATATGGCATTACACCACTTGTTTCGCCGATGTCTATCTCAATTCTTTTTACCGCCTTGACATTATTCTCCGCTGCTATCTCCGCAGCCATATTAACCATCTTTAAAATATAACTCATTTCATGCATAAACAGCCTCTAAACACTCGTTTAATACATAAATGATATCCTATAAACCTGCTAAAATCTATTATTTTATTATCATTTAATGAAAGGTTTATTGAATCTATCTAAATCACATCTGATAATGATTATATATAGCGTGCAACTTTTTTAAGGAGAAACTATGGCGCATAATCTGGAGAAAACATGCATAGGATGTGGACGTACTTTTATTGCCAGGAATAGTAGTATGCCTTTCTGTTGTCGCGCCTGTAAACTCAGATATTCCTATCATTACACTTTCAGGTGTAAAGATTGCAGAAATGCCTCCTGTGAAGTACGAAATGAGAACCTACAGGGTTGCGCCAACGATTGCCCTAACTTAAAGTGGGACCCTTGATAACAGGTAATGCACAAATTGTCTGGCCGTTCTTCCTGAGATTCCTCCGTGATATAATTCCCATTTATCAGCTTCTTTGAATAATTCTTCGTCAGCCATGACTATGCCTTCTTTTTCTGCGAGTTCCTTTACAATGTTGTAATATTCTTGTCTGGAAGGCTTGTAATACCCAATTGTCACGCCAAATCTATTGGCAAGCGAAAGCTTCTCTTCCATGGTGTCAGATCTGTGAATATCTCCATCCTGTTCAACATCACGTCTGTCCTTCCAGGTCTCTTTGATCAGATGACGCCTGTTGGATGTCGCATAAATAAGCACATTGTCAGGCTTTGTTTCCACTCCGCCTTCTATTACAGCCTTGAGATATTTGTAATCCGACTCATCATCTTCAAAAGAAAGATCGTCCATGTAAATGATAAACTTATAATTTCTGTTTTTAATCTGAGAAATAAGCTGTGATAATAACCTGAATTGATGTTTGTAAATCTCAACCATCCTCAGACCGTCTTTATAAAACTCATTAACAATAGCTTTGATGCTCGTTGATTTTCCGGTACCACTATCGCCAAATAAAAGCACATTATTAGCTTTTTTGCCCTCTACAAATGCCTTGGTATTGGCAATAAGTTTCTCTTTCTGGAGGTCATATCCAATAAGATCATCAAGAACTACAGGATCCATGTTATTGATCGGGTTAAATTCAACAATCTCGCCCGGAAGCTCTTTAAGTCTAAATGCCTTGTTAAGGCCAAATGCTCCTACTCCAATCTCTTTGTAAAACGTAGTCATATAGTCAAAAAACTCATTCTCATCCTGTGATTTTTCGAGTTTCTCACTAAGTCCTCTGACTTTCTCACTTACATTACCATTGTACATAAGCTTAGGCTTATCAATCGCCTTGTAGTCAGTAATACAAGAAAAACAATCGATATTTAAACCTTGCTCAAGTTCAGTAAAATCATAGTTAAAGAGCCTGAGAAAAGCAGCAAAATCATTCTTCGCAAAGTGGTTTACGCTGCCATTTTTACTACCAACTTTTTCACATGTAAGGCTAAATGGATTCTCATCCATGACCAGAAGATATGTCAGATAATTATGCCAAAGATTAGAGTCAAAAGCGCATGAAGTACCTAAAATCAACAGCTTTTTCACCTGTTTATAAATCCTGGCAATCAGGTCCTCTTTATCATAGTTTCCACTGTGAAATTCCCGACATACAGCGGATAATTCCATAAGTATTGAATCCTTTGGCATATCGCCATAAATCAAGAGTTTTGATACGATCTGTTCCATTATGTCCTCACTTTTCTCCTGTCATTTTGTATTCAAAAAGGCATATACGTTATATAACATATATGCCTTAAATATTAGTTTTCTAACAATAATCTCTCTAATTCTTCAAAATTTTCTTCCGAATTTTGCTCAAAATTATTAAAAGTATTCTGTTTAGGATACTTTGGTGTCGCCTGGCTGTTGTAATATTCGTTTTTAATACAATCTTTTATAAATGCGATAGGAACATCAATCGTGGTAGGATAAGATTGCATATAATTATAAGCTTTTTTTATCTTATCAAGATCATATTCTGCAGCTTCAGCTATTTCCCTAATCTCTTTAATCTTGAAATCATCATGCAAAAGATCTATGAGATCGTCGAGAACCTCATCCTTATTGATAACAATTGTTTTTGATTTTTCAGCAATATTCTCTTTCTGACTTACAAAAAATCTGATTCCAACTGCTCTTCTGCCACTCTTAATCGGCTCATAATCAACATTCAAACTGGTCTTCTTGTTAAGCTCATCCTTAGCCTTACTAAGGACATTTCTGTTAAATATCTTATATTCCTTGTACTTGGTCTGGCCGGTCTTCTCTGCAAGTTCATCGATCTTGTCATAATCAGGAAAATCTTTTTCCAATTCTGACTTAATCTCTTTACTTCCGCCTGAATTGATAATACCCAGCTCCAATTTGAGCTCCGTAAGATTATAATCAAAAGCTTGCTCACCGCTCTCCTTTGAAAGAGCTTTTTTATAATCGTAAGCCGATTTAAGCATCTCGTAGAGTCTGAGCGAATAAACGCTCTTTAAACTTAATGTATCAGCCAAACTGAGCACGGTATAATTCTTTTGCAGATTAACGATTTTATCAGTCAGGGAGTTGTTGTATCGAAGCTTAAGAGTTCCATCTTTAAAAGAAGCATCTGTAACAACCTGATGGGCTTCAATCTTGCCATTCTCCTTATCCTTCATAAGAAGATTCCAGTCAAAAATTGTAGCACCCTTGATCTGCCTGTCACACAATGCCTCAATATGTTCATATAAAGAACCGGAACTGGAATTAAACATCTTCCTAAGCTCAGATCCATAGATTGTTGCAACAACATTATTGGTACTATCAACTGTAATGTGCTGCATTCCTATTGCAAAAAGCTTCTGGCTGAGCGCTGTACCTTTTCCCATAGCATTGATAAGCTCATTGGATTTCTTATAACTCTTGCTTACAACCAGTTGCTCTCTCTTCTTTTCTTGCATATACCCCCCAATTAGGAAATTCCCTTTTTTGTCACCTAAAAAGGGCTGCTCAATTCCTTTTTAATACACCTATAAATAAATGTATATAAATAACATTCCCTTTTTTTATACTTTTATAATTATTATATTCCCTTTTTTGTCACTTTCAAGCATTATTTTCCCATATTTAGCGTATTTAAGCAAGTTTTACCCCTACAATTTGTTGACTGTTATAGTCTACTATTGTCTTTCCCTTTTTATGCACCTTTTAGATATACTATTCCCTTTTTATCAACAATTGACCTATATGGTTTAACCAAATAGATAAATGTTATCCCCTTTTTAGTCACTTATTTCACCCTATTTATTTACTTATTCCAGCAAATCAGATATAAAAACTCCTCCAGGATCATATTAGGGAACCATTATTTTATCATTTTAGCTCCTCTGATCTCTAAAAATCTCACGTAGAACTAATATAACTACTTTATTCCCCTTTTGTTCACCTTTAATTGTTATCCTTCCCTTTTTAGTCACCTCTAAAGTACTTTTTGCTGTATCAATAAAAAGACATAAAGCTCAAAAGCCGATAAATACTGCAATTACAAAGTCTCAATTATTCTCTATTCAAATAAAACGTCACATTCCCTTTTTAGTCACCTATGTTATTTTCCTTCCCTTTTCAGTCACCTATTACATCTATTCTATATCTTTTATATTCCAATTCTGTGCCTATTCCCTTTATATACACCATTCACTCCTATTTTCATCACTTAAAATCCCTTTTCACTACACTTAACCGGTAATTCTCTATGTTCCCTTTAAGGTCACCTATATTCCCCTTTTTCATAACTGTTCATTCCCTATTTGTGTACATTTCATCCCTATTTTGTACACTAAAAATCTTCTTAATCCGCATGAATACTGGACATAATCGATGTGTAATTAATTAATAAGCGTAGTTAATATATTTTAAACAAACAACCTGGAATTGTTGTCAAAAGACTATAACGATATAAAGATATAAAGATTAAAAATATATATTATAGAAATAATTACATTATCTTACTCGTAAATGAAAAATCTAAAAAACTATGAGTTCTTGGATAAAGATTCCAAGAACTCAGCAAATAGGCCATTCCAGAGCTACTACGTCGCAGGGCCTATTTGCCACTTGCATCATATTCTCACGAAACCCGCAGTAAATGCGCGTTTCTGAAATTTCATTTAAGATATCATATAAAGTTATTCAAAGGAAAAAATAAAAATATCAAATTTTATCAAGATCGGTAAAGAACTAGATAAGTCTATATAAGGCCCATTGAAATCTTATAGAATCTCAGAAAATCTGTTGCAACATAAATTGACAGGAAAAGCTTTAGAATATCGATAATCTCTCCAATACATTATTTAGTTATTATCTGGTAAAAAAATATGCGCAGCCTAAGCTACGCATTCTATCTTATTCATCAGTTGTTCCTGGTTTTGACACGATAACAAGATATTCATGAACATTTTTGTAATGCATAAATTATAACGCATGTTCTTTTATGTTTTAAAGAAAAAGAAATATCAGATTAAATACTTTATTAAAATTTGCAACAAATATAACATTTAAGCTTAATATCCATAATTAAATTAGAAATTAATAAATTTATATTAAAAAATAGCTATCGATATATCAATTTGATTATAATTAGATTTAATATAATTATTTAATGACTGAAAATGCAAAGCATATTCTAGAAGTAATTATATAATAATAAATGTTATTAAAATGAATTTCAATCTGTATGTACTGAATTAAGATATCTAACGATATATTTTATAACTAACAAAATAACTTATGTATAAATGATTGTAATAAATTTATTGACTAAATCAATCAAATTCTTTCATTCATTGATGTTAACAAGCATAAAATAACATAAACTATATAAACATGAATTAATAATAATCAAAATATCAGATAAATACAGCAAAAAGCAAACGGTATTTATTATCAAAAATACTTAACGATATAACGTAAATGAATGAAAACTTGCAAATATTAACTACTAAATTGCAAAAGTATCAGATATTATTAAATAACCCGTAAAATAGGCTCTTTTCAGGAATTATTTCCCAGATCAATAACATTGCATCTC
>JAEEGL016413183.1_pt1 | contig 13738 bp, 10 predicted proteins | sample 9134231 | NCBI WGS metagenome assembly JAEEGL01 (sample SAMN16246548, study PRJNA631951) | gut metagenome | biome: gut microbiome; feature: rumen; material: fiber-attached | host: Bos | place: Iran: Karaj | collected 2018-10 | reverse complement strand
TGGATCACGTCCGCGCTAGGCCGTGAGGACGCGCTGATCAAGCGAAATCTCGTAGATAAGTATTTCACCCCGGAATACGGAGTGACGGTAAAGATGAAGGTCATCACGACGGGCCTTACCGAGGCGATACTCGCCGGAATCGGGCCCGACGTCGCGAACATGACCTCGGTGGATACAATCACCTGGGGACTCCGTAACGCCGTGTATCCGATGGAGGATTTCGAGGGATTTGACGAAGTCATGTCCTGGTTCTCCGAGGAAGAGATCAAGCCGCTTCAGATGTACGATTCGCACGGAGTGCCGCACACCTACGGCCTGCCGCACACCGCTGACTTCTATATGATGTTCTACCGCGCCGACGTGTTTGACAGTATGGGACTTAAGGTCCCGAAGACCTGGGATGACCTGTACGCGATCCTTCCCGCGCTGCTGAATTCCGACATGATAATCGGAATGATGGGCACTCAGACGGGTACGGGCGTCAGCGTCGGCGGATATATCGGGCTCAAACAGTTCCTGTATCAGATGGGCGGAGAGGTGTTCAACGACGGCGGCTACTCGGTCGCGCTTGATGAAAACGTCGCGCTCGACGCGTTCGAGTCGTACACCGAGCTGTTCTCGCTGTACAAGAGCCAGGTGAATTACGACATAACCCGTTTCCGTACAGGCGAGATGCCGATATTCTTCGGCAGCGCGATAACGTCGTACAACCTGCTGATGTCGTACTACGATATCCGTGGGCTCTGGGAGATGGCTCCTCTGCTCGGATTCGAGCAGGAGGACGGGACGATCAACCACACCTCGACCGTGACTATGACGTCGTACATTCTCCCGAGAGGATCGAACACCGGCGCTTCGTGGAAATACCTCAAGTGGGAGGTCTCTCCGGAACAGCAGAAGCGTATGGCGAAGGAAACTCTCGCGGTGAACGCCAACCCGACGACGAAGTATAACACCGCTACGGTATCAGCGCTTCTCGGACAGGCGTGGACCACCAAGGAATACGCGGCGATAAGCGAGCAGTTCTCGCAGATAGCCGGAATAAGAGAGTTCCCCGGCAACTACATCATCCCGACGTACGTCGACGCGGCGTTCTTCAGAGCTTACGGACAGGCTTCCGACCCGTCTGACGAACTCCTCGACAGGATGCTTCTTATAAATAAGGAACTTTCCCGCAAAAGGGACGATTTCAAGATGGATTATTACGATCTTACAACAGGCGAATACGTCAAGGGCAGGTATATTTCCGAGCCCATCTCGTGGAAGTGATCGGAGGGAGAAAAAATGGCAAAAAAACAGTCTCTTAACGAACACGGCTACGGATACGGCGGAGCGCCGATGACAAAAGCGCGCTACATCAGGATACAGATGAAGCGCACCTGGCAGGGTTATCTCATGGTCCTGCCGTTCACCGTGATCTTCATCGCGTTCACGGTCGTACCGGTCGTCATTTCCATAGCGCTGAGTTTCACTTCGTTCAATATGCTTGAATGGCCGGAATGGAAGGGCCTCAGCAATTACATTCAGCTTTTCCTCGCAGACGATCTTTTCGTGACGGCTTTCGCGAACACCATGATGTTCGCCGTCACGACCGGTCCGGCCTCGTTTATCCTGTCGTTCATCATCGCGTGGTTCATAAACGAGCTTCAACCGCGGCTCAGGGCGCTCATCACGATCGTTTTCTACGCGCCGTCCATATCCGGTACGGCCTACACGATCTGGGGCGTGTTCTTCCAGTCCGATATTTACGGCTACGTAAACGGCTGGCTGCTTAAAATGGGTCTGATCGACTCGCCTATCGCGTTTTTCAGGAACACGGCGTATATAGTTCCGCTTTGTATAGCCGTCGCCTTGTGGACCTCGCTCGGGACCGGATTCCTCTCGAATATCGCCGGTCTTCAGGGCGTCGACCGTTCTCTCTATGAGGCGGGCGCGATAGACGGGGTAAAGAACCGCTGGCAGGAGGCGTGGTATATAACCCTCCCGCAGATGAAAAACATACTGATGTTCGGCGCCGTTCTCGCGATAACCGGTTCGTTCGGATTCGGAGCCGTCGTCGATACGCTCTGCGGACGTCCGTCAACGGACTACGTCGCGTGGACTCTGCAGCATCACCTCGGCGAATATATGTCGACGCGTTTCGAATACGGTTACGCCTCGGCGATAGCCGTCGTGCTGTTCGCGATAATGATGATCGCGAATATGCTGGTTCAGAAATTCCTTTCGAAGGTAGGGCAGTGACATGGCAAGAAAACTCAGAGTTTCCAATCACCGCGTCGTGCTCAACCGCTCGAAGGGCGGCGATACCGCGATATTCATAATGCTCTTCCTGCTCGGCATCGTGATGTTCCTGCCGCTTTGGTACCTGATCATCACGGCGCTGAAACCGCTCGGCGAGCGCAATATCACCCCGCCGCTGCTTTACGTAATGAAGCCGACGCCGCAGAACTTCATAGACCTGTTCTCAAACATGAACAGCACGTGGGTCCCGGTATCGAGATATTTCTTCAATACGTTAATCATCTCGGTCGGCGGTACATTCGGGTGCCTCGTTCTCGGATCTCTCACGGCCTACGCCCTTTCGAAGATCAGGTTCCCCGGCGCGAACTTCCTGTTCAACATGATCCGCTATTCGCTCATGATCAGCTCCACGATAGCGGGTATCACAAACTTCTTCATCTTCGTCTGGCTCGGCTGGCTCAATACCTACTGGATATCCATCGTGCCGGTATGGGGCTCGACGCTCGGCCTGTACCTTATGAAGCAGTTCATAGACTCGAACGTTTCGGATGAAATGATCGAGGCCGCGAGGATCGACGGAGCGAGCGAGCTCAGGATATACTGGCAGATAGTCATGCCGCTTGTCAAACCGGCCTGGCTGACGCTGCTCGTCACGACGTTCCAGTCCACCTGGAACGGAGGCGCGTCGGGCTACGTCTGGTCGGAGCAGCTCAAGACCTTCAACGTTGCGATAAGCAATATCAGTACCGTTTCGGTCGGCGCGTCGTCGGCCGGCTCGGTCGTAATGATGAGCGTGCCCATTATCTTCTTCGTCGTCAACCAGGCGAAGATAGTCGAGACAATGGGTTCGTCCGGAATGAAGGATTAAGGAGGTAAAATGAAAGCTAAAGCATTCAAGCTGAGCGCGGTCATACTGCTTGCCGTCATGCTTTTACCGCTTGCGGCGTCCGCAGGTACCTCTTATCAGACCTACACGTATTCGATAGACGGACAGATGCTCGCGTCGCCCGACGCGTACGTTCCGAACCGTCAGCTCGATTACGTCGCTCTGGGGCTTCCCGCCGCTCTCAACACACCGACCGATCTTGTCACCGACCCGAAGGGCAACGTATATATTGCCGACCAGGGCGCAAGCAAGATTTACTGCCTTGACAGCAATCTCAAATTCAGATTCGCTCTTTCGTCGTTTGTAAACTCAAACGGCATAAACGACTCGCTGAACGGCTGCAAGGGCGTTTTCGTGACCGACGACTATATATACGTCGCGGATACCGAGAACAACAGGATCGTTATCTTCGATCTGCTCGGAAATTACGTTCGTCATCTTGACGAGCCGGTATCGGATATATTCGAGGATAACGCGATCTACAAGCCGATCGCTCTCGCGGTCGACGCATCCGAAAGAATATACGTCGTGTCTTCGACGACCTATCAGGGAATCATATCTCTTGACAGAAACGGGGAGTTCCAGGGATACGTCGGCGCGACACACGTGACGTTCAACGCCTGGCAGATATTCTGGAGACAGTTCCAGACGGCCAAGCAGAGGGCTCTTTCGGTAAAACTCGTTTCGACCGAGTACAATAACATAACGATCGACGACCGCGGCTTCATCTACGTGACGACAAACTCGATAGACGAGGCAAGCAGACAGTCGTCAATCAGAACAAAGGACGCGACCTACGCCCCCGTAAGAAAATACAACGCTTCGGGTAACGACGTTCTCGGACGCAACGGATTCTTCGGCCCGGGCGGGGAAGTGTCTGTAAACAACAACACGATAGTAAGCGACATCACCGGCGCGTCGAGCATTATCGACGTAGCGCTCGGTCCGTCCGGGAGCTGGACGATAGCCGACGAAAAGAGGTCGAAGTATTATACGTATGATACTTACGGCAATCTTCTCTTCGTCTTCGGCGACAAGGGCGCGATGCTCGGTAATATCCAGAAGATCAACTCGATAGCCTATCAGGGAAGCAACTTCCTCGTTCTTGACGGAAACACCAAAACGATTACCGTCTATATACGCACCGACTACGGCGACACGCTGATCACGGCGCTTCAGGACGAAATCGACCGAAACTATGACGCAGCCGTCACAAACTATGAGGACATCCTCAAGCGCAACAGCAACTTTGACGCGGCGTATATAGGCATCGGCAAGGCTCTTTACCGCCAGGGAGAGTACTCCGAAGCGATGAAGATGTTCAAGAGCGCCTATGAGACGTCGAACTACAGCGACGCCTACAAGATGCTCAGGCAGAGATGGGCGAACAAGTACTTCATCATCATCCCGGTGGTCGTCGTACTCATCATTTTCCTCGTCACGAAGTTCTTCGGATACGCGGGAAAAGTCAACAAGGCGACCGCGCTCTCTACGGAAAAGAGGACGTTCAAGCAGGAGATACTTTACGCGTTCCACCTGATCTTCCATCCGTTTGACGGATTCTGGGACCTCAAGCACGAAAAGCGCGGGTCTCTGCGCGGCGCGATATTCTATCTCGTGCTGGCGACTATCGCAATAGGTTATCAGACGATCGGGCGCGCATACATCTTCAATCCGCGCGGAAACAACACTTCGTTCATAACCATCATTCTTTCGATGCTGGTGCCGGTTCTTCTCTGGACCGTCTCGAACTGGTGTCTCACCACGCTCTTTGAGGGAGAGGGAAGCTTCAAGGACATTTTCGTGGCGACCTGCTACTCGCTCGTGCCGCTTGTCCTTCTGATAATCCCGGCGACGCTCATCACGAATATTCTGTCCACGACGGAGATGCAGATTTACAATCTTCTCGTGACGATCGCGTGGGTGTGGGTCGGCCTGCTCGTCTTCTTCGGAATGATGATAACGCACGATTACACCCTCGGGAAAAACATTCTGACGACGATAGGGACCATCGTCGCCGCGTGTTTCGTGATATTCTGTGTGGTCCTGTTCTCGACTCTCGTTATGAAGATGATAAGCTTCGTGTCCGGTATCGTTACCGAGATCACGTTCAACATGTAAGGAGGCTCGCAATGAAGAAAAGAACCGTTTCGGCTTTGCTTGCCGTTTCAATGGTGCTCGGCATACTTGTCAGCGCGCTTCCTTCGATCACGGTATCCGCGGCGTCGACCATAAAAGACTTTGCTCCCGGAGGGATAAACTACCTCACCGATTCCTTTGAGTCAAAGGAAGCCAAGCTCGAGACGATGGAAATGCTCGTCGAGAGATTCGGCTATCAGCTCTGGTATGAAAAATATACCGGCGAGGTCGCCGTAAAGAACGTCAGAACCGGCGATATCCTGATGACGAACCCCTATGACGTCGGCGGGGCAAAGGCGTCCGACAATATCAAATCGCAGCTGCTTTCTCAGATAATTCTCAAATACTCGACAAACGAAGGCAGCGAGATTTCGATGTACAGCTACGTTGAGGCGGCCCAGAGGAGCCAGATCAACCAGAAGTATATCAAAAACGGAATCAGAGTCGAGTACGTGATGGGCAAGCGCGAAAGCCGCTCGCTCGTCCCGAGATATATCGAAAAGTCCCGTTTTGAAGAGATGATCCTCGCGAACATCGACGTTGAGTCAAAGCTCAAGAAGATCAATGCCTACTACATTCTCAAGGATCCCAATGAAAAGGACGCCGGCGGGCAGCCCCTTTCCGATAAGGCCATCGAGGAAATGTACAAGGCGTTTCCGATTACAAAGAAGATGGCGATTTACGTGTTTGACTCGACCTCCTCGGAGCGTGAGATAAACACCGTTGAGGCGATCATCAAGGAGTTCTGCCCGGCGTATACCTACGAGGAGCTCGAATACGACCATCAGCTTACGGAGTACGAAAGCGAGGACAAGAACCCCGTTCAGTTCCGTCTGTCGCTTGAATATACGCTCGACGAGGACGGCCTTTCGGTCAGACTTCCCGCAAACGGAATAAGATTTGACCAGAGCTCGTTCCAGCTCTCGTATATAAGAATCCTCCCGTATATGGGCGCGGCGTCATCGGAGTTTACCGGTTATACGATGATACCCGACGGATCCGGCGCGCTCGTCAGATTCGAGGACGTGCTGAAGAGCGGATCGTCGAGGATACTCGCCGGTAAGCTTTACGGCCAGGATTACGCTTATCACACGATAACAGGCGCAAACCAGCGTATCATGCGCATGCCCGTGTTCGGTATAGTTGAAAATACCGAGTACGTCATAACTCCCGAGGAGCCCGAAACTCCCGTGGAGGGCGGAGAGGGCGAACCCGCGGAAACGCCGGCCGATACTCCTGCCGAAACTCCCGGAGAAACTCCTTCCGAGACTCCTTCGGAGACGTTACCTTCCGCAGATCCGGATGATGACGAGGACGAAGAACAGCTGCCGTCCGAAACCCCCGGAGATACCGAAACTGAAACCGAGCCGGAAGTGATCAAATACAACCGCAGCACCGGTTATTTCGCAATAATCGAGAGCGGCGATTCACTTGCCACCATCACGACGGATCACGGCGGGAACGTAACCCATAAGTACAACTCCGTCTACACCGAGTTCAACCCGAGACCGAAGGACAGTTACAACCTCGCGAGCGCGATCTCCGTTGCCGGCAACGCCGTCTGGACTGTCGTTTCCGAAAGAAAGTTTACCGGAAACTTCAGAATCAGATATATTATGCTGAGCGATCTTGATTATCTCAGCGAGAACGGCGTTTCGACCGACGGGCTCTTCGGTACCGATTACGTCGGTATGGCGAAGGCGTACAGATATATGCTCGAGAAGCAGGGAACGATCTCTAAACTCGGCGGAACGTCCCAAATACCGCTCTATCTCGAGACGCTCGGCGTGATGGATTCGGAAGAGACAATTCTTTCCATCCCGGTCACGGTCAAAAAGCCGCTGACGACCTTCGACGATATAAGAACGATCACCGGTGAGCTCGGCGAGGAAGGAATAAACAATCTCGTCTATAAGCTTACGGGCTACGTCAACGGCGGGCTTTCGAGCACGCTTTCAAGAAAAATAAAGGTCGAGCGGAAGGCCGGAGGCAACGACGGACTCAAATCGCTCATCGAATACGGAAAAGAGAAGGGTATAGAGTTCTATCTCGACATAGATTTCTCGTATACCGGGAACGATAAGCTCGGCGACGGCTTCTCGCGGAAACGCGACGCGGTCAAGACTATCGACGGAAGATACAGCACGAAGCGCACGTACAGCGCGACGTATCAGTATTTCAGAAGCACGGGACTTATCGTTATATCTCCTTCGGTATTCACCTCGATCTTCGAGGACGCCGAAAAATATCTTGAAAATCTCGGTGTGACGGCCGTCTCACTCAGCACGGTAGGTTCGGACCTCAACTCGGATTTTGACGAGGACGATCCTTACAACAGAGAGGACTCGAAGGAAAACGTCGTCAAGGCGCTTTCAAAGATCAAGGAAGACGGGTATAAGGTAATGCTCGACGCGGGCAACGCGTACGTGATTCCTTATTCCGACCATGTTCTGAACGTTTCTCTCGACAGCTCGGGATATACCTACGCAAGCGAGACGATCCCGTTCTTCGGAATGGTTTATCACGGCTATCTGCTTTACGCCGGAAACGCGACCAATACCGCCGGCGATATGAGACACGAGAAACTCAAGATACTTGAAAACGGTGCAAATCCGTATTTCATCCTGGTTTATCAGAATTCCGAAAAACTCAAAGAGGACAAGACCTTATCAAACTACTTCTCCATCTCGTACACCAACTGGAAGAAGGATATGATAGCGACCTACAAGGAGCTCAACGAAGCGCTCAGTCTTGTATTCAATTCTCCGGTAAGCGATCACGAGTTCGTGACCGGAGAGAGGGTCCCCTCGGCCGAGGAAAAGGAATATAACGACATGCTCGACGCGCTCGCCGAGGAGGAAGCGAAGAAGGCGGAGGCCGACGCGATCGCCGAAGAGGAACGCAAACAGGCGCTTAAGGAGCATCTCAACGAGCTCAAGGGTATCACGACAGAGCCCAAAGAGCCCGCGCCGACGCCCTCCGGCGAGGAAGGCTCCGATGAGAGTCAGACCGGTGAGGAACCGGAGGAGACCGGATACGTATACACGAGATACACGGTCGAAAACGGTCTCATCGTGAGGGTGACCTTCGATAACGGATACAAGTTCGTTATCAATTACAACGACTTTGACGTTACAACGCCGGATACGGGAGACACCGTCATACACTCGCTCGGTTATATCGTTGTTTCCCCGGACGGCGACGTCGTGATTAACAGTGCAAAGGAGGCGGCCGAATGACGAAAGACGTACCCGCAAAGGTGAGACCTCAGAAGGTCAGATCACTTGACAAGCGAAAAGCCATGACCGGCTGGATATTTGTCCTTCCGTTCGTTATCGGTTTCCTTGTCATCTACCTTCCGATCATCATCGACTCGCTGAAATACAGTTTCTGTGAGATAAAGATCCTTTCCGGCGGCGGATATCAGCTGACGTTCGTCGGCTGGAAAAACTATCAGGAGGCGCTGTTTGAGGACCCTGATTTCGTACAGGTCCTCCTGTCGGGTCTGAGACAACTTGTCCTTGACGTTCCCGCGATAGTCATATTCTCTCTGTTCATGGCGGTAATGCTGAACGGTAAGATAGCCGGGCGCGCCGCGTTCAGGACGATATTCTTTATCCCGGTCATACTCTCAACCGGCGTCCTCGCGGCGATAGACGCGTCAAACGTATTCCTTGAAAACATGGGCAACGGTTCCGTCATGGACGACGGGACCGGGAGCTCGGCGAATATTACGGAGGTCGTTCAGCTGGCCGATCTGACGTGGCTGTTTGAAAGCATGCAGGTCGGCACGGAGCTTCTGACCTACGCAATATCGCTCGTAAACGGCATTTTCAACATCATAAACCGCTCAGGCGTACAGATGCTGATATTCCTTGCCGCGCTTCAGTCGATTTCGCCGTCGATTTACGAGTCGTGTTCCATAGACGGAGCGTCAACTTGGGAGACGTTCTGGAAGATCACGATACCTATGGTGAGCCCGATGATACTCGTTAACGCGATCTATACTCTGATAGACAGCTTTACGTCGTCGTCGAACGCCGTCATGTCGTTTATCGAAGCGTATTACAATCTCCCCGGCAAAAACGTCGTCGCGACGGCGATGTCGTGGGTTTATTTCCTGATCGTTATTCTGGCGGTTGCACTGATAGCGGGAATCCTTTCCGCCTTCGTCTTCTACCAGAGACGCGACTGATCGGAGGTGGCGATATGAATAATACAGAAACCGCTCCGAGAATAAAGCGCGAGACGAAAAACAAAATACGCGTTGACTTTGAGAGGACGAACGCGTGGACCCGTTTCAGACTCAAGTTCCTGACCGCATCGTCGATAAAGAAGGGACTCTGGTGGCTGTTCAGGTTTGTGCTCCTGCTCGGTATATCGTACGTCATTCTGCTTCCGTTCTATACGAAGATCGCCTCTTCCTTCATGGCGAGAGAAGATTTCGTCGACGTGACGGTCAAGCTTATACCGAAACATCCGACGCTCGACACCTACGCCGCCGTGATCAAATATAACGGGTATTTCCAGGCGCTTCTCAACACGGTGCTCCTTTCCGGGGCTTGCGCGATAATACAGACGTTCGTGTGCGCCTTCATCGGCTACGGATTTGCAAAATACAAATTCAAGGGTTCAAAGCTCCTCTTTGCGCTCGTTATGCTGACGATGATCGTGCCGCACAGAACGCTCCGTCTTTCGCTCTTCATGAAGTTCAGATTCTTCGATATAGGGATCGGCAAGGTCGGGCTGTTCAGCCTTCTCGGCGGAGGCCTGTTTGAGGGGCTGAAGATCATTCCGTTCTCTTCGATCAACCTGAACAACACATACTGGCCGCTCATACTTCTTTCGCTCGGCGGACTCGGGTTCAAGAACGGACTGTTCATTTTCATGCTCAGACAGTTCTTCCGCGGAGTTCCCGACGAACTTGAAGAGTCTGCTTACATTGACGGCTACGGACCGATAAGGACGTTCCTCAGGATAGTTCTCCCGATATCGGTTCCGATGCTCGTGACCGTGTTCCTTCTGTCCTTTGCGTGGCAGTACACCGACACGTTCTACGTCAACGTATTCTTTACGACGTCAGGGCCGAAACTGCTTGACGACATAATTCTGATCCCGAGAGCGCTTGATACCGATTACGCAGGTAAAGTGCTTTATGAGGCCGCGATACGCAACACGAGCGGTATCCTTATACTGATCCCGCTGCTTGTCCTGTATCTGTTCCTTCAGAGATATCTCGTCGAGGGAATCGAGCGTTCCGGCATCGTCGGATAACCTGTTTTAAAAAAACTCTGCCGCCGGGCGGCAGAGTTTTTTTACGCGTACGAGTCATGAAATCGTCCGGAAAAGCGTAAAACAAAAATCCCGCCTTGCCGTTTCGCAAAGCGGGAAAATGATAATCGGGTGGGTTTTATTCGTCCCGGCCGGCGCCGAGGATCTTATAAAGCACGTTATAGAGAAAGACGGCTTCGTCGGGTTCGAGAACGACGCAGGAGGCCATTTCGGCGGGAACCTTCAGCGCCTTTTCTCTCAGCGCCGCGCCTTCTTCGGTTATGGAAACCTTGACGACGCGCTCGTCCGTTTTTCCGCGCTGTTTTTTTACGAATCCCTTTTTCTCGAGTATGCGTATGAGCGGCGTCAGAGTTCCCGAATCAAGAAAGAGACGTTCCCCGAGGCGTGTGACGGTGACGGAACCTTCTTCCCAAAGGACCATCATAACTATGTACTGGGTATAAGTCAGGTCAAGGTCTTTCAGAATGGGGGAATACTTTTTCACGATCTCCCGCGCCGCCGCGTAGAGAGGGAAGCACAGCTGGTTTTCAAGCTTCAGAGAGTCATATTTTCCCATGGCCGGATCACGCTTTATTCTCTGAGGCGTACGCTTTGCTGATTGCTTTGGCGAGCTGATCGGCACAGGAGGTGGGCCTGAATCCGCAGGTGTTTCCGGCGAGTTTGCTCACTATGTAATCTACGGTCTGTCCCTCAACGAGTTTTGAGACCGCCTTGAGATTTCCGTTGCAGCCGCCCTCAAATACTACTCCGTGAACAACGTCTCCGTCAAGGTCAAAATCTATTTTCCGGGAGCAGGTCCCGGACGTATAATACGTATGGTGCATGATTTCCTCCAAACTGATAAACAATAAAACATTTGATACAATTTATTATACAACACGGAGTGTTATTTGTCAATCGGACGGCTCCAGTATTTTTTCCATGGTTATATTGCGCGGAGTCATACCGACGCTTTCATAAAAGCGCATTGCCGCTTCATTTCCCGACCAGACGTTGAGCGTGACGCTGTGACAGCCCAGCCCGCGGGCGTATCCGGAGACAAAGTCAAACAGCTTTTTTCCGTAACCCAGTCTGCGGCAGTTTTCGTCAACGCAGAGATCGTCGACGTAAAGCGTGACTGCGTCGTTAAGAACGGGATCGCCCGACGCTTTCTTAATTATGCAGAATGCGTAACCGCGCACGGTCCCGTCGCGTTCTATCACAAATATAGGACGGTTTTCGTCCTCGAAAATTGCTTCCAGTTCTTTCCGTTCGTATTTGACGTGCGGACCGGGTCCGCGGAAAATATCCGGTCGCAGCTCGTGATGAACGTGTTCAACCTGAGTCAGCAGTTCCGTTATTATCCCGGCGTCATCCGGCGCGGCTTTTCTTATCAGTTCCATTGTATACGCTCCTTTACGATATTATACTTCATTTTCTCCGTGTAATCAAGAGAGCACGACCGGAATGACCGGAAAAAATGCCTTTAAAAAAATAACAGTTGCAAAAAAAGCCCGGAAGGAGTATAATATATCAGTACCGCCGGAAACGGCACATATAAGGAGATATTTTATGGGCGTACTTCATGTAGTTGACCATCCGCTTATCCAGCATAAGCTGACGATCATGAGAGACAAAAGGACAGGACCGAAGGACTTTCGTGAGCTGCTCGAGGAGATAACGATCCTCATGGGTTATGAGGTGACGAGGGATTTCTCGCTTGACGATTATGAAATCGACACACCTATGGCTCACATGACGGCAAAGCGTATCGCGGGCAAAAAGGTTGCGATCGTTCCGATCCTCCGCGCGGGTCTCGGAATGGTTGACGGGCTTCTCAATCTGATCCCCGTCGCAAAGGTCGGTCATATAGGACTGTACCGCGATCACACCACGCACAAGCCGGTGGTTTACTACTGCAAGCTCCCCCCCGATATAGACAAGCGAGAAGTTATTGTCTGCGACCCCATGCTCGCGACGGGCGGCAGTTCGTGCGACGCAATTTCGATGCTTAAAGAGAAGGGAGTCAGGGATATCCGTCTCCTCTGTCTCGTTTCTGCCCCCGAGGGCGTGAAAAAAGTGCAGGATGAGCATCCCGACGTCGATATCTTTACTGCGGCGCTCGACGAAAAACTCGACGAGAACTGTTACATCGTACCGGGACTCGGAGACGCGGGAGACCGGCTCTTCGGAACCAAATAATCATAAAAAACAGATTGTTATTGCCCGGATCCCAGGATCCGGGCATGTTAAAATGCGTGGACGAAATGGACGAAACTAAAGAAAAAAATGAAACCGCCCCGAAGGGGGTCGACCGCGACAGAGTGATCGTCAGGACGAGCTTTGTGGGGATAGGGACGAACATACTGCTCGCCGCAGTAAAGGCGGTGATCGGGCTGCTCGCAAATTCAATCGCCGTCGTGCTCGACGCCATTAACAATCTGAGCGACGTAGTCAGCTCGATAGTAACCATTATCGGAACGAAACTCGCGTCAAGGAAGCCTGACAAAAAGCATCCTCTCGGTCACGGAAGGATTGAATACCTAGCCGCCATGATCGTCGCTGCGATAGTGCTTTACGCCGGCGTTACCTCGCTTGTGGAATCGATCAAAAAGATCGTCAGCCCCTCGCTTCCGGATTACTCCCCGATTGCTCTTGTCATTATCGCCGTCGCGGTCGTCGCCAAGCTCCTGCTAGGAAACTACGTCAGAAAAGTCGGGAAAAAAGTCAATTCCGGATCGCTTATCGCCTCGGGGACCGACGCGCTTTCCGACGCAGTCCTCTCGGCGTCCGTACTTGCCTCGGCTCTTGTCTTCGTCATTTTCCATATAAGTCTCGAGGCCTACGTCGGCGTGATCATTTCACTGTTTATCATCAGAGCGGGTATCGGAATGCTGCTCGAGACGCTTAACGAGCTCCTCGGCAAACGCGTTGACAGGGAGTTCCTTGCTTCGATCCGCGAGACGATACTGAAGGATGGCGCAGCCCGCGGAGTCTACGATCTTATACTGCATTCGTACGGACCCGACAGGTACATCGGCTCGGTCCACGTCGAGGTTCCTGATTTTATGACGGCCGATGAGATCGACGCCATGGAGCGCAGGATCGCCGACCGGGTATATCATGAGCACGGCGTTCTCCTCGGCGGAATCGGGATTTATTCGGTCAACACCAAAAATACCGCAATAAACGCGCTCCGCT
>JAEEGL011646663.1_pt1 | contig 13738 bp, 8 predicted proteins | sample 9134231 | NCBI WGS metagenome assembly JAEEGL01 (sample SAMN16246548, study PRJNA631951) | gut metagenome | biome: gut microbiome; feature: rumen; material: fiber-attached | host: Bos | place: Iran: Karaj | collected 2018-10 | reverse complement strand
ATCTGTGAAAACCAAGATACATCTTATCGGATGTCGGTGCATCATGCGTGAAGATCAGATCAATCTGTTCATGGGTTTCCAGATAGGAAAGGAGATTGTTCCTGCCGTACTCCATTTCCGCGGCCGAAGGCATCTCATCCGCCCACCATGAGACCCCGCTGACCCGGATCATGCCTCCGCTTCTTTCTGCGTATGCTCTGCTGAAGCTGCGCTGATTCGGATAATCCGCAGGATGCAGAATGCCGTCGCGGATATCATGGCTTCGTGCACCGCCGAAGGCAAAGCAGGATTTCCCGTCAATCTCGAAGATGTCCCCCCGCTCCAGCATCAGAACAGAGGGCCGGATCACGCGCACATGTCCGCCGTGCCATTGGACCCGGGGATATCCCTGTCTCAGTTTTTCCTTCTCAGCAGGTGCCATTTTTTCATACAGCCAGCAGTTCAGAAGCCGTTCATCCCGGCATCCGGTCAGCCGGTCATAGTTTTCATGGTTGCCGGGAACGAACAACGTTGTAAACGGCTTCTTCTCCAGCCAGTCCAGTGCGTGCTTCTCCTCCGAAGATTCCCGGACATGCTTCCGGTCTGTTTCCCATACGCCGCCAAAGTCTCCGCAGATAATGACAAAATCCTCTTTGCTCATTCCGTTCTGTTCCGGAAATGCAGCCGTGCTCAGGCGATGCATGAATCCGTCAACTGAATGCAGCCCCAGCTGCCTGCCGCCGTGTGTGTCACCCGTTACATAAATCGCCATGCCGTTCCTCTCTTTCCCTGAAGACTCCTGCCGTTCCGGTCTTCTGTTTATTCGCTCCGACAGGTCAGTTCTCCTGTATTATACGGGCTCCCGGTTTTTCCTCCATGCAGCATCTGCCAGACCGCTTTCGTAATACATACATTCTGCAATCCGTATACCTGCAGCTTTTGAAAGCAAACCTCATTTTTATCTTATAATAAAATTTTTAAAAACAACTGATACTTGAAACGTGCTTATCGATGTGATATATTAGGCATCACAAGAGCGCATTTGCGTTTTCTGGTGATCTTTTTTACATTTTACACATTCTTACCACGGGACCTGACACACGAAAGGAGAAAAGTATGAAAAGGAAACTGCTGGCTCTCATTCTTGCTGTCGCTATGATGCTTCTGTGTGTATCCGCTGTTGCGGAGAACATCGGAGAACCCTTTGAAAAAGAAGTGTTCTTTACGATGCTGAACTCCAAGCCTGAGATTACCAAGGCACTGCAGGCTGCTGCGGATCAGTTTGGCGCACTTTACAACGTAAAGATTGAAGTCAACGAAACAAGCAACCCGGGCGATGAGATTTCAAAGCGCTACAACGGCGGCGAAGCTCCCACGATCTCTATCGTTGATATTGCTCAGGTGAAAGACCTGGCTCGCGAAGGCAAGATCATTGATCTTGGCGCAGAAGCCTGGGCAGCTGTGGGCGGCAAGGATCTTGGCGCGGTGATCAACGACGTGCTCTATGGCATGCCGCTGACCATTGAATCCAAGGCGAACCTGATCAACAAGACCGCGATCGAAAAGATCACCGGCGAACCTTTTGATCCTCTGAAGTACATCACGAAGGAAGACTTTGAGGCACTGCTCAAGCAGCTGCGTGAAGGCGGCATGGAGAACCCGGTCATCATCAATAAGGAAGACTGGTCCATCGGTTCCCATTTCGTGCAGTATTTCTATGGCATCCAGGACGGCACCATCGCGGGTGCGGAAGCCTTCATTGAGAAAGTCCGCGCCAAGGAAGCATCCTTCAAGGATGACCCGGTGTTCAATGCCTGCATGGATATGTTTGACCTGTACATGGAATACAATATCAACAAGCAGGATCCGCTGTCTGCAGACTATGACGTAAACGCTTCCTATCTGGCTGAAGGCGAAGCCGCCTTCTGGATCAACGGCACCTGGGCATGGCCGAACCTGGAACCCTTCGCAGTGGAAGGCCAGGAATACTCCATCATGCACATGCCCGTCAGCGCCGGTGCACAGGGCAAGCTGCTCGCACAGGCAACCAAGTACGTCGTTGTGGACAAGCAGAATGCCACGGAAGACCAGACGAAGGCTGCTCTGATGTTCCTGAACTGGCTGGTTTTCACGCCTGAAGGAAACGATGCAATGATCAATCAGTGCGGAATGGTTACCGCCTTCAACAACATTACCCTCCCGCCGTCCAATCCCTTCAACGTTGGCCTGAAGGATTACATCGACAAGGGCCTGACCTTTGAAGCTGTCACTTACCTTCCCAGCGACCACCGCAGCCAGTTGGGTGCGAACATGCAGAAGTACCTGGATGGTTCCGAGACCAGGGAAGAGGTTGCTGCTGCATTCGACGCCTACTGGGCAGAACATGAAGTGAACTATTAATGACAATCCATCAAATATGATCCCCAGGGCATGAAGTGTGTGCCCTGACCAAGAATGCCGCAAAGCAGTATGTCCGCTTTGCGGCATTTCAGAAAGGGTGGATTCACCGTGAATCAAAATATGTCCTTCAGGAAGAAACTTGTTTTGTTCCTGAGCTTTGCCGGACCCGCAGTGCTCTTCTTTGTATGCGTCGTGATTATTCCGCTGATCTACGGTATCTATCTGACGTTTACAGACTGGAACGGTCTTTCTGACGTGAAGAATTTCGTGGGTCTGGACAATTATGCGGCAACCTTCCGCGACAGTGCATTCTGGAATTCACTGCTGCTGACGACCGGGTTTGCACTTCTGTCCGTTCTGTTTATTAACATCATCGCTTTCTTCCTTGCTTATCTTCTGACAAGCGGTGTCAAGGGCCAGAATTTCTTCCGTGCAGGTTTTTTCACTCCCAACCTGATCGGCGGCCTGATCCTCGGTTATATCTGGCAGATCATTTTCAGCCGTGTGTTCCCAAGCCTTTACAGCATTTTTCCGATCACCCTGCTGCAGAAGTCCTGGCTGTCTGCTCCCGGCACGGCATTTGCCTCCATGGTCATCGTGCAGACCTGGCAGCTGTCGGGTTATATGCTGCTGATCTTCATTTCCGGCTTTGTCGGCATTTCTGAGGATGTGCTGGAAGCCGCGAAAATTGACGGAGCGAACGAACGGCAGACCACATGGCACATCCGTCTGCCTCTGATGGTTCCGTCGTTCGTGGTGTGTCTGTTCCTGTCGCTGACACGGTCCTTCAAAATCTATGACATGAACCTGTCCCTGACGGCAGGCGGCCCGTATAATTCCACCAAGATGACGGCCATGCATGTCTATACCCAGGCATTTGAAAATCATCGCTACGGCGTAGGCCAGGCAGAAGCGCTGATCTTCTTCATCGTTATCGCAGTCATATCCCTGACACAGACATATCTCGGAAAGAAACGGGAGGTGGAAGCGTAATGAGCGAATCGTCTCGTGCTGCGGGTGGACATAAAACCCTCTCCCAGGTACTCAAAATTATCGTCGCTGTCATCGTGCTGTTCATCTACCTGTTTCCCTTTGTCCTGGTTCTGATTAACTCGCTGAAAACGAAAGTTGCGATTGTGAAAACACCGCTGCTGCTCGTGGATGCGAAAGGACCGCAATGGGTCAACTATAAGAATGCCATTGAGGAGATGGACTTTGTCCGGGCCTTCGGCAACAGCCTTTTCGTTGTCGGCGTATCCGTTGTACTCCTCATGATCTTCTCCAGTATGGCTGCGTGGCTGTTTGTCCGCTATAATAAATGGCTGGCTTCGAGAATCAGCTTTTCTGCCATGCTCGCGTCTATGATCGTTCCCTTCCAGGTTGTCATGATCCCGCTGATCGCGATTTACGGCGCACAGCTGCACCTGCAGAATTACAGGATGACCATGGTGTTCATGAACCTTGGATTCGGCGTCAGTATGTGTACTTTCATGTGCCACGGCTTTATCAAGGGCAACATCCCGCTGGCCCTGGAGGAAGCGGCGCGCATTGACGGTGCCGGTTATCACCGCACATTCTTCACCATCGTGCTTCCACTGCTGAAGCCCATCCTTTCCACCATATCCATCCTGCAAATCCTGAACTACTGGAACGACTATCTGCTCCCGTCCATGATCTTCACCAGGAAGCAGTATTACACCCTGCCGCTGGCGATCCGTACGTTCTACGGCGAATTCTCCAGTGATTACGGAAACATTATGGCGGGCCTTACACTTTCGGTCGCACCGGTTATCATCATTTACCTGATCCTGCAGAAACATGTTATCGGTGGTATTGTGGCAGGCGCAGTGAAATAACCGGCAGCCATTCAAGAAAATCGTCATCTGACGGCTGTCCGCAGCAGACCACAAAAAAACGCACAAAAATCACGGGCAGTACGATTCAAAGCGTCCTGCCCGATTTTTTCCACTGAGGAGGGAAGAATTCTCATGCCACACATGCCGATCAAAAACAAAGCGATGCTGATCACTTATGCCGACAGTCTCGGAAAGGATCTGAAGGATCTGGAAATGGTGCTGGACGGCCCCCTGGCCGGCGCATTCGGCGGCGTTCATATCCTCCCGTTTTTCCCTTCCTCCGGAGACCGCGGTTTTTCACCGATCACATACCGCGAGGTTGATCCGGTGTTCGGGACCTGGGAGGATATCGACAGGATAGGCTCCAGGTATTACCTGATGTACGACTACATGATCAACCATATCTCGGTACGGAGCCCGGAATACCAGGATTTTCTGGCTAAGAAGGATGCATCCCGATATCATGACTTTTTTATCCGGTTCAAGGATTTCTGGGAGAACGGGGAACCGACTGAAGAGGAAGACAAGGCAATCTACCGCAGGCGCATCGGAAAAGGCACCTATATCATGGCCAATTTCGCGGACGGGACAAGCGAAAAAGTCTGGTGCACTTTCTCGGATGAACAGGTGGACATCAACTGCCAGCGCTCGGAAGAAGCCAAACGCTTCCTTCGCGACACACTGGCTTTCCTGGGAGACCATGGATGTTCCCTGATCCGGCTGGACGCTTTTGCCTATGCAACCAAAAAAGCGGGAACCAACTGTTTCTTTGTGGAACCGGATGTCTGGGAACTGATGGCGGAGGCCCGGGACGCTGCCATGGCACGCGGTGTGGAGATCCTTCCGGAAATCCATGAGAATTATTTCATCCAGATGAAACTGTCGGAAAAAGGCTATTATGTCTATGATTTCCAACTGCCGATGCTGCTGTTGAATGCGATCTTTACGGGAAAGACACACTACCTGAAAAACTGGCTGAAAATCTGCTCGCCGCATCAGTTTACCACGCTGGATACGCACGACGGCATTGGCGTGGTTGACGTCCGTTACCTGATGCCTGATGATGAGGTTCAGGAAACCAAGATGAAGGTATATGAACTCAATCCGGGCACTGCCAAAATCTTCAGCGAGCTCCGCGGCCCTCTGGACAGGAATTTCAACACCTACCAGATCAACTGTTCCTATTATTCAGCCGTCGGGGAAGACGATGACCGGTATCTGCTGACCCGTGCCGTACAGATGTTCGCCCCGGGAATCCCTCAGATCCATTATCAGGGACTCCTCGCCGGCAAAAACGATTTTGAGCTTTATGAAAAGACAAAGCAGCCCCGGGATGTGAACCGGCATAATTATACGCTGGAAGAAATCCGGAAAGAGACGGAACGCCCGGTGGTACAGAAGCTGCTGGATCTCCTGCGCTTCCGGAACACGCATCCAGCCTTTGACGGATCCTTCAGGATGGAAGACTGCGGTGAAAACGAGCTTGTGATCCGCAGAGAAAACGGAGCTGCTTGGGCGCAGCTCCGGGCAGACTTTGAAAAGATGACCTTTGAAATTACCTGCTCATAAGGTGCAGCGGTCCTGTGCTTCAGCCGTTTACAGTCCAAAGAAGGCAAGCGCCTCCTGGATCGCCAGATCCCAGAACCGCCATTCGTGCCCGAACCCCGGCCTGGAGAGCCAGTGTGCCTCCAGGCCGATTTTCTTGCAGTGATCCTGGAATTTCAGGTATTCATCATACAGAGGCCTGTCTTCCTCACCGCATGCAAACATCAGGCGGGGAAGCGTTCCGGTCGGTGCGAGGCGGTCAAGGATCGCCCGGACGTTTTCATTGGAGTGGATAAACCGGTCCACACCTCCGGCATTCCGGAATGTATTCTGCATTCTCGGATTCTCCGTGTCCATCAGGCGGTGCGGATGGCCGGGACGCATTTCACTGAGGTCCATCGGGACGGCAGACAGGACAGCTGCTGCCGCGAATTTGTCCGGGTGATTGACTGCATATTTGACAGCTCCACGGCCGCCCATGGACAGGCCTGCAATGAAATTGTCCTCCCGCCGGTCGGAAACCGGAAGCCATCCGTAGACAAGGGGCATCAGTTCCTCTGTCAGATAATCAAACATCCGGAATCCCAGCATGGTATCGTCCCAGTTGGAATAGTTGGAATTCAGCGCAGGAGGCATCACGACCGCGAGGTTTTTTTCTTCTGCATACAGTTCAATGTTGGATTTCCGTACCCAGTCGGTCTGATCGCCGAAGGTTCCGTGAAGGAGCCAGAGGACTTTGTATTTTTTTCCGGAGCGATAGAAAGCTTCCGGCGTCATATTCCTCGGTTTATCGGGGAGAATGATGTAAACCTCATGATTATTGGAAAGGAACTGGCTTTCAAAGTTGATTTTCAGCAGAGACATGGCGGATCCTCCTTATCTTTTCGCATGCGGAACAGATGATGCTGAAGAGCTGGCAGAATCATCGGGACGGAGACAGCAGGAAATCCAGCAGCTTCTGCTCGTCCGTATTCAGGATCAGTTCTTCCGGGAAAGAGATGCTTTCCAACAGTTTCAGTGCAGGATCGAAGCATCCGACAGCGCTTGGATCGTGCGCATCCGAACTGACAATAACCGGAACCTTCAGACGCCTGCAGCACTCCAGCATCGTGCGGTAATTTTCAAAACAGTTCATACGGTATTCCGGTTTCAGGAGGGAACTGCTGTTCAGTTCGAGTGCCGTACCTGTTTCAAGTGCTGCTTTTGCAAGCATTTCGTAATCCAGCGGTGTATGGTCGTCGTCAGGATGGGAGATCAGTTTGACCAGGGGATGCTTCATGGCGGAAATAACATTTTCTGTATTCCGGAGCTTCCCTGCGTTCTGATAGCATGTTGTATGAATGCCTGCAATCGCATAGTTCAGATGGATCATAAAGCGTTCCTCAAGCGACAGCGTTCCGTCGTTGAGAATGTTGATTTCGCATCCGTGAATGACACGGACACCGAAAAGTGTCTTCGGAACCAGGTTCAGGCAAAGATAATAGAACGGATCTGTTGTTCCGGGTACACCCGGAGCATGCTCGGTAATTCCCAGAACAGAAAGTTTTTTCTCTGAAGCCGCCTGGGCCATTTCCCGGATCGTACCGTAAGCGTGGCCGCTTGCGATTGTATGCGTATGGATATCGGCAACGATGTGCATCTGCTACCCCTGCTTTCTGTAGGATCTTCAGGCCTTTGTTTTACCGTCATTCGTATTTTATAGTGAGTCCGCATGATTGTCCAGAGAAGACGGCATCCGGACATGGGCAGACTAAACAACCCGGCTGATCCATGCTTCCGCGAAAAGAGATCACGCAGGGTTTTTTGAAATCCAGGACACTAACGGATAAAACACAGCTTCGATTCTCCGCTTCTGACTTGATACCCCGGAAGGCAGAATGCAGTTGAAATGAATACAAGATACAGCAAAAGGCTGTCTCCTTTTTGCGGACCAGGAGACAGCCTTCTGTTTTTTTCGGTCAGAGCCGATTATGCTCTATTTTCCAATCTTCAGCACTCATTCTGGAGATCAATCCAGCGGAAACAGAAATCGAATGCTCTTTCCCCGGTCAGAACAATCCGATCCCTCATGGGCTGAGGTCCGCAGGATGCACTTCCAAGCGGGCCCATCACACCGTCAAAGCACACTTCTGTGAGATTCTCGTCATGCAGGTCATACGTATGCTGTGCCTCATCCAGGAGCTCCTGGGTATAATGGTGGGCCGAAAAACTGAAATCCTTTCCCCGGATTTCAAACCCTGTGCCGCTTTCTTTCAGCATTCGAACAAAGGACACGTCCTGGTGAGACCCGTTTTCCTGCGGGAAAATGTAGGGTTCGTGGTTTTCTTCCACGGTCTGCCGATACAGTCCGATCCTGGCCGCCGTCTTCTTGTCCGGATAGTTTTCCATCGGTCCCCTTCCCAGGTACTGTATCCGGTCATACTGCCTGGGCATGGTAAACCGCATGCCCAGTCTGGGAAGATACGGCATTTCCTCCTGCAGAGGTATGTACTTTACATGCAGTTCCACTTCTCCGTTTCTGTGTACCCGGTAATCCTGGCTGACACGCACCACCGCTCTTCTGGATTTTGGTGCATACACATTCTCAAGGGTAATGCATGCACTCTCCCCTTCCATATGGACGCATTTTTTCACATTTCGGAAGAGAAGCCGGTCAATTCCAAGCTTCTTCCAGTCATTGGCTACACGTCTGTCGTTGTCGGTGAGGGCTCTCCAGAGATTCACCTTCATACCGGACAGAAGCAGGTTTTCCCCTGCCTGTTTCCATCCGCAGAGCCCCTGCTCATCAAACAGGACCTCAAAATCATCACCCGCAACAGCGATTATCCGGGGTGTTTCAGAAATCTTCAGCTGCACGCCGTCCTGCATATGCTGAAGCGGCACGGCATCGCCCCGCGACAGCACAAACTGTTCCTCGGCAACAACAAACCCTGCTCCGGCCCACCTTGTATCCTTCGTCAGTGTCCAGTCCACATTGAGAACGCTTCCCTTGGGATAGGTACCGAGGGGCAGTGTGACATAGCTGACCCTGCCAGGGGCTGTCCGGGTTACGAATGTCCCCTGCCTCAGGGTTCTGCCCATGTATTCCACGCGCCAGAGTGCCTGAAGATCGGACAGGGCGGTAAAGGCATACAGGTTCCGGATCCGCAGTCTTCCTTTTTCCTCGTCTGTCAGCTCAGCCCGCACCGGACGCAGGACATGTCCGTATTCGGTCATTCCCGTGTGCGGCGTCCGGTCCGGGTACATCAGCGCATCAACACAGAAATGGCCCGAATGCGGATATTCTCCGAAGTCCCCGCCATAGGCATAATACGGCTTCCCGTCTTTGAAGCGGATACATGCATGATCCACGAATTCCCATACGCAGCCGCCGATGAATGCCGGGGTTTTGTAAATCTTCTGCCAGTAGTCTTCCAGGTTTCCCGGTCCCTGCCCCATGGCATGTGCATATTCGCACAGGAAATAGGGCTTGGGTGAACCGGTTTTCAGGTAAGCGTCAATCGAATCGAAATCCGTATACATATAACTGGCAATATCGGAAACCTTCGCATCCCAGAACATCAGATGGCTGTGGTAATGGATCGGTCTCGAGGGATCCAGGGCTCTCATGGCGGAGGCCATGGCTTCATGATTGCATCCGTAGCCTGCTTCATTGCCCAGGGACCACATGATGACACAGGGATGGTTCCGGTCCCGCATGACCATCCGGACTCCGCGGTCCACAAACTGCTCTTCCCATTCCGGGTCGGCGGCCAGCAGATGGTAGTTTCCCAGGTGGTTCACACCATGGCATTCAAGGTCTGTTTCATCCACAACATACAGGCCGTACTCATCACACAGGGAAAGGAAGCGCGGATCATTGGGGTAGTGGCTGGTGCGCACCGTATTGATATTGTGGCGCTTCATCATGCGCACATCCTCGCGCATCGTTTCCATGGGCGTATAGTGTCCAAGCGTACAGTGGGTATCATGGCGGTTGACACCCTTGAGCTTGACCGAAACACCGTTGACATAAAACTGGCGGTTCTTCACTTCCACTGTCACAAAGCCTGTGCGGACACATTCAACCTGTCCCCTGACCCGGAAAAGCAGAGTATATCGGTTCGGGTTTTCCGCGCTCCACGGAGCCGCATGGTCCACGGTTTTCTTCCATACCGCCTTTCCGCTGACGACAGGAATGCTTTCCTCTGCGCACACGCTTCCGTCAGGAGAAAGAAGCATACACTCCACCGTCTCCGGACCCGGGACATCCATTTCTGCGTACAGGGACCCCTTTCCGGTCAGGGCATCATACCCTGCTGTCACACGGACATCCGCGATGCACTCCTCCGGAAAGGAGAGCAGCATGACATCCCTGAAAATGCCGCTCATGCGCCACATGTCCTGGTCTTCCAGATAGGTGCCGTCACTGTACTGCATCACGAGAACCCGGAGTTCGTTTTCCCCTTCATGCAACCATGGCGTCAGGTCAAACTCAGCGGGCATGTGAGACCCCTTGGAAAAACCTGCCTGGGACCCGTTGATATACACATAAAACGCACTGTCAACGCCCTCAAACCGGATCCGGGTCCTTCTTCCCTTGAATGTTTCAGGCACGCTGAAAAACCGCCTGTACAGGCCCGTCTGGTTTTCACGGGATACATAAGGCGGGTCAAAGGGAATGGGATAGGCAGAATTGGTATACTGCGGAAACCCATAACCCTGCATCTGCCAGCATCCTGGAACCTGAATTCCGGAAAAATCCATTTCCGCAAAAAGGTCTTCCGGAAGGCTTTCCACATTTTCAAACCAGCAGAAATCCCAGCAGCCGTTCAGGTCCTTATAGTACGGTGAAGCCACGCGCTGGCCGTTCAGCGCCTGATTCACGTCCGCCCACGGAATCAGCGTCGCACGGTTTTCCAGACGGTTTACATGCAGGACATGAATATCCTGATATTCCGGAAATCGCATCAGATTCATCCTCTCATTTTTCCGTCGCCTTTACCTCATGCCGGACACAGAGGAAAGGGTTCCCGGAGTCTCTCCTCTGTCTATTTTATGCATTGTACGATAATACACAATCATCAGATAGATTTCTGCGCCAACCCAGGCGGATATGTCTGCAATGCACAGGCCAAGGAACTGCAGAGACCCAACCAGCAGATAAGCGGTGAGAATCCGCATGCCAAGTTCCAGGAAACCTGAAAGCATCGGTGTTGTGGTATCCCCCATACCCTGGAGCGCATTGCGGTAAATGAACAGTGGTCCCAGAACCCATTTCATGAAGCCCTGTGTCATCATCATCTGGCGGGAATACGGAAGAATCTCCTGCAGTTCCTCCGCAGCGGCAAAGATGGAGGTCAAAGGTGTGCTGAAAAGGCCCATCACGACACCCAGAACCAGGTTCACCCCAAAAGACAGGGGCAGGATATCCCTGACACCTTTTTTCAGACGGTCAAGGCGGGCAGCACCCATGTTCTGTCCTGAATAGGTTGCCATGGCAATCCCAAGGCAGCTGCCCGGCATTTCAGCAAAATACATGATGCGTGAAGCTGCCGTGTATGCAGCCGTATACAGGGATCCAAGCTCATTGACCAGACGCTGAAGGACAATGGCACCGATGGCTGTCACACTGGTCTGAAAGGCCAGGGGAAGACCCAGCCTGACCAGGCGCAGGTCAATTTCACGGTCAAACGCCCAGTCTTCCTTTTCAAATTTCAGGAGGCCTGTGCGCCGGACACCGGCAAAACAGTAGACTGCAGCCACCAGCTGAGCAATGCCCGTAGCAACCGCAGCGCCGATCACGCCCCAGCGGAAGACAAGAACAAAAAGGATATCCAGTCCAAGGTTGGCAAGCGTTGATACAACCATCGCCCACAGCGGCGTTTTGCTGTCCCCGACAGCCCGAAGGAAGGAGGCCAGTACATCATAAGTCATCATCGCCGGCACGAATAAAAAGGAGATCAGAATATAGTGATACGAATCCTCCCAGATATCCTGAGGTGTGCTCATCATGCGAAGCAGCTGAGGAATCAGCACAATGCTTGCGGTCATGAATACAACCGTGATCAGGCCGCCAACACGAACCGTGCCGGCCATCGCCCTGCATAAGCCCCGTTCATTCCTTGCCCCAAAAAACTGCGCGTACAGTATGGCAAACCCGCCCGTCATGCCCATCAGGAAACCGATAATAAAATACCCCAGTGCGCCGGTAGATCCGATGGCTGCAAGGGCCCGGATACTGATCCCCCTGCCTACAATTGCCGAGTCCACCATGCTGTACATCTGCTGGAATAAAGACGAAACGAGCATCGGAACGGAAAAACGAATCATCAGACTCCGCGGTGAACCGCTGGTCATATCCATCGTCTGTGCCATGATTTTCCCCCGGATCCCAGGACAGTGAAACCATCCTGTATTTTCCCTGTGAAAAATGCCGGACAGAGGTCTGGCTGTTCTCCTCTGTTCAGGCATCCTGCAGTTCATAAGAAGGGCGCCAGCCGCCTTGGCTGGCAGCGGGCGCCCCAGGTTCCGTTTTATAAGCGCTCAGCGTTCTGCTTACTGGGTGCTGTCAAAGTAATCCTTGGCCTCATTGAACATCAGGCCCAGGCCGGATGCATCCATTTCCTTGAGATAGGCATCCCAGTCACCGTCAATATCCTTCTGGCCGGTGATGAACTGCACCATCCAGTTGTCCTTGAGGTTGGTCAGGTTGGTCTGGTATTCAGCCATCAGAGGAAGGGAGAACTGAAGCAGGGTGCTGATTCCATGTTCCTTGTAGCCCAGGCTCTTTGCGAACAGGCTGCCTTCGTCTGTGCCCTCACGCGGAGCAGAAGGACCATACTCGGTGCGGCCATAACGGTTGACGGCTTCGAAATCCGGGAACTCATCCGTGTAGGCCTGTGTGTTGCCCCAGCTGCCGGTTTCCTTGTTCTTCCAGTACCACCAGCCGCCTTCTTCACCATAGAAGTCGTTGACATACTGCTCGATGATCGCAGGATCGCCCGTGGAGTTGCGTGCGCAGAAGTTCATGATTTCCAGTGCACGGATAAAGCGGTCCGTATCAGCCGTCAGTTCGGGAGAGAAGCAGTAGATCTGGGCCAGCAGGTTCCAGCTCTTCACACCACTGTCGCCATAAGGTCCAACAACAGGATCACCAAAGATGATGTGCTCATCAGGATTTGCATTGTAGAACTCGGTTGCCACAGCACCGCTGTCCACATCGGCCCATTCGCCGTTTTCATCAATGTACTGGTAATCACCCTTGGAGACCCAGTGATAGTAGTTTGCACGAACAGTCGATCCAATGCGGTGATTCACAAAGGAGTGGGAGATTGCCCAGTAACCGCCGCTGTTTTCACCGGTAATGAATTCGGGATCGATCAGGCCTTCGTCATACCATGCTTTCAGCACTTTCAGGGCTTCCTTATAGCGCTGGGAGGTGGCAGAATAAACAAATTCCGGCGTGCCGTCATGATCGTCGTCAAGATACTGGAAAGCAGAATGGTCAGTACGGCCGTCCGCAGCGCCTGGGTTCACACCAAAGGCGCCGAACACATTGCGCATGCCGTCGGCACTGATGCCATAGGTGTTCTGCACGCCGTCACCGTCAGGATCTTCGTAGGTGAACTTGTAGAGAAGGTCATGCAGTTCATCCAGGGTCTCGGGCGTCTTTTCAACCCCGACCTTCTTCATCCAGGTCTCGTTATATACAACCGGGAGATGGAAGAGGTTGCCGGTGGACAGAGTGGGAAGACCATACTGCACACCATCCACAGAACCATAGGACAGGAACAGACCGTCCTGGTAATCCATCATGCCGTTGTAATAGATGGGGAAATATTCCTTCACCAGTTCCATGTCGAAGGAGCCGATGGCTTCCTGATCAACATAGGTATTGAACTGGGAGGGATCCTTCAGACGGATGACGTCAGGCGTATTGTCCGCAATGATGTAGGTGTTCAGCACTTCGAGGAAGT
>JAEEGL010675524.1_pt1 | contig 13738 bp, 10 predicted proteins | sample 9134231 | NCBI WGS metagenome assembly JAEEGL01 (sample SAMN16246548, study PRJNA631951) | gut metagenome | biome: gut microbiome; feature: rumen; material: fiber-attached | host: Bos | place: Iran: Karaj | collected 2018-10 | reverse complement strand
TGGCTTACTAAAGTAGTACCCTTGAATTATATCAGCTTTAAACTCTTTTAGTCTCTCATATTGCCATTTTTCTTCAACACCTTCGATGATAATTTTCTTATCAAGATCGTGAGCAAGCAAAATAACATCCTTTATAAATGAATCCTTACCATCTACAAGGTACGCGTCAACCAGGGATTTATCAAGCTTTATCACATCTACGGGAATGTAGGTAAGATATCCAAGTGATGAATATCCCGTTCCAAAATCATCCATCAAAAGCTTTATTCCAAGCTCTTTAAACTTATTAAACAGTGCTTCTGCTTTATCCGTTTTTTCAAGGAAAAGACTCTCTGTAACTTCTATCTCAACATACTTTGAATCAAGTCCATAGTTATCAAGCATCTCTTTCAGGAAATCAACATAACCACTGTCGTTAAGCTGATTTGATGAGAAATTGATAGATACAGGATGAAGTGTATATCCCTTGTCCTTCCATTCAGCAAGCTGCTTAACAACAAGTTCTGTAGTGATTCTTCCGATCCTTGCAACCCATCCGCTTGCCTCAGCAATAGGAATAAATACTCCGGGAGAAATACCTTCCTGCATTCTGACAAGCGCCTCATAACCGATAACCTTTCTGGTCTCTGTATCGATCTGGGGCTGGTAAACCATAAAGAACTTATTATTATCAATAGCATCGAGGATCTTAGCCTTGATCTTATTTTCGTCATGAACCTTTTTCTTGAGTTCGCCGGAGAATATAAATGCCTTGTTCCTTCCGCGGACCTTAGCTTCATACATGGCAATCTCAGCATTTATGATATGCTGGTCAGGAAGCGTAATTCCATCAGAAACAGAAACACCCATACTGCAGGTCATGGTGATGGTCTCATCACCAATTGAAATAGGTATTCTGAAAATATCCATGATATGCTCTATGGTCGGGCTGCCCTCTGTTACGCGTTCTGCTTTTGCCATAATAAGGAACTCATCTCCGCCATATCTTGCGAGCATCCAGCCGTTATCACCAGCAAGCTTTTCAAGCTCATAGGAAAGATATTTTAATATTTCATCTGCAACCTGATGTCCATAAGTCTCGTTGATATCCTTGAAGTTATCGATATCTACCATAAGAATTGAATAGACACAGTCAAGTGTCGTGTTTTCACGTAGATAATTTACCGCACTTCTTCTATTTAAGATGTCAAGGAAGTCATCATGCTCAGCCTGATACTTGAGCCTTTCATGGGATCTTTCCAGCTCATCCCTTGACTCCATAAGCTCGTGGTTAACTCTTTTTCCTTCTATAACTACTGCATTCAGATTAAGCAAAAGGAAAATCAGAGATGCAAAAATAAAGCAGGTAGTGGGAAGAACGTCGCCGTATTTTTCCCAGAATGAAATCGGCTTGTTATAGATGATCGTATCTGCAGGAAGCAGCTTCTCATCGATATTATATTTTTCCATGAGATTGTAATCGAATACTGTGACACTTGGTGTATCCAGCTTTATTCTGATGTCATCTATATCCACCTTGCCGTTAAGAACTCTGGACATTGTCTCACCGGCACGCTTTGCCTGCTCATAGAACTGCATTCCCACAGCGCCAAGAACACCATTTCCAACACCGCTCTCATAGCAGCGGATAATAGGAGCTTCAGAATAGCCACTTAGCATACTGGTCATTTCATAGATGGAATGGTTATGTCCTTCGCCATCTATAAAGCATGTCATATAAATTATGATTCCATCATTGGGAATGGACTCGATCACTTCTATAAGTTCATCATCAGTAAGGGTTGAAACATCCACAGGATGGAAATTTCTATCCTTATATTTGTACTGCATACTCTTAAAGCGTTCAGCATCCTGCTTTCCAGCTATAGAGTTATCATAAAAGCCATAAACCTCTTTATTGTCAGGCAAAATTTTAAAAGCAAGATTTAGGGATTCCTTCAGATAATCATTCTCATAAAATCCTGTGATACCCTTTATATTTACAGCTCTTTTAGCATTCGCAAGATCATTTGCTCCAATGAAAATAATAGGAAGATCTCCAAACAGCTCTTCCCTGTTATCACAGGTAAATTCAAGAGCATCATCATCAACTATGATGATTCCGTCATACTTTTTGCCACTGCTCATTCTGGCTTTAAAGAACGTAAAGAAATCCTCATGATCCTTTTCGGTGTTATAGTTTTTGCCATCCATAAACATGACATCATACTCGATGCCATTTGCGCAAAGACCATCATTAAAGCCCTCTATCTGTTCTGAATAGGTGTAATATTGTGGATTGTAGGAGCAAAACAAAAGCACCCTATGCTTTACCTCTTCGACATAATCGCCCGGGGTCTCATAAGATGTATCTTTCTCCTTGTGAACATAACCATGGAGACATGCTATGGATAATATCAGGCAAAGCACACTAAGTCCTAAATATATGTGCCTCAGCCTGCTAAATTCGAACATTTTTTTCATCTTTTCGCTGGCTCCATCCGCTTCAAAAACGATTAATATCATGATAGCATAAATACGAAAAACCATTATAAACTATGTGTTTTATCCATATCCAAAGTAGAAATTAATTCTTAAAAAAACATAAAAATACTCTGTGCCATTTTCCGAATTTATAAACTATAATTTATCCCCCCATAAACTATATTTTGTCAGTTGTCCCAAAATCAGCAAAAAGCAATAATTGAGAAGATATTTGAGTTAGTTTTGAAAAGTTTTCGGGGGTCCAAAATGATAGAAACTTTAAATGGAATGATCGAAACTGTAAATTTTAAAAAGAGTACGACACTTAAGCTCTATGATAATGTACAAAGCGAGGATTATCCTGCGCACTGGCATCCGGCAATTGAGATCATCATGCCCATAGAGAATAGTTACTTTTTACATTTTCCCAACAGAGATGTTGAGCTTAAAAAGGATGACATCTGCTTTATCTGCCCCGGCTGCATCCATGCAATTGCTGCGCCTTCAACCGGCAGACGCGTAATCTTCCAGCCCAACACCACCCAGCTCCGCTTCATGCGAGAGGTAGAGGTTCTTTTGTCTGTGATGTATCCTTATACGATTGTCACCAAGGAGGATTATCCTGAAATTCACGGTAAAATCAAGGAACTTCTCCTTGATATCAAGAAGGAATATATGTCAGGTGATTCCTTCTCAGAAATGAATATCTATAGTAAACTCCTCGAAATGCTTGTTCTTGTTGGCAGAAACCACGCAAGAAATTACGAGGACAGCATGGATGACAAGATGAAGACTCAGGACGAGCTTGTAATCAAGTTCACCGAGATCTGTGACTACATTAACACCCACTGCTCCGAGGAACTAAAACTTGATACAATCGCCGGAATGAGCGGCTTTAGCAAATTCCATTTCGAGAGGCTTTTCAAGCAGTTCACAGGAACAAGCTTCTACAAATACGTAAATCAGAAGAGAATCGTAAAAGCGCAGGAAATGCTCATGGAACCCAACAACACGGTCACCGACGTAGCAGTAAGCTGCGGCTTCTCTTCCATCTCATCCTTCATACGAATGTTCAAGATTCACAAGGGTTGCACCCCTTCCGAATTCAAGAACATGTACTGGAAGGTAGATCTTCATACAGCAAAAAACGCGGCCTTGTGATCTTCACAAGGTCTTTTTTCTCCACAAAAGGCTGCCTCCTAATTCTAAAAGCATTACAAAATTAATCTAAAATTTTTATAAACTGATTAAATTTGTCATCTTGCAATAGCGCGTCAAAGTGGTAAAGTGTTCCTTAAGCATTTTAAGAAAGGTCAAGAAACTTGACCTGAAAGGGGAATTAAGATGGTATCATCCGATACATATTTAAGGGAGCTTCTTCGCCGATATCAGGCAAACTTCGATATATCAGAGAATTACACATTGGCAGGCAAAACATATCCTGCGTATGCATACTTCTGTTCATTAAGTGAGAAATATGTACTGAAGAAGGAAGCACAGCTCTGGGCGATTAAGGCTTATGAGCATGTACTGTTTGAGAATGTTTCCTCTTTTAATAAAGATAACCTTGATGAAATTAAGGCTGTAATTGAGAAGCACATGGAGCCACAGCTTGTTCGCGGTGGTCAGTCCTATCCCGAGAAAGATCATATGTGTACCTACATGACTTTCGTCATTGTATCAGACACCGATCCCACTCCCGAAACCATTAAAGCAATTAAGAAATTCAAATATGACCGAGGCTATTTATTCAATTTCCGAGGCCACAGTGAAGCCAGACTTACTTTAATCTCCCTTTCTTCTGGCAATGTTTACTCAAATTACTGTGGCCGCGATCTTCGCGATCTACTCTCAGATGTATACACAAAAGGGGCTGATTCTGTAGATGTCGCAAGTTGATTTTTTTATACTTACCCAATCAAAACTCCGGGTAGCTTTCTAACTAATTTACGTTATGAATATGTCAGGTCCCGAAGCACATTCAGCTGTTATACATATATATTGGGCGAGCTGCTTTGAAAAACGTTGGTTCTTAGGCGGCGTCCTTTGACGCCTTAGAACCACTACGTTTTTCACTGAGCGAAAGCGCCAGTCGAGCCCAATGTACATGTATAACATAGGGATGGGCTCGGGAGCGACATTTCAATATATTTAAGGAGGAGTTGTTGTATGAATGCAGCAGTGTTACTTATTGGTAGTGCTTTGATCCTGGTTGCCGGATATGTACTTTATGGCGGCTGGCTTTCAAAGCAGTGGGGAATCGATCCGAGTCGCAAGACTCCGGCTCATGAGCTTCAGGATGGTATGGACTATGTTCCTGCCAAGACACCTGTCCTTATGGGACATCACTTTTCATCTATCGCAGGCGCCGGCCCTATAAACGGACCTATTCAGGCCGCAGTATTTGGCTGGGTTCCTGTACTTTTATGGGTACTCATCGGAGGAATCTTCTTCGGTGGCGTACATGACTTCGGTGCTCTTTTCGCATCACTTCGTCACAAGGGACAGTCAATCGGTGAGATCATTGATGACGCTATGGGAAGAACAGCTAAAAAGCTTTTCCTTACATTTGGTTATCTGACTCTCCTGCTCGTAGTTGCAGCTTTCAGTTCAATCGTTGCAAGTACCTTCGGTGTTACCACAGCAGCAGGTGCAGCAGTTGAAGGCGCTACCCTTGCAGCTAACCAGTCAACAGCCATGATCTCAATTCTTTTCATCGCTCTTGCTATTGCTTTTGGTTACTTCGTTTACAGAAAAAATGCACCTGTAGGAATTGCTTCCGTAGCAGGTGTTGCAGGAATTATCGCTATCGTAGCTATCGGACTTAACTTCCATCCCATCGCACTTTCTTACAATGCATGGATGTGGATCCTTGGAGCATACATCCTTGTTGCTTCTGTTACACCTGTATGGATCCTGCTTCAGCCCAGAGATTACCTTAGCTCATTCCTTCTTTACTTCATGATTGCAGCAGGTGTTGTTGCTGTACTCGGTGCAGTATTTACAGGACATGGCAGCTTCCAGGTTCCTGCAATGGGCAATGCAGCACTTAAGGGAACAGGCGTATTTACGACAGGTACAGCTTTCCCTGCACTCTTTGTTACAATCGCATGTGGCGCTATTTCAGGTTTCCACTCACTTGTATCTTCAGGTACAACAGCTAAGCAGCTTGATAATGAAAAGCATGCTCAGCCTGTAGCATTTGGTTCAATGCTTATTGAGTGCGGCGTAGCAGTTATTTCTCTTTGCGCAATTGGCTATGTATGGTCAGCTGCTTCAGATGGCACCTATGCAAGTCCTACTCAGGTATTTGCAGGCGGTCTTTCAGCAATGATCGCAACCTTCGCACCCGGCATGCAGAACATCATGTATCAGATGCTCATCCTTGCAGTTTCAGTATTCTGCCTCACATCACTTGATACAGCTACAAGACTTGCAAGATACATGTTCCAGGAGTTTTTCCTTGAGCAGGGCGAGACAGCAAAGGATGCAAAGGGCTACAAGAAGGTTCTTGCAAATCCTTATGTTGCAACAGCTATCACAGTTGTACTTGGTGTAAGTCTTGGTATGACTGGCTACACAAAGATCTGGCCTCTCTTCGGAGCAGCTAACCAGCTTCTTGCAGCAGTTGGTCTCCTTGCAGTTTGCACATGGCTTGGCTCTGTTGGAAAGAACAACAAGATGTTCTATGTACCCATGGTATTCATGCTTGCTGTTACAATCTGCTCACTTTGCCAGACAATCAAAGCAAAGCTCACTGCTTACTTTGCAGGCGCCGCTGATGGATGGGCTATCGTACAGTCACTTATCGCAGTTTTACTTGTTGCTCTTTCAGTTGTACTTGCAGTAATCGCAGCTAAGACACTTTACAACCAGCATAAAAACAAGGCAGAAAAAGAAAGTGAAGAAGAGGCTGCATAAGACTACGACAGAAAAAGAGAACAGAGGAAAACAGGCAGCATAAGAATAATGCTGATAAAAAAGCTAAAGACTAGTAAAGCATCCAGCTCCGGTTTGGGTAATAATCAATTACCCAAATCGGAGCTTTCATATATATTTGAGGAATTTATAGTTATTGGCGCTATAGGGGAAAAAAATATTGAAGGTGCCACAAATCCGATCAATTATCGATAATTCTGAGTGGTGTTGGCGCTATATCGCAAAATGATGTAGAAGGTCACCCAAATAATACAAAAATAGGGGTGTATTCAGCATTTCCAAATCTATTTGATTTCAATATAAAAAGGTGACCACCTCTAATGAAGTGAATCACCTTTTCTCTTGACTTATTTTGTTTATTTAGTCTGTCATCTTGACAGATCTCTGTTCACTTTGGTTATTTTACCTACCACTTAGGAGGGATCATATCAAAGTGCTACAGCCCCTTTTTTATTTAAACGGATTATAAAACCTGCTTCCATCATAATAAGTAAATATCATTGAAGCAACAAAAAATAATACTATAAATATCAGAGCTGCAAAATCCGCTGTGGTAAGCTTCCTTCTGGAGTACCATGTGCGGGATTTTTTCTTGCCAAATCCGCGAAGCTCCATGGCATTACTTACAACATCTATCCTCTCCATCGATGAAAAAAGAAGAGGGAAAATAATAGCAGCGGTGTTCTTTATCCTTGAAAGAAGTCGTCCCTTCGAACTCATCTCAATGCCCCTTGCTTCCTGGGCATTTTTTATTCTATGGAACTCGTCCTGAATATCAGGGATATATCTCAAGGCAATCTCAAGTGAATAGGCAATTGTGTATGGCACTCCCACTCCGTTTAAGGAGGATGCCAGCTCACTTGGATCAGTAGTCGTAAGGAAAATGAACACTGACGGAATTACGGTAAAGTACTTTATAAGTACGTTGAACTCGTAAAAAAGCTGCTCTTTTGTCAGATTGTAATTGCCAAATAAGTGCGCTATGTCTGTTCTTGAGCCATAAATCCTGCAGCCCTCATAGGGTGAAAAGAAGAAAATACACACAAGATTTATGGTCATGAATACCATGATTGCTTTAAATACACCCGATACCTGTTTCCACTTTGTCCAGGAAATCTTGTAAATAACTGCTCCCATAACAAGCATCAAAAGCAGTATTCTCGTATCAAAGGTAAGTGCACTTGTCATACACCAGAGAAGGAAAAACACAAGCTTTGTGAAGCCGCTCAGCTTATGAATAGGCGTATCCTTCTTTTCATAGGAGATCATTCTTGTCATGGCATCTCCTTTCCAGAAGGCACTTTCGCAGCTTCTTCACTATTTATTTTTACCTTCCTTTTTCTCTCATCATCAATGAACCTTGCTGCAAATTCTGAAGGATCATCAATTCCGCATCTGACAGCCAGGTCGTAGAGAGATGTTTTCTTTAAATATGCTCTGTCGCAGATTTCCTCATTGGTAAGAACTTTAACAGGCTGAGTATCCATGAGGAGTTTTCCATCAGTTAAAACAAGTGTCCTGTCAGTATATTCAAGCATAAGGTGCATGTCATGCGTGATCATTATGATGGTTATTCCAGTTTCATTGCAGAGCTTTTTCAGGAATTCCATAATCTCTGTGTAGTGGCTGTAATCCTGTCCCGCTGTAGGCTCATCAAGGATTATTATGTCAGGGTCAAGAACAAGGATTGACGCTATGGACACTCTCTTTTTCTGACCAAAGGAAAGCGCTGTAACCGGCCAGTTTCTAAAGGGATAAAGTCCGCAAATTTTAAGAGCGTTATTTACCTTTTCCTTTACAATGGCCGGATCCACACCTCTTGCAGTAAGGCCAAGACCAACTTCCTCAGAGATCATGGGCTTACTTATCATCTGATTGGGACTCTGCATAACGTAGCCGATTCGCTCTCCCCTCTCCTTTATGGAAAGAGATACCATGTCACTTCCCTTATACAGAATCTGTCCCTTGTCAGGCTTATAGAATCCGCAGATTAGAGAAGCAAGCGTCGACTTACCGGCTCCGTTTTTTCCTACAAGAGAAATCATTTCTCCTTTTTTTACATCAAAGCTGATGTCATTTAGAATCTGCCTGTCCTCATCATAGGAAAATGACAGATCTTTTACCGAAAGGATGACATCAGAATTGTTTTCATGTTTATGCTCAGGCACTGAATGGAACCAGGTGTGGATTTTTTCCTTATAAGCCTCAAGGTCCATGCTCTCGATATGCTGAGGATGGCTTGAAGGCTCAATTTTTGCACCTGCTGCCTTAATCGCTGCAACATAAAGAGGCTCTCTTATTCCATGGTCTGATAAAAGTCCTGCGCTAAGAAGCTCGTCCGGATGCATGTCAGCGATGATCTCACCATTTCCCATAAGGATTACTCTGTCCACATCCTTGTAAAGGACGTCCTCAATTCTGTGCTCAATGATGACAACCGTCATATCCTCGCGCTTCATTATCTCATCGATAAGGGCGATGGTTCTTTTTCCGGTTGCAGGATCAAGGTTTGCCAAAGGCTCATCAAACAGGAGTACCTTAACATCACATGCCATTACGCCGCCAAGTGATACTCTCTGCTTCTGGCCACCTGACAGGTCACCCGGCGCATTTTTCATAACCTTATTAAGTTCTAGTTTGTCAGCAACCTCATCGACCTTTTTGAACATTTCGTCCTGAGGCATACAGTCATTTTCCAGGGCAAAGGAAAGGTCCTCTGCAACTGTCAGCGCAATGAACTGCCCGTCTGTGTCCTGAAGCACTGTACCCACAATTTGTGACATGCCAAAAACTCCGAGCTTACTGGGGATTTCCCCATCCACTCGGAGTGTTCCGCTCATATCTCCCTTAAAGGAACAGGGAATCAGAGCATTGAGGCAATGTGCCAGGGTAGACTTACCCGAGCCTGACTGTCCTGCTATGAGGACCTTCTCACCCGGGTAAATCTTTAAATTTATGTTTTTAAGTGTGGGCTCCTGCTGAACCCTGTACTTAAAAGATACGTTTGAAAATTCAATGATTGGTGCTTTATCCAATCTATTATTCCTCCACCTTAAGGTCAGATGATTTTCCGGAAATCTTGGAATAAGCAACAAGAAGGATTGTTCCAAGGATTCCGATTACTACGATATTTCCAACGAATGCAAATGCACCCTGAGCAAATACCTTGTTTGCAGGCTCTGCATAAACAAGAATATCAAGAACAGGAGCAACAACAATCCATGCTACTGCGTTCGCAATAACCTGAACGATATTGAAAAGTACGATGTTCTTTCCAATGAAGCCGCCTTCTGTTACAGCAAACTTGTTTGCAAAAATACCGATAGCAACACCTACAACTGCCTCAGGGAATACCCAGCTCCACCAAACAGAGCCATAGAAGAATGCATCACCAAGTGCATGTCCGAGAAGACCTGCAACACCACCAACGATAGGTCCAAATACGGCTGCGATAAATGCAAGAACTGCCATTCTGGGCTGAAGTGCTGTGTTGGGAACTACAAAGAAGGGAATCTGCACTGTTGTAAGAACTACGAAAAGTGCTGTTCCAATACCAAGAGCTACTACTTCCCTAATACCAAACTTTAATTTCATACCATTTACCTCCGAAAAATATGTTTTTCATACCGATTTAATTATACATAATTCATTTCTGTTTTACTACTAGAGTATGGCTATAAATAGTTATAGGATGGGCATAAAAGAACACCCTCCCTGCCAATGGCAAGGAGGGTATTCCGTTCTATATATTGAGGTGTCATAAGAAATAAGCGGGTTTATTTGATCGTGGTATGTTTGTTATGATTATCCCTCGATCATGATGGTTCTCTTCTCAGGAACTTTGGGCTGTTCCTTCTTAGGAACGTTAAGGTTAAGTACGCCATCCTTGAAGGTTGCCTTGATATCCTCTTCTGTGAGGTTCTCACCTACATAAAAGCTTCTCTGCATTGAGCCTGCGTAGCGCTCCTGTCTGATGAGTTTACCCTTAGAATCCTTCTCATCCTTATCAAGTCCCTTAGCAGCGCTTACTGTCAGGTATCCATTATCAAGCTCAAGTGAGATCTCATCCTTCTTAAATCCGGGAAGGTCGATGTCTACTTCATAGGCATCCTCTTTTTCATGAACATCTGTCTTCATAAGTCTGCCGGCGTTCTTACCATAGAGCTTTTTCTCGGTATCATCATAATTGTAGAATCTCGGGAAATCAAACCAGTTATCCAATAAGTTATCTTCAAAAATACTAGGCATCAACATAATAGTTACCTCCTTATATAAACTAAATGTTTTAGATTGTGATTTTGGGGACCGGAGTATTCATCATCATTATTATTGCTCCCTTTATTTCTGTTCCCTTGTTCTATAACTGTTATAACACAATTGTTAGCACTCGTCAATAGTGAGTGCTAATTTTCTTTAAAAAATAAATCCCGCCAGTAAATAAGCGGGATTTAAGGTCTATTCTGTAAACATTCGCAGGTAATCTCTTACTGCCATGAGGACAAATCCAAGGGCGTTCTCTGCCTGACGTTCAGACTTGTAAGCTCTCCACTCTCTGGGGTGGACCTTGAGCGTACCATCTTCGTTTAGAAGTTCGCTCTCCTTCATGCCTGCACCGTAGATGTCATCAAATGGGCTGGCTTCCACAAGGATTGAATCTCCGGTTGCAAGAAGTGCCTTGGCGAATTCCTTGTCAGATATAGCTTTTCCGACATTTCCGTGGAAAATAACTTCTTTAAAAATCATCTGCCATGCAGCTTCGTCGAAGTGCTGGATATTCCTTGCATATTTCTTGCACTGGTTGGGATCAGGCTCTGCCATGATAAGCTCATAGGTGCCCATATCCCTGAAAAGAAGCGCCATCTCAGACATCAGGTACTGCTCCACAGTATCGTACTTGCGACCATTTATGAAAATAAGTCTTCCACCATACCAGGTAGAAAGAATGTTGTTCTCTGAATTCTCATTCGCGTGCCAGAAGCAGGTGTAGGTGAGCTTCTTTCCGGAATCAACTTCCCTGATAAGCCAGTTGATGTCATATCTGTTCCAGATTGCACCGTGGAAGCTGCCAACTGTGCTATTTGTGGAAGGTGTTTGAGAAGTATTCTCGGGGGCTTTCTCTGATTTCTCCGATTCATCAGCAGAACTTTCAGCTGTATTATCAGATATTTCTTCCGTTCCATCAGCGGAACTGTCAGTCGCATTTTCTCCGTCTTCAGCTTTGTTTCCCGAAGTACTGTCCTCCGAACCTTCTGAATCCTCTGCTGCCCCTTCCGAAGAACTATCTACAGAATCTTCAACCGTATCTTTTCCAACTCCCTCTGCTGATTCTTCTGCATTCTCAGCAACTTCCTTATCATTCTCCGCTGCTTCTTCAGCACTCTCTGCCACTTCCTCGGCTACCTCAGCCTTCTTAGCAGCCTTCTTTTTCTTTGGCTCTGTTTTCTTAGGTGTGGCGGCTTTGATTTCTGCTGCATAAACAGAAGCGCTGTTGTCGTCAGGAACAACCCAGCAGATATCATCAAATGAATCAGGATTATCCTTAAGAAAATCAAACACTGCCGCCACGGCAACCTTGGATGAAAGCTCAGCGGGGTAGCCATATTCGCCTGAAGAAATAGCGCTGAACGCAATTTTCCTGATGTTATTTTCAAGGGCAAGGGTTAGCGCGCTGATATAGCATGAACGCAAAAGTTCCTCTTCGCCGGCGGTTCCGCCCATCCATACAGGACCTACCGAATGAATTATATGATTGCATGGCAGATTGTAGCCCAGAGTAATTCTGGACTCACCGGTCTCACAACCATTAAGCCTTCTGCACTCTGTTCGAAGCTGCGGGCCTGCTGCCCTATGGATAGCACCATCTACTCCTGCTCCGCCTAACAGACTGTTATTTGCGGAATTAACTATAGCCTGAAATCCTGTAACCTTTGTTATGTCGCCTTTTATAGCACGGATCATTGTTCCCCTCCAACAATTCAAGATCACTCAGAAAAACATCATATCCGATTCGGGATTGTTTTAACGTAATTTCATTTATAGTTACATAGAAAACCACTTCTATTATACATTAAATATCACTCTATCCGCGGGATTCAAACATTAAGTTTTTATAAAGAAGCGGACAGCTTCATATTTACAATTTATCGTATATACTCAAGTCATAGAATAATGCAGATAAATAATCCCCTTAAGAGGCTTTTGGCGATCGTCCACTTAAGGGGATTATATAGCTTTTCCAGAATTAACTTATTGCAAAAACACAGTATATTGGTGTCATCGGAAGTCCTAAGCGTATTACAGTAAATGTGACAAAAACTGTAGTACAGACTGATACACGCTATCAGGAAAATGCAGATGTATATGTAGATACATATCATCTTGCAGGTATGTATGACGGACGGCGCATTGTTCTTTTGGAGAATTACATAGATAAGGAACAGGCTGATAGTTTCATAGGTGAACGAAGACATATTGCTATTGATACATCTACATATAAAGAATTAGAGTCAAAAGGTATTCCAAATTGGATTTTTATTATGATTTTTGCATCATTTGCGTTTGGCTCGATAAATGGATTTGTCACGATGGGTATTCGTAATAAACAGCAAGTTACATAAAAAATTATCCCTCTATATCATAGATATGATATAGAGGGATAATTGTATTTTTTAAGAAATTCAGAATGTTGTTAATACCAGCAGCTCCTGATTTGTGTTACAGTGTATATCTCATACGGGGTTGGGCCTGAACAGCCAAGGTCTGCAGATGAACGACCATTATACCCATAGCGATAACAAGTTGATTTTGAGGTTATTTTTAATGCATAAAGCCATGATACGCATCCATCCTTATTCCCTTCTGCAATATAAATCAAATCGCCTTCTTTTTTCAAAACGATTACAGCGTGTCTTAAACCTGCTTTCGATTTTGTACAGATTATGTCTCCAACTTTGACATTGTATAAATTTATATATTCATCTTCATGGCTATTTGGATAACCTGCGCTATCACCGAAAGCAGCATATTGAAGCATAACCGCAAAACCCTCACATGCATGTAAACCGTTAAATGAACTGTCCCACCCCCAGTGAGACAATTCAGGATATTTGGCTTGCATTGCCATTATATCAGCATAAGCTTGTTCTTCTGTGGGATGATAGAGTGCAGGAATGTGCCAGTTTTCTTTGTATCCACAGATTTTACAAATTCGTCCTGTTTCTCCAACTTTTTCTTTGGTAGCTGGTGTAATCACGCCCCATTCATACTTATGTTTTTTGCAAAGTACTGACATATTACATTTATAGGTCTTACCTCCAACTTTTGCTTTGATTACAGC
>JAEEGL016297389.1_pt1 | contig 13739 bp, 14 predicted proteins | sample 9134231 | NCBI WGS metagenome assembly JAEEGL01 (sample SAMN16246548, study PRJNA631951) | gut metagenome | biome: gut microbiome; feature: rumen; material: fiber-attached | host: Bos | place: Iran: Karaj | collected 2018-10 | reverse complement strand
GCAAAGTGTCACACCTGCGCCAGATTCCTTGAGGAAAGCTGGTGAAGTAATATCCCAGGTTGTATAACCTCTTGCCTCGAATGTGGCACGAAGTCCTCCTGAAGGGAACGAAGAAGCATCAGGCTCACCCTTTATAAGCTCTTTGCCGGAAAAAGAAGTAAGCATACGTCCATCTTTGTCAGCACTACCAACAAATGAATCATGCTTCTCAGCAGTAATACCTGTAAGAGGCTGGAACCAATGAGTATAATGAGTAGCGCCGTGCTCTACAGCCCACTCCTTCATCGCATTTGCTACCACATCAGCTGATTCCTTGGACAGCTCTCCGCCATGCTCCGTAACATTTACAACTTCCTTGTAAACATTCTTGGGAAGGCGCTCTCTCATCTTGGCAAGAGTAAAGACATTCTGCCCAAAAATCTCTTCAACATTCACATTGTTACCCATGTAATTCCACATTCCTTTCGCACTATTATTTAGAGTAAAAGCTAAAAAACACTTACATATTACAACAAGATATTAAAAACGCAAAGTGTTTTGTTAAATACCGCAATCCGGTATGTTTTCTTTTTCCTGTGGTTCTTTTGATTTAACTCTCAAAATATCATACTTTTCAGGCTGCTCTGATAATTTGACAAAAAGGGTCTGTTTGGAATGAGGACATGAATCCACTGCTGTTCCATCCTCAGCAAACATAGCCTCAACCTTAACCTTGACGTCAGTTCCGTCAGGTTTCATTATCTCAATATCATCTCCAACAGAGAATTTGTTTCTCTGTTCAAATTTAGCATAACCTCTGTTATCTATTTCATTAACTATTCCAAGATATATGTATTCATTAACATAGGTATTATTATCATATATCTGCGCTTCATCACTTGGCTTACCAAAATAGAAACCGGTTGTAAACTGTCTGTATGTACACTTTGAAATCTGATCAAGATACCATGGCATGTTTTCCCTGTACTTCTCTTCAGCTTCAAAAAAATCATCGATAGCCTTTCTGTAGGTTCTGGCTACAGTAGCTACATAGAGTGCAGTTTTCATTCTTCCTTCGATCTTGCAGCTGTCAATTCCTGCATCAACCATCTCTGGAATATGTTCTATCATGCACAAATCCTTGGAATTAAAAATATAGGTTCCACGCTCATTCTCATATACAGGAAGATATTCCCCGGGTCTTTTTTCCTCAACGACAGAATATTTCCATCTGCATGGATGAGTGCACGCGCCTTTATTGGCATCTCTTCCGGTAAAGTAATTGGAGAGGAGGCATCTTCCAGAGTAGGAAATACACATAGCTCCGTGGATAAAACACTCCATCTCAAGATCTTCCGGAATTCTTGATGTTATCTCCTTGATCTCGCGAAGTGACAATTCTCTTGCAGCCACTACTCTCTTAGCACCAAGATCATGCCAGAAATTATATGTTTCATAGTTGGTATTATTGGCCTGAGTTGAAACATGAATGTCAATTTCAGGGCAAATTCTTCTGGCTTTCATGAAAATTCCCGGATCAGCTATGATAAGAGCATCAGGCTTAAGCTCTTTTAACTCGTGAAGATATGTTTCTACGCCATCAAGATCATAGTTGTGTGCAAGAATATTAACTGTAACATGCACCTTAACTCCGTGAGCATGAGCAAACTCTATACCCTCTTTCATTTCTTCAGGGCTAAAGTTCTTGGCCTTGGCACGAAGTCCAAAAGCATCTCCGCCTATATAAACTGCATCTGCGCCAAACATAACAGCTGTTTTTAATACTTCCAGGCTGCTTGCCGGAATTAGTAACTCTGGTTTTTTCATCGATTTCTCCATATTTCTAAAAACAATTAACACACTAACAAACTATATATCACAGTTTAACTGACAGGGTCATTCCATCTCCCACTGTCAATATAACTGTATTTAAAGCATTATTATGCTTGAGTTCATATAAATACTCCCGCATTCTCGCATGAATAGTACGGTCTCTTCTTGTAACGGCAAATCTGGATTCTATCACATCTCCATCCTGAAGGACATTGTCGGAAACCAATAATCCTCCTTTATTAAGAATTCTGAGACAATCCGGTAAAAAATTGATATACTGCCCCTTTGCCGCATCCATAAAAATAAAATCATACCCCGGAGAGAGCGTTTTAAGTATTTCAGTCGCATCACCTTCCATGAGTGTGATTTTATTATTAGTGTCGTACTGTATAAAATTCTGTCTGGCTATGGGAATACGCTTTTCATACTTCTCAATTGTAGTAATCTTAGTATCTGCGCTGCTGTATTCTGCCATAAGAAGAGCAGAAAAGCCAACAGCACAGCCAACTTCCAAAATGTTTTTGGGCTTTGACTGTACCATCAGAAATTTAAGTAACGCCTGCGTATCCTTACGAATAATAGGAACATCATCCTCTTTAGCTTTTCTCTCAAGTTCATCCAGATACGGAGAGTTACCCGGATCAAGTGAATTGATGAAAGCTGTCATTCTATCCTGTTCAACCACCATTTGTTTCCTCTTGAACCTCAGGCTCAGCATCTTCTGAACTCTCTGTTTCACTATCAGAGCCATCCTCGCCTGCCTGAGCACCGGATTCTGTAGTCTTCGCAGAACCCGCAGCCATAATCTGAAGCATCTCTTCAGGTGTCATGGCTGTACTCAGTTCATATGTACCAGGAGCTTCCATCCCGTGATAATCTGATAGCTTCTCCTGAAGTTTAAATAAGTTTTTGTCTGTAATAAGTCCTACACTTGCAAGCTTGTCTGCGATAGTACTTGCAGAATCACCTTCAGAGATAGTCACAGTCACCGTTCTGCCCGTTCCGGAGGATACAGGAACCTGGTTAAAAATGTGGTATCCATAATTGTAGGCCAAGCTGGAATATCTGCTGATAAGCAATATCACAACAATAACAAATGCTATTTTAACTGCCGCATCAAGCAGACCAAGAACAAATTTCCTAACACTCATTGGTCTCTCCCGGCCCATGAACATTCTATCAATAATTAGTATCCATTATGATAGGCATGATCATCGGTCTTCTCTTTGTCTTTTTCCAAATATAATCACTAAGAGCATCCTTGACGATGTTCTTGAGTTTACCCCAATCGGTAATGCCTTTATCCAGCGCTTCTGTCACATCATCAAGTACAAGATCTGTAGCATCATCTATCAGCTTGTCTGACTCTCTGACATATACAAAGCCTCTGGAAACAATACTTGGTCCCGATATGAGTTGTCCGTTCTCCTTATCGATTCCAAATACAACTATTACAATACCATCTTCTGCCAAATGTTGTCTATCTCTCAGGACCACATTACCTACATCACCAACTCCGAGTCCATCGACAAGAATTGCTCCGCAAGGAACTTTTCCCTTAATCTTGGCACCTTCATCATCCATTTCAAGAACATCTCCTGAATGAAGGATAAAAATATTCTCCTTGGCAATTCCAAGGTCTCTGGCGATATTGGCCTGCGCAATAAGATGTCTGTACTCACCGTGAACAGGAACTGAATACTTGGGTTTAACCAAAGTATAGATCAGTTTGATATCCTCCTGACATGCATGTCCGGAAACATGAACATCCTGGAATATAACATCTGCGCCCTTCATCTGAAGCTCATTGATAATATTTGTCACTGACTTCTCATTGCCAGGAATAGGGTGCGATGAGAAAATAACTGTATCTCCGGCACCTATTGAAAGCTTTCTGTGCTGACCGCTCGCCATTCTGCTAAGGGCAGCCATACTCTCTCCCTGGCTTCCGGTAGTAATGATAACTGTCTTATTCTCAGGATAATCCTTGAGCTGATCTATATCGATAAGTGTATTGTCAGGTATCTGTATGCACTCAAGTTTCTGAGCAATATCAATGATGCTGACCATACTACGGCCTTCTACAACAACCTTTCTGCCGCATTTATGCGCTGTATTGATGATCTGCTGAACTCTGTCTACGTTAGAAGCAAAAGTAGCTACAATAATTCTGTTATTCTCATGCTCATCAAAAAGAGATGCAAGAGTTCTTCCAACAGTTTTCTCAGAAGCTGTAAAGCCTGGTCTCTCTGCATTGGTTGAATCGCACATGAGTGCAAGAACGCCTTTTTTACCAATTTCTGCAAATCTCTGAAGGTCGATAGGATCTCCATAAACAGGTGTGTAGTCAACCTTAAAATCACCTGTGTGAACTACTATTCCGGCAGGTGAATATATAGCAAGAGCCGCAGCATCAACAATCGAATGGTTAGTCCTGATAAACTCAACTCTGAACTGGCCAAGATTTATTGACTGTCCAAACTTGACAACCTTTCTTCTTGTATTTCCAAGAAGATTGTGTTCCTCAAGCTTATGCTCAATTATGCCCATAGTAAGTCTGGTAGCATAAACAGGGACATTTAATTCATGCAGTACATATGGAAGAGCTCCAATATGATCCTCATGTCCATGTGTGATCACAAAGCCTTTTACTTTATCAATATTTTCCTGCAAATATGTGATATCAGGGATTACAAGGTCAATTCCAAGCATGTCGTCGTCGGGAAAAGACAAACCGCAATCCACCACAATAATACTGTCTTCATATCTGAAGGCAGTGATGTTCATTCCAATCTGCTCAAGGCCACCTAACGGGATGACCTGCAGTTTGGACGTATTTTCAATTTTCTTTTTACTCAAATTAATTCCTCCATAAATAATTGGCGGAGATGTAGAACAAGATATTAACCAAAGTCCCCGTTAAATATCGAGATCTATATCATCCTCGGCAAGGAGCTTGCGAAATACACCTGCAACTGCTTCAAGTTCCAGGTCATCATCCACGATCGCATAAAGCGCCTGCTCATCTTTAATATCGGAGTCGTCGCGCAAAATAAGCGCTTCTCCGTCACCATCTTCTTCATCTGTGACAAGAAGGTAAGTCTTGGCACCAATAACTGTCTGTTCCAAACAATAGAATTCTACCGGCTCTTCTCCGTCCGGACTAAAAATAATCTTTTCCAAAAATATTCTCCGTTCATTTCTCATGGATAGCTTTGTCAGTATTATCAAGATAATCCTGAAGAATGATCTGCGCAGCTATCATATCTACATATTCTTTCCGGTCTCGCCCCCTGATCCCGGCTTCATCCATAATCTCGTCAGCTTCTACTGTTGTAAGTCTCTCATCCCACATTACTACCGGAATTCCCGTCCTTCGCTCTATCTTGTCCTTGAATTCCAGACACAACTGTGAGCGCTCAGAGGGAGTCTGATCCATATTAAGCGGAAGTCCCAGAACTATCTTAGTTACCCCATACTCAACAATAAGCTCCTCAATGCGCGCTAAAGTTCTTCGTAATTTGTTTTCTTCTTTTCTACGGATGATTTCGCGTCCCTGAGCTGTCAAAAGAAGCTCATCACTAATAGCGACTCCAACAGTCTTGGAACCGTAATCAAGTCCCATAATTCGCATACTAACTAATTCCCTATAATTACTTTCTAGCCCAGTCGTTGCTCTTAATATACTCAGTGAGCATCTCCTCTACAAGTTCATCACGTTCAACCTTCATGATAAGGCTTCTGGCTCCCTGATGGCTAGTAATGTATGTAGGATCGCCTGACATAATGTATCCAACGATCTGGTTAACCGGATTATAGCCCTTCTCCAAAAGAGCATCATAAACAACTGAGAGAACCTTCTTAACACCAGTTTCCGGTTCAACCTCAACTTTAAAATATTGGGTATTTCCTAAATCCTGATCTGCCATGTCTATTCTCCATTCGTAATTTTATTATTTTAGAGAGTATCATCACACGCTCTCATAAGATCGGTCTGAATATAATTAATATTACACTAACAAAATTAAATAAGCAACGTATCTGAATTGACAAAGCCGCGAACCGCCTCTGTAGTGATTTCTCCGGAAACGGCAGATTCATACCTTTCGCTTCCCTCAAGGGCAGCTATTCTGACATATCTGTCAGTATGACCTATCATATATTTTTTACCGTTTATCTCCTCACTATCCTCCCAGAGGACATCCACATTTTCTCCAATAAACGACTCTCGATATAATATGGACTGCTCTTTGGTAAGCTTGAGAAGCACATCACTTCTGACAGTTTTCTCTCTGTCCGTAAGCTGCTCCTTCATTCCGGCAGCAACTGTACCTTTTCTTGGTGAATATTTAAATACATGCATCTCGTAGAAATCAATTTTCTCCACAAATGCTCTGCACTCTTCAAATTCTTCCTCTGTTTCACCAGGAAATCCTACAATTACATCTGTTGTTATTGCAGGTCTGTCAAAGGCTTCACGCAGCAGTCTTACACTCTCTTCAAATTCTGAAGCAGTATAGTGTCTGTTCATCCTCTTAAGGACTGTATCACAACCACTCTGAAGTGATAAGTGGAAGTGTGGGCAAAGCTTATCGATTGCTGCGAGTCTTCTGGTATTCTCAGCTGTTATAAGTCGTGGCTCGATAGAACCAAGTCTTATCCTGTCAATTCCGGATATATCTGCAATCTTCTCAACAAGATCTACAAGCATTGGCTCTCCCTTATCAAGCCCATAAGAGCCAATATGTATTCCTGTCAGGACTACTTCTTTGCATCCTTTTTGCACAAGTCCCTCTATCTCTGTGAGTATTTCACTCATTTCTCTGCTGCGAACTCTTCCTCTGGCATAAGGAATTACACAGTATGAGCAAAATTGATTGCAGCCATCCTGAATCTTGATATATGCCCTTGTGTGTTCAGGCATTTCTGATAGCTGCATATTCTCGTATTCGTTTGTATGATTAATGTCTATTATCGAATTTCCGCCAAGAGTCTTGTCATCATACTCACCTCTTGCCTCAAGAAATGTATTCAGAATATCGACAATTTCAGATTTTTTATTATTGCCCACAGCAAGGTCAACACAGTCATCTTTTTTAACCCCATCGATGCCTGTCTCTACATAGCATCCAACAGCAACAACAATGGAATCCGGGTTTTCTTTCTTGGCCTTATGGAGCATCTGCCTTGATTTTCTGTCCGCAATGTTAGTCACAGTGCAGGTATTGATAATGTAAATATCAGCTTTTTCCGTGAAAGGAACGATTATACAACCAGCCTCTTTAAGCCTGATCGACATGACATCCATCTCATAGCTGTTAACCTTGCAGCCAAGGTTATGCATAGCAACTCTCATTCCATTTACGTTATTTAGTGTATTGTTCAACATTTCACCTAATCTCATTTATTTTTTAAAAAACTCATTACCTTTTAAGTCTTAAGTCATTGACTTTTATCTTTTCTGCGTTTACTATAAATGTAAAAGAAGGAGGTATCTGCTCAATGAAGACCGTTAAAATTTCTTTAAATTCTATCGATAAGGTTAAATCTTTTGTAAACGATATTACGAAGTTTGATTATGATTTCGACCTCGTTTCAGGAAGATACGTTATCGATGCAAAGTCTATTATGGGTATTTTCTCATTGGATCTTTCTAAGCCAATCGATCTTAATATCCATGCTGAAGACGGCGCAGATGAGGTTCTTGAGATTCTCAAGCCTTACATGATCTAATCTTTTATGGATTAGATCCATTTAAAAAGTTTATTACAGACCATCCTAAACTAATAGTTTAAGATGGTCTTTTTGTGTAGAGCACTTGATGAGGTATTTCACGAATCTAGTGCGAACCACTTCTGTGTACTTAGCGAGGTACTATCGAGCTTAGTACAGCAGAAGTATCCATTTTCCTCACTTCTCGATTGTAATAATCTCATCAGTCTCAAGAGCGACTTTCATAAGCTCATCAATCTTTTCCACAAGGTTTTCCTCATGTTTCTTGATAATATCAAGTCTTGGTTTGGTAACAGGATGCTTCGCTACGAATATTGTGCAACAGTCCTCATAAGGAAGGATTGAAGTCTCGTAAGCATCGATCTTAACAGAGATATCAACAATATCCTGCTTATCAAAAGCGATAAGTGGTCTGTAAACAGGCATATCAGTTACAACTTCACCAGTGCACATAAGGCTCTGCATAGTCTGTGAAGCAACCTGTCCGATGCTCTCACCTGTGATAAGCCCCATACATCCTGTCTGGCCTGCAATGATATCTGCAATCTTCATCATATATCTTCTCATGATGATAGTAAGCTCATCATGTGGACACTTCTCATAGATGTACATCTGAATATCAGTAAAGTTTATGACATGGAGTCTTACCTTTCCAGTATACTTAGCAACAACGCCGGCAAGATCTATTACCTTCTGTTTGGCCTTCTCACTTGTATATGGTGGTGCATTGAAATAAATAGCCTCAATATCAACACCTCTTTTGGCTACCATATAACCTGCAACAGGAGAATCAATACCACCTGACAAAAGAAGCATAGCCTTTCCTGCAGTTCCTATTGGCATTCCACCGGGTCCCGGAATAATTTCAGAGAATATATTGAGTTTCTCCCTAAGTTCTACATTTATGAGAATATCAGGGTTATGTACATCAACCTTCATATCCTCATATGCATCAAGTATCCTTGCGCCAAGCTCAGCACCCATTTCCATAGAATCCATAGGATAGCTCTTGTCTACTCTGCGTACCTTAACCTTGAATGTTTTATGCTTGTCAGGATAAACTCCATCTATGAAATCCAGAACCGCCTTGGTCACGCCATCAATATCCGGAAGATGATTTTCACCATCTCTGTTAATGGTAACAGCAGGGCAGATTCCTGTAACCCCGAATACTGTTCCAAGCTGGTCTACTGTCTCATTGAAATCAAAACCTTCAGCTTCAATATATATTCTGCCGGCAACTCTTGATACGTTAAAAGAGCCATCACACTTAGCAAGAACTCTCTCTATCTGCTTAACAAGAGCTTCCTCAAAAATATATCTGTTCTTGCCTTTAACTCCGATTTCTGCATACTTGATTATAAAAGCATGGTACTGCATATAATATCCTTTCATTAGTGGCGGTAGAACTTTCTCATTGTATCTACCTGTGAACAAAGTGTATCTATCAAATAATCTATTTCTTCTCTGGTCGTCAGCATGGACATGCTGATACGGATCGTGGATTCCAAAAGATTCTTATCAAGTCCAATAGCCTTAAGTGTATCAGATACATGAGGGTTGTTCGATGTACATGCACTTCCGGCAGACACATAAATGCCCTTGCTGCTGAGCATATTGAGCACTGTCTCTGCAGCAAGTCCCCTTATTGAAACACTGACTATGTGTGGCGCTCCCTTGGTCACTTCCGGTCCATTTATTTGAATATCTGATAGCTTTTCCTTGAGAGATTCCACAAGATATTTCTTGAGCTCATAGAGTTTTTCAATATGAGCATCAAAATCTGTATAGCACATCTTGGCTGCAAGAGCCAGTCCTACGATACCCGGTACATTCTCAGTTCCGGATCTCATACCCTTTTGCTGGCCGCCTCCGTAGCAGATTGGCACGATCTTGGTTCCCTTTTTGATATATAAAAATCCAATTCCCTTAGGTCCATGAATCTTGTGTCCGGATACAGACAAAAGATCTATGTTCATGCTCCTTGGTCTGATCATGACCTTGCCGTAAGCCTGAACTGCATCTACATGAAAAACTATATCAGGATTAATAGACTTGATAACTCTTCCGGCCTCTTCAATGGGCTCAATTGCACCTATCTCATTATTTACAAACATCATTGATACAAGAATTGTATCAGGTCTTATAGCAGCCTTTAAAGTCTCAATATCAACTACACCATCAGGGCCAACAGGAAGGTAAGTAGTCTCAAAGCCTTCTTTTTCCAAAAATGTTGTTGTCTCCTGAATGGCAGGATGCTCTATAGAAGTTGTAATGATATGCTGACCGCGCCACTTATTGGCTCTTGCTGCTCCAATTACAGCAAGGTTATCTGATTCTGTTCCACCTGAAGTAAAAAAGATTTCCTGTGGATCAACCTTCAGAGTACTTGCTATTGTCTCTCTGGCCTGAGCTACTCTTTCTCCGGAAACTGTTCCCATATGATGAACACTAGAAGCGTTCCCGTACTCTTCTGTCATCGTCTTCACAACAGCAGCAGCGACTTCATCAAACACTCTGGTTGTTGCTGAATTATCTAAATATGCTTCCATTTTCTAATTACCTTGATTCATATATTTATATCAACCTTCAAGATGATACATAAGCCATGAAATAATCGTAAATCCCGCTGTCTCTGTACGTAAAATTCTCTTTCCAAGCGTAATTGGCATTATATCATTTTCTCTGCAAAGGTCAATCTCCTGCTCTGAGAAGCCGCCTTCCGGTCCAATGAAAACAGCGATGTTCTGTCCCGGCTTAATATTCTCTATAATGCGCTTTGTTTCTTCTATTCCTTTGGCATTCTCGTAAGGAATTATCTTAACATCCATATCCCTGGCAAATTCCACGGCCTGTTTCATAGTCATAGGCATGGTCACTTCCGGAATGATTGCTCTTTTGCTCTGCTTGGCAGCTGCCTCAGAAATAGCCTGCCATCTTTTTATCTTATTCTCTGCCTTTTTATCATCCAGTTTGACAACACATCTCTTGGTTGACATAGGAACTATCTGAAATGCTCCAAGTTCAACGGCTTTCTGTATAATGAGCTCCATTTTATCAACCTTGGGAAGTCCCTGGAAAAGATATATCTTGGAAGGCAGCTCATTACCCACCTTCTCGATAAAGCACAGATGGCCGATCACGCTGGAGTCAGTGATATCTTCTATTTCATAAAAGATCTCTTTGCCCTCGTCATCATCCCTTATGCTGACAGAAAACTGTTCACCCTTCTGCATACGAAGGACGTTGGCAATATGATTATAATCATTTCCTGTAATCTCAACAGTTTTAAAATCAGGCGTAACCTGACTACTCTCAACAAAAAAGTGATACATTAATTCTTCCTCGAAGTGATTGAAACCCAGTCTCCCTGATGATGAATCTCAAGAATCTCGAGTCCGGCATCAAGATGTGCTTTTTTAACTTCTTCTTCCTTGGTGTTAATAATACCAGATGTAATATATATTCCGCCCTTTTTGAGCTGATTCAGGATAACCGGAGTAAGCGGAACCAGAACATTAGCCAGAATATTGGCAACAACAATGTCATACTTATCGTACCCAACTGTATCCTGAACAGCCTTATCATCAATGATATTGCCAATCATCATATCAAACTTATCTGCAGCTATACCATTGTTCTCCATATTCTCTTTAACAGCAGGTACCGCACATTTATCAAGGTCAGTTCCAACTGCATGCTTAGCTCCGAACATAAGAGCCAGAATTGATAATACACCGCTTCCGGTACCAACGTCCAAAAGCTCAGTTTCTGAAGTAACATACTTCTTAAGCATTCTAATGCAAAGCTGTGTAGTCTCATGCATTCCGGTTCCAAATGCTGTGCCGGGATCAATATGCAGAACCATCTCAGCTTTATCCTTGTCATCTTCCGTTTCCTTCTCCCAGGAAGGGATAACCAGGATATCATCTATATAAAACTTATGGAAATACTGCTTCCAGTTATTAATCCAGTCTATATCCTCAGTAACGTCTACAGAGATAGTGCCATCTCCAATATCTGAAAAGCTCTTAAGTTCATCAAGTTTCTCTCTGATAGCCGCCTGCATCTGCTCAGGAGTTCTCTTCTCCTGTACATATTCTCCGTTCTCATCAGGAAGTTCGACTGTAAGCATATTCTCATCGTCAATCTCCAAAAAGAAATTAAGATAAGCCACACCACTGTCAATTCCGGTATCCTTCTCATCAGGTTCAAGCTCAGGAGCATCTATGAACATCTGCTCTTTATCAGCTGCTGAAAGAGGTGCGTTATCCTCAATCTGTGCACCCTCAAGTCCTATATCCTCCAAGTAGCTGATAATGATATCTTCAGATTCTTCATTGGTACGTACTCTAAATCTCATCCATTTCATAATAAATTATCCTCTATATATAACGCACAAATACTTCCGTAGTTAATATACACTACTTTAACTACGGAAGTATAACATATCTGTCAATATTTTATGAATTTTACTTGAAGAAGCCCTTCTTTTTCTTGCCACCATTGTCCGGGCCTTTATCATCACTGCCGCCCATGACTCTGTCAGCTGCTCCAAGAGAATCGCCTGTCTTCTCATCAAACTGTTTGAGAAGTTCCTTGGCTTCCTTGGATATTTTCTCAGGGATCTGAACTACAAGAGTCACATAATGATCTCCTCTTGAATCCTTGTCTCTAAGTGAAGGAACACCCTTTCCACGAAGTCTTACTCTGGTATCTGTCTGGGTTCCCGGCTTAACATCATAAGCCACCTTACCATCTACAGTATCAATGATAACTGTACCACCAAGAGTTGCAATAGCAAATGACATCGGAACTACGGAGTAAATATCATAACCTTCTCTCTGGAAAATAGGATGATCTGATACAACTACCTCTACTAAAAGATCTCCTCTTGGGCCGCCATTAACACCGGGCTCACCCTTTTCTCTGATTCTGACGCTCTGGCCATTATCTATACCTGCAGGGATTGAAACCTTGATCTTCTTCCTGCTGGCAATGTATCCTGTGCCGTGGCAATCCACGCACTTATCCTTGATGACCTTACCTGTACCACCACATTCAGGACATGTCTGAACATTTCTGACGGTTCCAAAGAATGACTGCTGAGTATAAACAATCTGTCCCTTACCACCACACTTAGAACATGTCTGAGCTGATGTTCCGGGCTTAGCACCTGTACCATGACATGTTGGGCATGGATCCTTGATGGTAAGCTCAAGCTCTTTCTCACATCCAAATACAGCCTCAAGGAATGTGATCCTCACGCTGGCACGCAAATTAGCACCCTTGGAAGGGCCTGTTCTTGCACCGCCTCTGGCTCTGCCGCCACCAAAGAAATCTCCAAATATATCTCCGAAAATATCTCCGAAATCTGCACCATTGAAATCAAAGCCGCCAAAGCCGCCCTGACCACCATCAAATGCAGCATGGCCAAACTGATCATACTGACGTTTCTTCTCCGGGTCACTCAGTACAGCATAAGCCTCTGATGCCTCTTTAAACTTCTCAGCTGCAGCCTCATCTCCCGGGTTCATATCCGGATGATACTTCTTGGCAAGCACTCTGTATGCTTTTTTAATCTCGTCCTCACTTGCGCCTTTACTTACGCCAAGGACTTCATAATAATCACGCTTCTGTTCTGCCATATTACTCCTGAATAATTCTATATAATAAGCATACTGCTACTGTTCACTGCGCCTTTGTAGTGAACAGTAACAGTATAATACCATCATCAGTAAAATAAAATTATAAAAGAATTAAACTTCTCTATAATCTCCATCAACAACGTTGTCATCACCTGCAGAAGTGTTCTGAGAAGCGCCTCCCATATCAGGGCCTGCACCTGCTCCCATGTTTGGACCAGCACCAGCTGCTCCCTGAGCATTCTCATACATCTTAGCAAAAACTGCCTGAGCGTCGTTCATGAGTTTTTCTTTCTGGCTCTTAAGAGAATCAATCTCAGAGTCTGAAAGTTCTTTATCCTTAGTCTGCTCAAGGAGTTCCTTGAGAGCCTTGATATCGTCTTCTACAGTCTGTTTCTGAGAAGCATCTACCTTATCTCCAACATCCTGAAGAGCTTTCTCTGTCTGGAATACGAATGCATCTGCATCATTACGTGCATCGATTCCTTCCTTACGCTTCTTGTCCTGAGCCTCATACTCCTGAGCCTCTTTAACAGCCTTATCGATATC
>JAEEGL015187502.1_pt1 | contig 13739 bp, 10 predicted proteins | sample 9134231 | NCBI WGS metagenome assembly JAEEGL01 (sample SAMN16246548, study PRJNA631951) | gut metagenome | biome: gut microbiome; feature: rumen; material: fiber-attached | host: Bos | place: Iran: Karaj | collected 2018-10 | reverse complement strand
TGCGCGATGGCCGGGAGATCACAGCATACGATGACATCGAGTTCATCGGTTCCATCCCGAGAGACGGCGTTTTGCCGCCCGACGACGCTCGGGAAGTGATGGGGGTGGTGGCGTTGAAGCTTCTGGGGTCGGAGGCCGTGCGTGGCACGGTTCTTGTCTGCAGACTGCCTGGGACCGTCAAGAGCGCAACCTTTGAGGAGGTGGTCGATTTCAACGCCACGATGTCGGGGCTGCGCGTGTTTACATTAAGCATTGTCGCCAGCGCGGACTTCTCCCCTCCGGAAGGCAGCGAGCAGATGATCGGTGTGGTGAAGAAAGGGGCTTTCGGGTGGTTCCCCGTCGTGAACCATTACGCGCTTGCGCCGACGGAAATGCAGATGCTGCAGGTGGACCTCGCCGAGATCCACAATTCGTTCGAAACGGTGTTTGTCCGCGTCGAAGGCGGCATGCGCAAGGGCGGTTCGTTCTTTGACCAGCTTCTTGGGATTTGCGAATCGGTCTTGCTGGTTGTCGGGACGGCCAAGACGCCACGCACCTGGTTTACCTACGCTCACCGCCATGTGCAAGAATCCGGAAAGCCCGTGCTCGCGCTGGCAACCGGCGCAAGCGCAAGGGCTGTTCGGGTTGAAATGGAGTCCAAAGGATGAAAAGGATACTCACAGTCGCCGTTCTGGGGATATTTCTTGCCGGCTGCTACTGGGATCGACTGACGTTCAACTACGACTCCGCCTTTGACCGCGGTCTTTCTGGCGAGGACAATGCGATTCTGGAAGAATCCGGCCATGGTGAAGAAGAACTGAAACGCCAAGAGAAGCGGCTGCAGGAAATCGCAAACGAAGAGGAACCGGTCTATCGCATGAATGCGGGTGACGAGATCGAAATCCGGGTGTATGGACACGAGGATCTTGGAATGACGACGCGGATTGGCCCGGATGGCATAATTGGATTTGCCTTTATGGGGCAGGTGAAGCTCAGCGGATTGACGATAGCCGAGGGGGCCGAGCAGATACGGGCGGGTCTCGCGCCCTATGTGAAAAACCCGGTCGTCAGCATTACCGTGAAGGACATTCTCAGCGAAACGGCCACGATCGCAGGGGCCTGCTCCAAGCCGGGCGTTTACGGCATCTCGAATTCCACGCGTTTGGCGGACCTTTACGCGATGGCGGGGGCGAGCGCCTCGCGGCTTTTTGACGGTGCCTCCGTGGATGTCGCCGATCTGGAGCACTCGCTCCTCTTCCGCAATGGCGAGATCATTCCAATCAACTTCAAGAAGGCGATTGATGGTGGTGTTCTGCTTCACAACATCCGCATCCGGAAGGGCGACTATGTGTACATCGCGCAACGGCTGGAGTCGGCCGTCACAATTTGCGGCGAAGTGAAACGGCCCCACAAGCGGATCTATGAACCGGGTATGGGGTTGATTGAGACGCTCACGGCGGCTGGGTGGATGCTGGACTCCCATTGGCAGCACGTCATCATCATTCGGGACGGCCTCACGAGCCCGAAGATGTACAAGATCAATGTGGATGGCATCCTTGCCGGAAAATGCCGGAACATCACGCTGAAGGCCAACGACATCGTCTATGTGCCGAAAGACAACCTCTCCGAATACAACGTGTTTGTGCGAAAACTGCTTCCCACGGCGCAGCTCATCAACCTTGTTTCGTCGCGGGTGACGACCAGAACCCTTGACAGCATCGATTGAGCGATGAAGTATCTCGTGTTCATGGTTGCGGCCTTAGGCGTGTTTCCGCTCTCGGTTCTTCTGCTCCTGGACGGGCGTTGGATGCGGTATGTTTTCTTCGGCATTGCGGCGTCGATCTGTCTTTACCAGTCAACCGCCATCAACTTCTTCTCGCATGAGGAATATCGCGGCACGGCGCTGGGCATGGAAGTGAGCCTGGTGCATCTGCTCTCCCTGGCGCTGCTGATCGCGCTGCTCGTTCGCGGACGTTTCAAGGGCTGGGATCCCGACAGCGGATTTCGCGGCTCGTTCGCGACCCTGTTCTCGACGATGCTGCTCCGCCGATTCTGGGGGTGGTTCCCCGAAGGCGGATTGCGGCTCTATCTGCTCTACTTCCTGCTGTGCCTGCCGAGCCTTGCGACAGCGAGTGACGGCCTGATCGCATGGTTCGAGCTCTGGAAGATGATGCTGCTGTATGTTTTCTATCTGACAACCTATACGTATCTGAAGTCATCCGATGACGTGAAGACGATCCTGCAGGTGTTGGGGCTCCTCGCGATCGTCAACACCGTATTGGTCGTACTCTCCCATTTTGGCGGCATCTATCAGCCGCGCGGATTCTTCCCGCACCGCAACGGAATGGCGATGGCCATGCAGCTGCTGGGCAATCTGTTCTTTGCCGGTTACCTGATGAATGGCATCAAGCCGCTGTTTGGCAAGTTCTGCCTCCTGGCGTGCGGGGGCGCGGTGCTCTCCACGATCTGGTCCTACTCACGCGGCGCGATCATGCTCTTGCCAGTCGCCTATTCCATCACGGCGCTCGCCTGTTTGATGGAAAAGAAGGGGAGGAAGCTGAAATTCAAGCGGCTCTTGCCGACCCTTGTCATCGGCGCGATCGTGGCCGCGATCGCCTTGCCCCGGATACTCGAACGCTTTGCAAACGCCCCCCAGAAATCGGGGGATACGCGCGTCGAACTCGCCTATTGCGCACGGGAGATGATCCGGGATGAGCCGTTGCGTGGCGTCGGCATCAACAACTGGAGCCTCAAGATGGCGCCGCCCTATCGCTACCAGGATCTGGCCAGCGCCGCACTTGGCGTTGAACTGGACTACACGGGCATCGTCGAGACGATCTATCTGCTCGTCGGCGCGGAATGCGGCATTCCCGCTCTGCTGGCGCTGATTGCCTGGTTCTTCTGGTACTGGGTCTCCTGCATCCGGCTCCTGCGCCGGCTCAAGGGTACATGGTGGTACTTCATTCCCGCCGGGCTTCTGGGGGGCTTGTCGGCGCAATATCTGCAAAGCGCGCTCGAATGGGTCTTACGTCAGCAGCGAAACATGATTTTGCTTCTGATGGCGTTCGCCGTCATTTCCTACCTCAACACCAGCTGGCGCAAGCTGGCGAACAAGGGATCGGCGTGAGTCGCGATGAAGCTTGACTTTGCCAGAAACACGAAGCGCAACATGGTGGCCAATGCCGTCAACAACGGCATTCGTTTGCTGTTCCCTTTCCTGAACCGTACGTTGTTCCTGTGGTTGCTGGGGCCTGAATATCTGGGGTTGAACGGATTGTTCGGCTCGGTGCTCGGCGTCCTGATGCTGGCGGAGCTTGGATTTGGCACGGCGGTGATCTGCTCCATGTACAAGCCGATCGCGGATGACAATCGCGATTTGTTCCGCGCCTATCTGCGTTTCTACCGCACGGTGTACCGCTGGGTGGGTGCCGTCATGTTCGGCGTGGGCCTGTGCCTTTTGCCGTTCCTGCGCAACCTTGTGCACGGCAACGTGCCGCCCGACATCGATCTCCATCTGCTCTATCTGATCCATCTCGTCAATACCGCGATCAGCTACTTCTTTTTCGCCTATCGCGGCTCGGTTCTCGCGGCGCACCAGCGCAACGATGTGCTGGCGAACATCCGCACGGCGGTTTCGGTCGCGCAGTACATCGCGACGTTTCTGGTGCTGATCCTCACGCGAAACTACTATGTCTATGTCCTTGTGACGGTCGCCTTTACCGTCGTTTCGAACCTGCTGATCTTCCGCGAGTCGCGGCGGCTGTTCCCTGACATTGAGCCGCAAGGGGACTTGTCGGAAGACAGGCGGAAGCAGGTGATTTCCGACGTGAAGTCGATCTTCCTCCACAAGGTCGGAGGCGTGATTTCGTATTCGATCGACAATATCGTCATCTCGGCCTTCTTGGGCCTGGTCGCCGTCGCCGCGTACGGGAACTACTACTATGTGGTCACGTCCGTCAGCGGACTCGTCGGAATCATTTACTCGTCGATGACGGCTGGATTCGGCAACAAGATCCATACGGAAACGAAGGAAGAAAACTTCAGGCTGTTCATGAAGATGTCGCGGCTGGCGCAGCTGGTCATCCTCTGGTGCGCGGCGATGATGATGGCGCTCTACCAGCCGTTCGTCACCGTTTGGACGAAGGGCAACCCCGAACTGGTGCGGCATGTCGTCACGCCGGTTCTCATGGTGCTCTACTTCTACGTCAACCAGTCGCGCCAGATGCTGCTCACGTTCAAGTCTGCCGCGGCTCTCTGGCGCCCGGACCGCTGGAAGCCGATCGTCGCCGGCATTGTCAACCTTTCTTTCAATCTCGCATTCGTCCTCTACCTGCCGGATGACTACAAGCTTGACGGCGTCATCCTCTCGACAATCATCGGCTATGTATTCATCCAGGTCCCGTGGGAATCGCATGTTGTGTTCACGCATTTCTTTACGCGCACGCAGGCCTGGGCCTATTGGCGGAACCAGGCCGAGTTTTTGCTTTGGACGCTTGTTTTTTGCGTTGCCACCTGGGGGGGGGCGAGCCTGGTTCGGCAAGATGGCGCTGGTGGACTGGCCCTAAAGGGCGTTGTTGCCATAGTCGTTTCTGGCGGCGGGTGCCTGGCTGTTTTCCGACAAGAAACCCTTGGGTATCTGAAGCGCCGGAAACAACGTTCGGAACCTTCGCAAATTTGATATAATGGCGCCAACAAAAAGGAACACATGGCTACTCGAGTGCCTAGATTGATCGTCGTTGTGCCCTGCTACAACGAGGAAGAGATGCTCCCCGTCTCGAGTCCGCTGTTCGCGGACGAGCTGGCGGCCCTCGTGGCCTCTGGCAGGATCTCGGACGAAAGCCGCATCCTGCTCGTCGATGACGGCAGTGCGGACGGGACCTGGCGGTTCATCACCGATCTCGCCGCCCGCGATGTGCGCTTCATCGGCATTCGCCAAAGCCGCAATCGCGGCCACCAGTACGCCCTGTGGGCTGGCTTGATGGAGGCACGGGCGCTTGGGTGCGACGTGACCATCACGATCGACTGTGACGGGCAGGACGACATCCATGCCATGGCCGCGATGATGGACGAATACGCGAAGGGAATGGACGTGGTCTACGGCGTGCGCAACGACCGTTCGTCTGACACCTTCTTCAAACGGTTCTCGGCTGAGAGCTTCTACCGCCTCCAGGCCGCGATGGGCGTTGAGACGATCTACAACCATGCAGACTACAGGTTGCTCTCCGCGCGTGTCCTCGACGCACTCGCGCAGTATCATGAGGTAAACCTCTATCTGCGCGGCATGATCCCGCTCGTGGGATTTAGGTCTTCCAAGGTTTTCTATTCCCGCAGGGAGCGGCTGGCCGGCGCAAGCCACTATCCGTTCCTGAAGATGCTGGGATTTGCGGCGGACGGCATTACGTCGCTTTCCATCAAGCCGATCCGCCTCATCACGCTTTTCGGTGCGGTTGTCTCGCTCCTTTCGTTCCTCATGGGGGTCTGGAGCCTGATTTCCTGGCTGCGCGGCACCGTCGTCCGCGGCTGGACCAGCGAGGTCCTTTGCGTCTGCTTCCTCGGCGGCATCCAGCTCGTCTCGCTCGGCGTCATCGGCGAGTACATCGGGAAAATCTACCTTGAGATCAAACGGCGTCCGCGCGCGGTCATCAGCGACCGTACGTGGGAAAAGAAAGAGGATGGCAATCAATGAACATCGTCGGCTGGACGTCCGGGCGCTTTGACTCCCTGTGCGAAAGGCTGGGCGAGCCCTGTTTCTACACGTCGCTTCTGGGTGTGCTGGTGATCATGGGGCTTCTGCCGCTGCTGATGCCGGGGCTTCCCTATGGGCACGACCTCTACTATCACCTGTCGCGCCTTCATGCCATGGACGTCAATTTCCGGTTGGGCGAGTTCCCTTCCATGATCAACCATGAGGCTCTTGCCGGCTACGGCTATGCGACGGGGTTGTTCTATCCGGATTTCTTTCTGTATCCCGCTGTTCTGCTGATGAAGTGCGGGCTGGGGATCGTCGCCGCCTACAAGTGTCTGATGGCCCTCGGTGTGTTCGCGGTGGCGTACAGCGCGTATTTCTGCGCGCGCAAGCTGTCGGCCACATGTTTCGGGGCCTTCGCCGTGTCGCTCCTCTACACAGGAAGCAGCTATCTGGCAACCGACCTGTTTGTCCGGCAGGCTTTCGGCGAATTCTGCTTCTTCGTCTTCATGCCCTGGATCATCCTCGGCCTCTACGAGATCGTCATGGGCGATCCGCGCAAGTTTCTTTACTTTTCGCTTGGTTTCGCGGGACTTGTCTGCGCGCACAGTCTGTCGCTCTTCATGGCGGCCGTGATCTGTGCCGTCTTTCTCGCGTTCAATGCGGTCCGTCTTCTGCGCGAGCCGCGGCGGATGCTCTATCTGGCGTTGGCGCCGATTCCGGCCGCGCTTGTGGGGGCGGCCTTTCTCGTGCCGATGTTCGAGCAGTTCGCGCATCTCCACTTCCTCATCGAGGGAGAGAAGAACAGCAACATCCTTCTTCGCTGCATGCCGTTCCTCAAGCTCGTTCTTGAGATTCCCACGAGCAAGGCGGACGTGTGGATCCCGCCCGGCATCGGTACGATGCTCGTGGTTGTGGCCCTGCAGCGTTTTCGCCTGCCGGCGTCGAAGCGCATGCCGCGCGAGCTTTTCCGCGACATGCTGCTGCTCGCGGGCCTTTGCTGTCTCTTGATGTCGACGGAGATGCCATCTTGGAAGGGGGCGTTCAAGTTTCTGGCGGTTATCCAGTTCCCGTGGCGGTTCTTCGGCCCCGCCACGGCCTTTCTGGCGTTTGGCGGCGGGTTGGCACTCTCGGCGCTTGTCGGACAAGACCGCGTGCGCGCGCGCTATTGGGTTTGGGTCGTCATCTGTGGTGCCGCGTTCGCCTGGTTCGTGAATGTCGGGTACTTCTACGCGGCGCGCATCTCGGAACGTAGTTTCATGCATGGTTACCGTTCCGGACGCCCGCAGGAGGCGAGCGGCATCCATTACCTCATCCGCGGCGGACTTCTTGACGATGCGATCCGGGCGCGCGGCGATGTCGTGACGTCCTCATCTCCGGTCAACATGACACTCTCCCGCCCGCAGCTCGATGTCGTTCGGCTTGACTTCTCCCGTAACGCGGCGGATAACGATGTGGAGCTGCCTCTCCTGCCCTACTATGGATACGCGGCGCAGCTGAGTTTGCCGGATGGAACGGAAAAGCCGCTGAAAGTCGGCCTCGGACCCAACAAGCTCCTGTCGATCCGCGTCCCGAAAGCCCATTCGGACGGCATCATCCGTGTCCGCTACCGTGCAACGCCCCTCCAGCGGATTTCCCAGTGCGTTTCGCTATCTTCGGCATTTGGGTCTCTGTTACTTTGGCTGCTGTGGTGGCGCAGGCGGCCTGTCGCGAAAGGAGCGTGAGATGCCGTTCTTCAATTATCTTCCAGCCTACGAACTTAACCGGTCGCCTCGCATCCTTGCGGCGTTCGACACGGATTTCCTTCGCAATCTTGATGCGTTCAGGCGCTCGCTTCGGTTGGGCGAGAGATTTACGCTGTTGCTCCAGACGGGCTGGTCGGTCCTTGTGCCGAAGTTTGCCGACGAGCTCAAGGTGCGCATGGCGGAGGCGCATCGACTCTTCCCCGAGGCGCGTTTCGTCTTTCTCGTCAACGAGAAGGAGGCGGTTCCGATCCTGAAGGATTCGGCGGAATGCGTCTGGTGCCACCAGAACGCGTTTCTCGACCCGCGCCGTTATCCGCTTGCGACGAATAGGCGCCGCTACGACGCCATCTATGTGGCGCGCATCACGCCGTTCAAGCGGCACGCCCTCGCGGCAAAGGTGAAGAACCTTCATCTTGTGGGTTCGTACTCCACGCCGGAGAAGGACTACTTCCAGACAATCATGCGGACGGTTCCGCATGCGCGTTGGGATGAGAAGGTGAACGCCTGGCTGATCGGGCGGCGCATGGTCCAGGCGTCGTGCGGACTTGCGCTCTCGTCGGTCGAGGGTGCGATGTTCGTCTGCGGGGAATATTCGCTCTGCGGCATTCCCGTCGTGAACACCGCGAACATCGGCGGACGCGATCTCATGCTGCCGGAGTTTGCTGCGTTTCGCGCGGAAGATACGCCGGATTCTGTTGCCGAGGGGGTCGAACACTGGAAGGCGAATTCCGTGCCGTCGCAGGAGATACGCGAAGCGTTCCTGCATCTGGCCGCGGAGCATCGCGCCTGTCTGGCCGATCTTCTCGCCTCGGTGGCCGGGAAGCGTGTCAAGATTCCCCATAAGCTTGGGATTCGCTGTCGGCTTCTGCCACACCAGAAGCTCCTGCACGGCGTACGGCGATGCGGATGAATGCAACATGCAAACAAAAAGGAGTGCCAATGGAAGAATCAGGTGAAATCAACACGACAGTCGTAACGGCAGGCGATCGTGCGTATGCGTGGGGTGCGTATCTGCTGGCGGCAAGCATGCGGATGAACGGCATGCGGCATCCCGTGGTCGTGGGGGCCATGGATTGGACGGACGAGATGAAGCGGCGCATTGCCGCGCTGGGGAACGTCACGGTAATGGACATCCCGTCGAGCCGCCAATGCGTCGCCTGCCAGAAGCCGATGATGATGACGAGCGACGCCGTAAAGACCGACTGGGTCTGCTGGGCCGATGCGGACGGGATGTTTGTGGGTGACTGCAGCGAGTGGCTTGTCGGTGACGATCTCGAGGAGATAGTCGTCCGCAAATGCACGCCGCGCCCGCCGTTACTGACACCAGAATGTTTGGAGACATGGCGAAAGGACGTCGAGAGGTTCTGTGGACGCGCGCTCGACAAAAGCCGGTACGACACCACGGTGAACAACCCGTTCATTGTCATCCACCGCAAATGGTTCCCGTTCCTTGAACGGTGGCAACACCAGATCGACAGCGTTCTGCCGAAGGATCTCAGGTTCACATGGCAGAAGAACTCCCCCTATTTCCAGTCCGACGAAAGCGTGCTGGGGAGCCTTGTGTGTTTTGATCCGGATGCACCGAAGGTTGTTGACGTGTACAAGGCCAACGGGAGCGTCGACCGCAACCGCTATTATGCGCACTTTGCCTACTATCCGAAACCGTGGCAGATGTGGAACGCGCAGTCGATGAAATGGCACGATGTGGTTGCCGCCGTCGTGGACTGGCTTCTGGAACAGAAGCTTGTTGCGAACAAGGATCTGCCTTTTTCGCTTCGGCCTGACTGGTGGACGTTCAACAGGCGGATCGCACGGTTCGCCCCTTGGGTCTGGCGGGCAATCAAGCTGAAGCGGATGTTCTGGTGACGGACGGTCAATCCGCCAGGATTCCGCGCAGGAGTTCGCGCTGGCGGTCGAGATAGGCGTCGCGTGAAAAGATCTTGGCCCGCACCGCGCAAGACGCCTGCTGCCGGACGCGGAAATCTTCGTCGGCGAGAAGGCGCGCAAGGATCTGCGCGGCTTCCTCGTCCGTGCGGCATGTTAGGTCGGGGTTGTTCACAACCTCGCATGCGCCGCCTTCATTCGGAACGATCGGAATCAACCCGGCTGCAAGGTATTCTGCCACAGAAATGCCAAAGGCTTCGTCCCGCTCGGCATGGACCGCGTATGTCCCGGACGTGAGGAACGTCTCCTTGTCCTTCCCGTAAAGTGCGCCCGGCAGCACTACCCAGGGTTCCTGCGAAGATATTCTACGTAGCGTTTCGCCGTAGGCTGGTTCCTGATCGATGCGACCGGCGATGTGGATGGTTAGGTCCTGGTTAGACAGCAACCTCGCGCGCCTAACGATGTCGATGATGTCGACGATTCGTTTTTCCCGCACGATTCGCCCGATGCAAACGACTTTCAGTGGATCGCGCCGGATGTCTTGATTGTGGACTGCGAGCAGCGTAGGGGAATAGAACACCGTGCTGTTGAATGGTCCATAGAACCCTGTCATGAGTTGTTCGACGAATCGGGAATTGGGATAAATGCGTTCCTTGGAATCGCAGATGATCTGCGTCTTTGTCCGTAGGCCTAGAATGACCCGAAGAAGCCCTCCGGCTATGGAGCGGACCCTGGAAGGCGCGTGCTTTCCGTTCGCAGTCGTTCCATTTTTTACGTAGTCGGTGAAGGCGGCGTCGCCAAAGGCGAGCATGTTCATGAAGTGGTGCGCGGGTCGGCCGAAATCCGTGATGTTGGAGAGGGAGATGCAGATGTCGGCTTTTCGCGCAAGCTGCTTCAGTCGCCGCGTCCGTCGGAGCGACAAGACGGCCGTGTGCCGCCTGATGCTGTAGCCGTCCGGCATGACCTGCTCGATCTTGAAGGCAGACGTGTCGATGCTGATGCCATAGAGGGCCGCCGATTGCCGAAGGCCGTCCGCGCGGTCGAGTGCGACGGTGAGTTCGCATGCGTTCTGCAGTTCGGCGATGAACGAGAGCGGCAAGAGCTCTCCGCCGCCAAAGGAGAAGCTGAAGTTGTAGTAGAGAAGTACCTTCTTCATGGAGCCGAAGATGCGCCTTTCCTGGCTTTGAGTTTGCTGGCTGAAAAGTAAAAGGAGAAGAACAGTTCCGCTGCCCATCGGAAACAGGGGTGAAGAATGAAGATCCGAACCCACCAGCAGGCCAGCCGTTTGGACGCGGGAATGAATCGAGAAATGGCCTTGAGATCGTCAAAGCCGTGTTCGAAGAGCAGCTTAAGCGTCTGAAGACGCTGCGGACGTAGGACTTTTCGTCTGTTGCAAGGATCGAACCAGAGGTAAAAAAGCCAGTTTAGCCATTGTCGTGCCCAGCAGGACGAGAGGCGCGGGTCAACGCCTGGATCCCTGGACTTGGCGGCATGGAAGGCCAGCAGCGATCGGATGATGATCGCGAAGTCCTTGAGGAACCCTCCCGTTTTCGCGCCCACGGCCGACACGGAGTTCCCCTGGATACGATACAGATAGAAAGGTTCGTGGAGCGGGATGACGCGCTTGGCAAGAAAGAGCGCGCGCGGGGTGAACTCGCTGTCCTGACGGCGAAGGCCGTGGATGCACTTGAGGTTCTCTGAAATGAGGAACTGCCGCCGGAATACCGTCAGCTGAAGCATGGGGCATGGATTCTTCAGTCGCTGCAGGGCGAGCAGCGCCGCTTCCGGCCCCGCCAGTTCGCTCTTGAAATCGCTTGGATAATTGTCGCGCAGTTCCTCGTCCTGCCCCGTCATGTCGTTGTGTGCCTGTATGGCGCAGGGATAGAGGTCGGCGCCGGGGCGCGCGGCGATCTTGTCGTGGAGGCGTTGGAGCGAACCCTCGACTATCGTGTCGTCGCCGTCGAGGAAGATCACGTATTCGCCCGTCGCCTTGTCGATGCCAGTGTTGCGGGAGGCGGAGCACGATCCGCTGCGCGGCCCGGTGAACACCTTGAATCGCGAATCCTTCGCCGCATACTCGCGCACGATTTCCTCGGTCCTGTCCTTGGACGTCTCAACGCCGATCAGGCATTCCCAATCCGAGAAGGGCTGTCCCAACACCGACTCAAGGCACTCGCGCACGTAGGGCTCTACGTCGCAGCAGGGCACGATTATGGAGAAAAACGGTTGCATGTCTGTGGCCGCGTATTATACCATGTAATACTCTTGCCGGTGCCGCAATGTGGTATAATACGCGCAACATGAAAGAGGGGAAAGTTGGTTTTCGTCTGATGCCGAGGATGGCGTAACCGTTATGAAGATTCTGATAACAGGATCGGCCGGATTCATCGGATACCACGCGGCGCAGGCGTTTCTGCGGCGCGGATGGGAAGTCGTCGGCATCGACAACTTCTGCGACTACTACAGCGTTCAGCTGAAGCATGATCGCGAAAAGCGGTTGGCGGAAACGTGGGGGACGCCGTCTGCGGAGGCCCCCACTGCGCGCTATGCGTTCCAGGAGATCGACATCTGCGATCTCGAAAGGCTGAAAGCGGCATTCGCCAAGACGGCGCCGGATGTGGTTCTCAACCTTGCCGCCCAGCCCGGCGTGCGGTATTCCATCACGCATCCGTTCGTGTACCAGAAAACGAACCTTGAGGGCTTTCTCAACATCCTGGAGTGCTGCCGCCATGCCGAAAAGAGGCCCAAGCTCGTGTTCGCCTCGTCGTCGTCGGTGTATGGCGGAAACAAGAAGATGCCGTTCGAGGAGTCCGATCAGGTGGATGCCCCCGTCAGCCTCTACGCCGCGACGAAGAAGGCCAACGAACTGATGGCACATACCTATTCGCACCTCTACGGGATGCAGACGATCGGGCTGCGGTTCTTCACGGTCTATGGCACCTGGTACCGTCCGGACATGGCGCTTTCGCTTTTCGCCGATGCGATGCTGCACGACCGTCCGATCAAGGTGTTCAACAACGGAGACATGCTGCGCGATTTCACCTATGTGGATGACATCGTGAACGGCATCGTCCGCGTGGCCGAGGCGGCGAACCTCCCACGCTACGACATCTTCAACATCGGCAACCATCGCAGCGAGAAGCTTTTGGACGTGATCGAAACGCTGGCGCAGGCGCTCGGCATCAAGCCGAAGATGGAGATGCTGCCGATGCAGGCGGGAGATGTGTACGCCACCTACGCTAGCATCGACAAGCTGCACAGGGCCGTTGGCTATGAGCCGACGACAACAATCAAGGAGGGCATACCTGCGTTCGCCAAGTGGTACCGCAACTATCATGGGTTGTAGCCGCTTGCGTCCGAACGCCAACTTTGGTATCATTCTCGCCCATTAAAGCGTAGTTTTGCAGAAAGGATCCGTGCTTTGAAAGACGTGTCAGACATAGGATTGTCGAGCAGGAGGTTCTTTGTCGCTCTTCTTGTGGCGGCGGGCGTCGTATTGGGGGCGCAGGCCGACGAGCCGTTCACGCTGTCGTCACTTGTCGCGCCGTCCAACAAGCTGCAGAAGAATCCGACAACGGAGATCTCCGTCGGTTTCGGCGATGTCGCGCATCTTTCCCCGTGGCGCATCAGGCGTCGGTTCCCTCGCTCTGTGAGCGAACGCGGCGGACAGCTCGTCACGCTCCGCGACGCGCTGCTCGCCATCAATGAGATCGTCGCCAAGGACGATGAGATGCCGGCGCATACGTTTGCCCTCGCGAAGGATGGCTCGCTTGTCTCGATCTGCGACATTCCGCTTGCTCGGAAGCTCGCCGACGGCGGAACAGAGTCTATTCTCGTGGTCATTGGCGAGTCCAAGCCAAAGCCCATCACCGCCATACTTCTGGATGAACCCGTGCGCGACCTGGTCAAGGTCAAGTTTGTGAAAGAGAAGCAGCAGGAGCAGGTGGTCTCTGGCGGTGCTCCGGCAGCGAAGACGGAGGAAGTCGCTGATGTAGCGCGCAAGACGGGCGACGTAAAGATCATCACTCTGCCGGGTGGTGCCAAGATGGAGATGATCTGGTGCGGTCCCGGTACCTTTATGATGGGAAGTCCTAGCACGGAGGCCGGCCGCTTTGATGACGAGACCATTCATCCGGTCAAGCTCACGAAGGGGTTCTGGCTTGGCAAGTACGAGGTGACGCAGGCCCAGTGGGAGAGCGTGATGGGAGGGAACCGCTCGCGTTTCAAGGGACCGGACCGCCCGGTGGACAGCGTTTCGTGGGAGGACTGCCAAAGTTTCATCCGCAAGGCGAATGTCGCCCTCGGCGGGGTGGCGCGTCTGCCGACGGAGGCGGAGTGGGAGTATGCGTGCCGCGCGGGGAGCGGCGCGGCCATATCCGGGAATGGGCATCTCGGCGATATGGCTTGGTACGACGGGAACAGCGATAGTCAGACGCACGCCGTTG